>SL_3KL_010_SEDDRAFT_10001031_pt1 | contig 24742 bp, 15 predicted proteins | sample SodLakKL_010_SED_2_FD_10381 | JGI IMG/M metagenome (IMG submission 10381) | reverse complement strand
TGACCCCATTCCTGGATGATGTAGCGTTGCAGGCGGATGCCGGTATCCATGGTGGTGGCGGCAAACAGCACCGCCATGACCGCCAGCAGGGTGGTGCCGACGGCCATGGGCAGCCCGTATCCGGACTGCATGATGGTGGCGCCGCCCTCGACGAAGGCATTGACCCCGCCGCTTCCGAAGGCGGTATACAGGGCCTCCCATTCGCCCAGGGTGGCGAAGCCCGCCGTCGTGGCGATGATTGCGGCCAGCGCCAGCGATCCTTCGCCGACCGCACCGAAATAACCGACGAAGCGGGCATCGCTTTCACGGTTGAGTTGCTTGGAGGTGGTGCCCGAGGACACCAGGCCGTGAAAACCGGATATTGCGCCGCAGGCAATGGTGACGAACAACAGCGGAATCAGTGGCGGGGTGCCCGGCGGAACATTCGGGTTGATGGCCGGGGCGACCACTTGCGGGTTGGCCACGAGTACGGCGGCAAAGATCAATCCCAGGCCAATGAACAACTGCAAGCCGTTGATGTAGTCGCGCGGTTGCAGCAGGACCCACACCGGCAACAGCGAGGCGATCGCGGCATAGATGAACAGGATGACGATCCACTGGGCATTGGCGCCCAGGCCCAGGGCCTGATCGGGCAGGGCGACCGGGACGAATTGCCCGACCCAGATCATCAGGTACAGCACGGCCACACCGATGATGGACAGCAGCGTTAGCCCGATCAGTCGCCGGTAGATCAGCTGACCGAGAATCAGGGCGACGACAATGGCGCTCCAGGCCGGGATCACGCTTTCGGGAAAACTGACAAACAAGCCGGCAATGACCACGGCAAAGACCGCATTGACCATCAACAGCAACAGGAAGATGACGATCATGAACAGGCTCTGGGCGCGACGCCCGACCAGCGATCCGGTCAGCGCCCCGACCGAACGGGCCTTGTTGCGGATGCTCGCCCAGATGGCGCCGAAATCATGTACTCCGGCGATGAAGATCGTCCCCACCACCACCCAGATGAAGGCCGGCAACCAGCCCCAGATGACCGCTATGGCCGGTCCGACAATGGGTGCGGCCCCGGCCACCGAGGTGAAATGATGGCCCCACAGCACGAATCGATTGGTGGCCACGTAATCGATCCCGTCGGCCAGCTCGTGGGCCGGCGTGGGTCGACTGTCATCGAGCGCGTAGATGTGCGCAGCGATGAAGCGCGAATAAAACAGGTAACCGAGCGCAAAAGCGCCCAGTCCGATCAGCATCAATGCGATCGCGTTCATGGTCGGAAACGGCAGAGTCTGGCCATGCCCGCAGTATAGAGCAGGGGCCAGGTCTGACTGGGGACAACCTGCTTAGAGACTGTTGAGCAAGCTCTTGGCGGCCTCGCGACCCTCGAACACGGCAGTCACCACCAGATCGGCGCCGCGCACCATGTCGCCCCCGGCAAAGACCTTGTCCGCGCTGGTCTGAAAGGCCGCACGTCCGTTGCCACCCACGACCAGGCGGCCATCTTCATGGGTTTCGATGCCGGCATCGAGCAACCATTGAGGTGGGTTGGGGCGGAAGCCGAAGGCGATGATGACGGCGTCGGCCGGCAGGGTCTGTTCGGAATCCGGCACCGGCTCGGGGCGTCGGCGACCGTTCTCATCGGGCTCGCCCAGCTGGGTTTCGACCAGGCGAATGCCCTCGACCTGGTCACGGCCGATGATTTCGATCGGCTGGCGGTTGAACAGGAACTCCACGCCTTCTTCCTTGGCATTCTGGACTTCACGCCGGCTACCGGGCATGTTGTCCTCGTCGCGGCGGTACACGCAGGTGACCGAGAAAGCGCCCTGGCGAATGGCGGTGCGAACGCAGTCCATGGCGGTATCTCCGCCGCCCAGGACCACCACGCGCCTGCCCTGCAGGTTGATGTAGTCAAAACCCGGGCGCGGCTCCTTGAGGACATGATTGATATTGCCGATCAGGTAGGGCAGGGCTTCGACCACGCCGGACTTGTCCTCGCCCGGGAAGTTGCCCTTGACGTAGCGGTAGGTGCCCATACCCAGAAATACGCCATCGAAATCGTTGACCAGTTGCTCGAACGCCAGGTCGCGACCGATCTCGGTGCCGAGATGGAATTTCACGCCCATGCCTTCCATCAATTCGCGACGGGTTTCGACCACCTGTTTTTCCAGCTTGAATGGTGGAATGCCGTAGGTCAGCAGTCCACCGATGCGCGGATACTTGTCAAAGACATGGGCCTCGACGCCGTTTCGCACCAGGATGTCGGCCGCACCGAGTCCGGCCGGCCCGGCGCCGATGACGGCCACCCGTTTACCGGTGGGCTTGACTCCGGACAGGTCCGGACGCCAGCCCTGGCGCACGGCTTCGTCAGTGATGTATTTTTCGACCGAACCGATGGTGACCGCACCGAGGCCGTCATTGAGCGTGCAGGCACCCTCGCACAATCGATCCTGGGGACAGATGCGCCCGCAGATTTCCGGCAGGGAATTGGTCTGGTGAGACAGTTCGGCGGCCTCGAACAGCCGGCCCTGCCGAACCAGGCGCAACCAGTCGGGAATGAAGTTATGGACCGGACAGTCCCATTCGCAGTAAGGGTTGCCGCAGTTGATGCAACGTGCTGACTGATCGGCCGCCGAGTCGGCCTGGTAGTCGCCATAGATCTCGTTCCATTCGCGCACGCGTATCTTGACCGGTACCACTTCCGGGTCCTTGCGCGGGCTTTCGAGAAAATGCAATGGATTGGGGCTGGACATTACGCTGCCTCCCGCAAGGCTGTGATCAGCCCATCAAGGTCAGATGCCTTGGGCTTGACCAGCCAGAACTTCGGTAACAGGCGACGGAAATCCTCGAGGATAGCCTTGGCGTGTTCGCTGCCGGTCATTTCCAGATGCTGTTCGATCAGACCGCGCAGATGGTGAACATGGTTTTCCATGTTGTCCATTTCGATGTGGCGAATATCGATCAACTCATGGTTGTAGCGATCAACGAAGCCGCGGTCGACATCGAGCACGTAGGCAAAACCACCGGTCATGCCGGCACCGAAGTTGATTCCGGTCTGGCCCAGAATCACGACCACACCGCCGGTCATGTATTCACAGGCATGGTCACCGGTACCCTCGACCACCGCGATGGCGCCGCTGTTGCGAACCGCAAAGCGTTCTCCGGCGGTACCGGCGGCAAACAGGTGGCCACCGGTGGCGCCATACAGGCAGGTATTGCCCATGATGGGCGTGGTTGCCGGGTCATACTTGACCGATGAAGGCGCCTTGAGGACGATGCGACCACCGGCCATGCCCTTGCCGACATAGTCATTGGCTTCGCCGTTGAGCTTCAGGTACAGCCCGCCGGCATTGAAGGCGCCGAAGCTTTGTCCGGCCGTGCCGGTCAATTCAATCTCAAGGGGATGACCGGCCATGCCCTGGTTGCCCCAGTGACGGGCGATTTCTCCGGACAGGCGCGCGCCGATGGAGCGGTCATGGTTGCGGATGGACCAGGCGAAGTACCCGCCGCTGCGTTGTTCCACGGATTCGATCACGGCATGATGAATCTTTTCGGCCAGTTCACCGCGATCGTGCGGCGGATTGCGTTCGGCAATGCAGAAGCGGGTATTGTTGTCAGCCAGACCTTCCTGGGCCAGTAACGGTTCCAGATCGAGCTTGTTTTGTCGCTCGGTCAGGCCTTCGATGCGTTTGAGGTACTCGGTGCGACCGATCAGATCCTCGATGCGCTTCACGCCGAGCCGTGCCAGCCACTCGCGCGTCTCGGTGGCGACAAACCGGAAATAATGCATCACCATCTCGGGCAGGCCGATGAAATGCTTGCTGCGCAGAATGTCGTTCTGGGTGGCTACGCCGGTGGCGCAATTGTTCAAATGGCAGATACGCAGGTACTTGCAGCCCAGGGCGATCATCGGGGCGGTACCGAAACCGAAGCTTTCGGCGCCGAGTATGGCGGCCTTGATGACATCCAGCCCGGTCTTGAGACCACCGTCGGCCTGCAGACGCACCTGGCCGCGCAGATCATTGGCGATCAGTACCTGGCGGACCTCGCTGACGCCCAGCTCCCAGGGCGCGCCGGCATACTTGACCGAAGTCAGCGGACTGGCCCCTGTGCCACCGTCGTATCCGGAAATGGTGATCAGGTCGGCATAGGCCTTGACCACGCCGGCGGCGATCGTGCCGATCCCCGGTTCGGCGACCAGCTTGACCGAGACCAGCGCCTTGGGGTTGACCTCCTTGAGGTCATAGATCAACTGGGCCAGGTCTTCGATGGAATAGATGTCGTGGTGCGGCGGTGGGGAAATCAGGCCCACACCCGGGCTTGCAAAGCGCAGACGGGCGATCAGCTTGTCGACCTTGTGGCCGGGCAACTGGCCGCCTTCACCAGGCTTGGCGCCCTGGGCAATCTTGATCTGGATGACCTCGGCATTGACCAGGTACTCCGGGGTGACGCCGAAACGCCCCGAGGCCACCTGCTTGATCTTCGAGGTTTTTTCGGTGCCATAGCGGGCCGGATCCTCGCCGCCCTCACCGGAATTGGAACGCCCACCAAGACGATTCATAGCCACGGCCAGCGCCTCGTGGGCCTCCGGCGAAAGCGCGCCCAGCGACATGCCGGCCGAGTCAAACCGTGGCAGGATGTCCTCGACAGGTTCGACTTCTTCGATGTCCAGCGCCTGCTCGGCAATGACCGGCTCGAGCAGATCCCTGAGCATGGCCGGCTCGCGCTCGTTGACCAGTGTTGCAAACTTCAGGTAAGTCTCATAGCTGCCGGTTTGCACGGCCTTGTGCAGGGTGGTGACCACATCCGGGTTGTAGGCATGATATTCCCCGCCATGCACGTAGCGATACAGCCCGCCATGTTCGATCGGTACCTGGCGATTCCAGGCCCAGCGGGCCAGGGCTTGCTGGTCCTGGTGCAGGTCGGAAAAATCAGCCCCCTGGATGCGGCTGATGGCGCCCGGAAAGCAGCGCTCAACCACTTCGTCGGCCAAACCCACAATTTCGAATAACTGGGCGCCCCGGTAGGCGCCGATGGTGGAAATACCCATCTTCGACAGGATCTTGAACAGGCCCTTGCGGATACCGCGCCGGTAGGCCCGCCCCAATTGCAACGCGCGGTCGGCCGGATCATCGATTTCTCCGGAGGCAACCATGGCCTGCAGGGTCTGGTAGACCAGGTAGGGATAGACGGCCGTGGCCCCAAAGCCGATAAGGCAGGCAAAGTGATGTGGGTCGCGGGCCGTTCCGGTCTCGATGATCAGGTTGCACAGCGGCCGTTGACCGGTTTCGAGCAAGTGGTGATGAATGGCCCCGGTGGCCAGCAGCGCATGCACCGGCAGGTGGCCTTCTTTCAGGTAACGATCGGATATCAGCAGTACCAGCTTGCCTTCGCCGACGGCGGCCTCGGCCTGGGCACACAGATCGGCCAGGGCCTCGGCCAGCGGCGTGGATTCCGGGAAATTCAGGTCGATGAAGGCCGATGGCACTCCGAGCTGGGGTGAGTTGATCAACTGGCGAAGCTTGCGCTGGCTGAGGACCGGGGAATTGAGAACCACTCTTTCGGCCAGTTCCGGACCCGGCCGAAAGATATTGCCCTTGCGACCCACGCCCGTCTCCAGTGACATCACAATGCGCTCGCGCAACGAGTCAATCGGCGGATTGGTGACCTGGGCAAATTGCTGGCGGCAACAGTCGAACAGCGAACGAACCCGTGTCGACAATACCGGCATGGGCGTGTCATCGCCCATGGAGCCCACGGCCTCGGCCTGGGTTTCGGCCAGCACCTGGATGACTTCGCGACGTTCTTCACGCGACAGGTTGAACATCTTCTGGTAGGTCGCCAGGGTGTCGGCATCGAAGGGTTCGGCAGCCATGTGCACATCGACCAGTTCCGAATCCAGGTACTTGACCCCGGATTTGAGCCAGTCCTGCCAGGGGTGCAGGTTTTTCAGGGCGTTATCGACCTGTTCGGTGTCCAGCAGACGACCGGTAGTCAGGTCGGCGACCAGCATTTGTCCCGGACCGAGTCGCCCGCGTCGTTCGACCCGGGCCGGGTCGACATCGACCACGCCGGTCTCGGAAGCCACGATCAACTTGCGATCCTCGGTCAGTGTCCAGCGCGCCGGTCTCAAGCCATTTCGATCCAGTGCACACACGGCATAACGGCTATCGCACATCACCAGCCCGGCGGGTCCGTCCCAGGCTTCCTGATGAAAGGCGAAGAACTCGAAAAAGGCACGCAAATCGCCGTCCAGATTGTCGGCGGTTTGCCAGGCCGGCGGGATCAGGATTCTGATCGCCTGGGGCAGTGGCATGCCACCGGTGACCAGCAGCTCCAGCATGTTGTCCAGGGTCGAGGAGTCCGACCCGTGCATGCCCACCGGCGGATCGATCTCACCCAGCCGTGACAGCATCGGCGAGGCCAGCAATTTTCGGCGTGCCCGGGTCCAGTTGCGATTGCCGCGAATGGTGTTGATCTCGCCGTTATGGGCCAGCATCCGGAAAGGCTGTGCCAGGTCCCAGCGTGGCAAGGTATTGGTTGAAAAACGCTGGTGAAAGATCACCGCGGAGACTTTCAGCGAGGGATCGGCCAGGTCGGGGTAGAAGCTGGCCAGGTATTCGGGCATGACCATGCCCTTATAGCTGATCGTGGATTCCGACAGGCTGGCGATGTAGAGATCGGATTCGCTTCCGGCTTCGACTTCGCACAGGCGCCGGGCCAGGTAGAGCGCGCGCTGATAGCTGGTTGGGTCCATGTGGCTGGCGGCATTGACGAACACCTGTTCGATGCGCGGTTGGGTGTCCAGCGCCCGCTGGCCACAGGCTTCGGGGTTGACCGGAACCTCGCGCCAGCCGGCTACGTCCAGCCCCTGGGCCTCGAGGTGGCCTTGCAGAAGTTCGCGCTGGACCGCTGCTTGATCCGTATCGGGGCTCAAAAAGACCATGCCGGCGGTGAAGCGCTCAGCCAGCTCAATTCCGGCCTTGTCGGCGGCCTGGCGCAGGAATTCCTCGGGCAGTTTGAACAGCAATCCGCATCCGTCCCCGGTCTTGCCGTCCGGGGCGACCGCGCCACGATGGGTCAGGCGCCTGAGCGCATCCAGGGCGTCGTGCACGATCTCGTGGGCCGGCTGGTCATCGAGTTGGGCCACCAGGCCAAAGCCGCAGGAATCGCGTTCGAAATCGGAATGATGCAGTGTCTTCAATCGTCTGCTCGAAGCTAGTGGGTGAAAGGGAAACACCTACTGATAAGCATACACGTGACGGACTAGAGTCGGAATTCTAAATCGAGTCACTGATCGAGTGTAATGACTTAAATTCTTCGGTATATACTGCCCGGGCGCCCGGCTTTTCGGCTTCACGCAACAAGCCGAATCAAAGACTTGAATATCCAAGGAAGCATCCATTGGCACGTAGAAAGAAAAGTGGAAAATCTCGCCAGAGCGCCCCGGTGAATCAGCCCCGGAGGGAGTATTCGCCCGACTGGCCGATCGTGATCCTGGCCATTGCGGGCATGCTGGTGACCGCTTACCTGAGTATCAGTCATCTGTTCGGGGCGACGCCCATCGGCTGTGCCGAGGGGTCGAGTTGCGACATCATTCAGCAAAGTCGCTGGTCGATTCTGCTCGGCATTCCGGTTGCGTTGTGGGGTTTCGGGCTTTACCTGCTGATCGCTTTGATCGCAGGGCTCGGTCGACCCCGCCTGAAGCGCTGGCAACGCCTCTGGTTGCTGAGCTTTTTCGGCATGATTTTCAGCGCCTACCTGACTGCCGTCGCGGCGCTTGAGCTGCAGGCCTTCTGTGCCTGGTGCCTGACCTCCCTGGCCATCATCATCGTGATGTTCGTGATGCTGACCTTCAAGCGACCGGAGTCAGCCCCCGGCATGCCCTGGGCCGGATTTCTGGCCGGGCAGGGAGCCCTTGTTGCGGTCTTGTTGGTGGCCTTGCACGCTTTTTATGCCGGTTGGTTTCAGCCTCCTGAAGATCCGCGCTTGAGGGCGTTGGCTGAACATCTGGATCGCACGGGTGCAGTGTATTATGGTGCATCCTGGTGTCCCAGCTGCCAGGAGCAGAATCGCATGTTCGGGCCCTCCCACGAGCGCCTGCCCTACGTGGAGTGCAATCCTCAGGGTCGTGGAGGCGGATTGGCCTTCGAGTGTGCAGCCAATGAAATCACCAGCTATCCGACCTGGATCATAGGCAACCGCCGACTGGAGCAAGCGCTGGAACCCGAGGAGCTGGCGCGTTATTCACGATTCGACTGGGCAGGATGGCAACCCGATGAACAATGAACCCAAAACCATGAAATATCTCATTCCTTTCTTGCTGTTGCCGCTTGCGGCGCTGGCGCAGACACCTTATCCACAGCCCACGCCCTCGCCGCTGGCCGGTCTTGAATACGGCATCGACATCTATCCGCCGGGTACGGATCATGATCCGGCACTGACTACACCGGATGACTTTCTCGGTTTCCCTGTCGGTCAGCGAACGGCAACCTCGGCCCAGATCGAGGCTTACTCGCGGCTGCTGGCTCAAGAATCCGAGCGCGTCGAGCTGGTTGAATACGGTCGCAGCTTTGAAGATCGACCATTGGTTTACCTGGTGATTGGCACGTCGGACAATCTTGAAAGGGGCGATCAGATCAAGGAAGGCATGGCGCGACTGGCCGATCCGCGCGGATTGTCCAGTCGCCAGCGCAACCGCCTGATCGAGGAATTGCCGGCGGTGGCCTGGATGGCGTATTCCATTCATGGCAATGAAAGCTCCGGGGCCGATGCCGCATTGGCGGTGATGTATCACCTGGCTGCCGACCGATCCGAGGCCACGGCCGCCATGCTCGATGAATTGATCGTGATCATCGACCCCAACATGAATCCGGACGGTCGCGAACGCTTCGTCAATGCCGTCACCCAGACCCGCGGTGCCCAGCCCAACGTCGATGACCAGTCGCTGGTTCATGCCGGTTACTGGCCCTATGGACGCGGCAATCACTACCTGTTCGATCTCAATCGTGACTGGATTTATGCGCGTCATCCGGAAACCCGTGGACGTATGCCGCACATCATCGACTGGCGACCCATGCTGTTTGTCGATGCCCACGAAATGGGCGCCCAGGACACTTACCTGTTCTCGCCGGCGCGCGAGCCGCACAATCCGCACCTGCCGCCCTACCGAAGAGCCATGGGCGATGTGTTTGCCGACGACATGGCGCGCGCCTTCGACGAATTCGGGTATCCCTACTATTCGGGGGAGTGGCACGAAGACTGGTATCCCGGTTACACCGATGCCTGGGCCAGCCTGCGCGGCGCCCAGGGTATTCTTTATGAACAAGCGCGGATTGCCGAGGACGGCGTGCAGCGCCACACTCATCTGATCAGTTACCGTCAATCGGTTCACCACCAGATGCTGGCCAGCTTCGCCAACCTCGAGACGCTGCGCCGCGAGCGGGTCGAGATGCTGACCGCCTTCGCCAACGACCGGGCCCGTTCAGTGTCGACCGACAGCCCTTACGCAGAACGCAGTTTCGTCTTTTTGCCCTCGGCCAATCATGGCCGGATGGCCGACCTGAAGGAGTTGCTGCGCATCCAGGGCTTCGAGGTGCACCGGGTCAATTCGCGCAAGACGGTGGAGACGGCCATCGACCTGCTGGGTCGTGAAATCGAAGAGGTCGAATTGCCGGCCGGCACCCTGGTGTTGCGCAATCGTCAGCCTGAGGCGCGTCTGATCGCGGCCATGTTCGAATTCGACCCTCAAATGTCAAGCTCGGCCCTTCGCGCCGAGCGGGAGCGGCTGCTCAAGGAAGGCCGCAGCACCATCTATGACACCACTGGTTGGAATATCCCGATGATGTTTGGCCTCAAGACATTGACGGTCCCGGAGCATCTTGATGACGATCTGGAGTTGCTCGACCTGGATGAGGTGCTGACGACCGAGCATCGCTTTCCCGACCGGGCAGACTCGATTGCCCTGGTGGTTTCCGGCGCCGACGATCGTGCCGTGGCGCTGGCGGCGCGTCTGCTTGAGCGTGGACTGGAAGTCAGGGCCAGTCGCAAGGCCTCTGCCCTGGATGGCGTTGATCTGCCGGTTGGTTCGATTGCCGTCACCCGCGACGACAACCGGAACCGCGAGGACTGGAAACAGGTGGTCGAGAGAGCGGCCGCTGAGTTGGGATTGAGAGTGCATGCCATTTCGCATGGCCGGGCGCCGGGCGATCTGGCCGACCTGGGGGGGCATGAGTGGCGGGTTCTGACTCAGCCCAGAATCGCTCTGATCAGCCGCGGCGCGAACAATATGCTGGATTTCGGTGCGGTGTGGTACCTGCTCGATCATCGCATCGGCATTCGCCACAGCCACCTGGACGAAAACCGGGCCGGCAACATGGACCTGCGTCGTTACAACGTCATCTACCTGCCGGACCGCTGGGGCAGATCACAACCCCCGGCCGGCTTGATGAGTCAACTGGAAGACTGGGTACGCGCCGGTGGCACCCTGATTGCTGTTGGCGGCTCCGCTCGGGCCATTTTGGGAGCGGAAGAACCCATGGTGTCGACGCGTTTGCTCGATGCCGTACTCGATGATGGGCTGGAAAGTTACCAGGATGCCATTCATCGCGAGTGGCGGGCAGCCGAGCAACCTTTGCCTTCTCGCGATGTCATCTGGGCGCACACGGCTGAGGGTGAGATTGACTGGCCGTGGAGCAATGGACCGTCGCTGCCGTCAGCCGACGAGCGCAAGCGCCGCGATCAATGGCAAGGCCTGTTCATGCCTTCTGGAGCGTTGGTGGGGCTGCGTGCCGACACCGGCCACTGGCTCAACGCCGGTGGGCAGGAATTCCTGACCGCTCTGTTTTCGAATTCGCCGATCATGATGTCAAAACTGCCGGTGGATACGCCGTTCCGAGTCGGGGTCTACAGCGAGGCCGACAACAATGAGGCCGGCCTGGTGGGCTGGGCGCCGATTCCAAAAGGCCAGGAGCTACGGGTTCGAGCCGGCGGCCTGTTGTGGCCGGAAGCACGCGAACGCATCGCCTCGGCGGCCTACGTGACGCGTGAATCGGTCGGACGCGGCCAGGTCATCCTGTTCGCCCATCCACCGGCCTTCCGGGCCGCTCAAATCGGCGCCATGCGGGTGCTTGAAAACGCCCTGATTCTCGGCCCCGGCATGGGCACCAACCAGCCTATCGAATTGCCCTGATCAGGCATTCGAATCAAAAACCTTGGAACGCAAAGACGCGAAGGTGCAAAGACCCAAGGCATTAATTGTTCAATGAGTTCTTCGCGTCTTCGCGTCTTTGCGTTTCACAGGTTTTCCAATTCATGAAATAACGAACACCGGGCACTTGGCGTGGCGCACGAGCTTGTCGCTGACGCTGCCCAAAATCAGTTCGCGCAAGCGGCTCTGGCCGCGTCGGCCGACAAACAGCATGGGCTTGTCGCATTCGTCGAGAAACCTGAGCAGGCAGTCGGTGGGATCGCCAATCAGGAGCACCGGCTCCATTTCGATCTGGCGCTCGCCAGCCCTTTCCATCGCCCGGTCGAGCAGCGCTGCGCCGAGCTCGAATTCCGGCAAGCCTTCGGCCGCCTTGCTGACATGGTCAAGATCAAGCTGCTGATAATCCGTCCGGTGGGGATCTCTGGGCGTGGCGACATGGATGATTCGAACCGGCAATTGCAGTCCCTCGGCCATTTCCAGTCCATAGTCCAGGGCTCGTCCGGCGCTGCCGGCATCATCGACGGCAATGACGATCGAAGTGTGCTCGAATTCCATTCTGGTGACCTCTCATGAACGCAGAAGCATTGCAGCGAATGTTAGCCGGTTTGTGCGGCTGAGTTTTGAGGCGAATCAAGAGACGGCTGATTTTGTGGATGCGGAATTCAGATTCGGCCCGATTGCGAGCGCTTCAACAGCTCGTCTCGCATGCGCCGATGAAATGGATCCTCTCCAAACCAGATCAGAAAGTAAAGCTCGGCTTGACCGTCATCCGGACAATATCGCAATGGCTCATCGTTGAGGTAAAGGGCCAGGCCATCCTCGGGACGATAGACAACATCATATCGATCGCCTGCATTGACGTCGACATAAGCGGTGGCAAGACACTCCAGCGGCTCCGGCAGGGGCGTGTCCGCGGTTAACTCCAGATTTCGGCGCAATGTGTCGACGGCCGTTTCGATCAGGTCTTCTCCGGACAATGATCGAGCCAGCTCCAGCGAGAATTGCTTGGGCACTCGATCAAGCACCTGGTTCTGTGCGTGTCGGCAATCGGGAAGGTAGAGTGAAGCGGTTCCAACACGAAACAGCATCGCTGCACGCAGCTCAAGTTCGGCACAAAGATGCGGAGTGGAAGAGGCGCCTGCCAGAGTGGTGACCAGCAGGACCAGGGCGCCGATTGTGATGTGAAAGGGTTTCACAGACGATCGTGGACCCTGCGGACCATGAACCCGACAACTGGAAGGTGAGCGTACAGTCCGTGGCCGCTATCCCAGAAATCCTGATGTAAAACGACCTGACCCTGTTCATCGAAACGCAAATGAGTCATTCCGATGGAGCGTGAGTGGATATCACGGCCGGCAGCTCGGGTATGAAATTCCATCGTCCAGCGAACGAAGACATCGGGACCGTCACGCAAGACCTGCTGGATTTCAACTGTGCTGCTGTCCAGGCTGGCTCCGGTCTTTTTCATGTAGCGGACCAGATCGTCGCGGTGCTCGAAAGTTTTAAGGGTGTCGTTGAAGAAGATGGATTCGGCATACAAGGCGTCCATGCGCTCGGCAACGCGCGGGTCAGCCAGATTGCCGAATGCTTCATCGAAGGCGACCAGCCCGCGCTCGATGCCGTTCTCCGCGCCCGGGAATCGTTCGAGGGCCTGTTCATAGGGTTCAATGGTACTGTCGCTCATGGATCCTCCGCGCGCCAGGCAACCGACGGCGATCAACATTGCCGCCACAACCACGATAATCAATCTTGACCAACCGGAAACGCTCATGCGACGCAGTATCCGGATTCGCCGTCAATGGCTGGTGAATAAAAAATCGGTTTGGTTGGTTTGTTGGTTTGTTGGTTTGTTGGTTGTGGGGTCAGGGGGATGGGCTGTAGCGGCAGACCAGGAAGACTTCGTCGACGCCTTCGGTGGGGATCAGACCTTCGGAAAGTTCAAGAGATTTCTGGCGTTTCAGGCCGATGGGCATGAACAGTCGGTTGTAGAAGAACATGGCCACCCGGCGATGGTATTTGAGGAACCACATGCCCAGGTTCAGTAATGGAGATGAATCGGGTTTCATGCCGAATACTGCGCTGTGCTCGATGTGCAAATGGTTCCTTTGAAGTAATTCGATCAGCTCCTCCGGCCGATAGCGGCGACGATGACCGACAATGTTGTCGAACTCGGTCCAGTATTCCGGGTGCAGGGGTGTCGACAAGAGCACCGTCGCTCCCGGCTGGGCGACCCGGGTCAGCTCGCTGACTGCCTGCTGATCGTCCTCGACATGCTCGATGATGTCCAGGGCGCAGACCAGGTCAAAGTGGTTGTCAGACCAGGGCAGTTGTTCGATGGGCGCTTCCGCGACCTCTCCACCGGCATCCTCAAGCGCCTTGAGAGCCGGCTTGCTGATGTCAGCGAAAGCAGTGCCCTTCAAGGGCAAACGGGGGCGCAGCCCGGGTCCCACCTCAAGGCGAGATCCCGAATTATCCGTCATGGGTTCGATCAACGGCCAGGTGTTGAACTGTCGTGGGTCGATCAGTCGGGCATTGGACCACAGGCGATCGTAAAACTGGCGATTGGTCTTGCGCAGCTCCGGGTCAATAGCGGCGACCCGGTCCGTATTCGTGTTTTCGGATGTTGACATGCTGTCGAGACAATAGCAGTATTCAGCAGGAAGCAACGCACTAGGGTATGCCCAGTCATGACACGTGACAAGGATCCATTCGACATTCTTGGCGATTCCACGCTCAAGCGGGCCGAGGAATTGTGTGCCGGGCTTGGCACCAGCCTGAGCCTGGATCGGCGTGGCAAGGCGCGTTTTTTCCGCGGCGCATTGACGGATCTGGATGATCCGAGCAAGAAGGATATACCGGTGACCGTGGCCGAAATCGAGCACGTGCCCTGGTTCACCCTGATTTCCGATCAGGTATTGCCGGCCAGCGGGAACGCATTGCTGGTCTTTCGGGTGCCGCCATCGCAGGACATGAAATACATCGGCAAGCACAGTGAGTTCGAGCCCGGCAAGCGCGGTGAGCAGGATCAGGGGCGCTTTGTCGTTCGTTTCAATATCATTCGGGACGCACGCAAGAAGTAAGTCGCCAGATCACGTCTCAGGCTTCGAGTTCAAGGTGAATTTCGATGGTGCGCAGCAGGCGCTGCCGGTCAATCCAGCCGACCAGGGTAGATCCTTCCATGATCGGCACCTGGTTGAGATTTCTTTCGCTCATCAACTGCAGCAACTCATTGACCGGGGTGTCGGGCGTTACCTTGATGACCTTGTCGGACGGGGTCATGATTTCCCCGACCGGGGTTTGCGGCCAGACATCACGGTTGACACGCCGTGCGTCAGATAGCGTGACCAGTCCCAGCAAGGTCTCGTTTTCGGTCACGAAACAGGTGCGGTTGCCACCCTCCAACACTTGTTGTTCGACCCACTGGTCTATCGTTGTGGATTGATCCGCACGGGGGATATCCGCGTTTCCGACATCCCCGGCCCGGATGCCTTGCAGGCGTTGACTGAGATCAAAGTGCCGACCACTGGCCTCGGCGCTATTGAGCAAGAACCAGGCAATCACCATGATCCACAGGCCACCGATCAGGTTGCCCAACGCCAGCATGCTCCACAGGCCCAGGCCGAAAAGCGCGTAGGCCACCAGCCGGCCGCCCATGACGGCATACTTCATGCCGGTTTGGGCATTGCCGGTGGCCATCCAGACCAGGGCGCGAAAGACCCGTCCACCGTCCAGTGGAAACCCGGGAATGAGGTTGAAAACGGCCACGATGAAGTTGATCAGCGCCAACCAGCCCAGGCCGACCGACAACGGTTCGCTGATCGCGGTGGTTGCGGCTGAAAGCAGGGAAAACGCCAGCGCCAGGGCAAAGCTGACGATGGGGCCGGCGATGGCGATCCAGAATTCATCCCGTGCGGATTCCGAATCACGGGAAAGCTGAGCCACACCGCCGAAGATGAACAACGTAATGGCGCGTACCGGTACCCCGCGCCGAATGGCGACCAGGCTGTGGCCGAGTTCATGGGCGACGATGCTGGCAAAGAACGTCACAATGGTCAGTAGCGCCGTGATCAGGACGACTGGCATGGACCAGTCCGGGTAGTGCTGATGGAATCCGGCACTGAGAGCGAACATCAGCAGCGCAAAAATGACCAGCCAGCTGACATGAACTTCGATACGAATGCCGCGAATGTGACCGATCACCAGTACCGATTTGAACATGCTTTGTCTCCATCTGGACGGAGGTTTCATTCCAGATGTTACGTTTTTGCAGGCGTCCTTGCTGAGTGATCGACATTTGATGGTGCCCGGAAGAGGTGCAGCACGATCCAGGCCAGCCAAAGGGTACAGAGAAAATCGATCGCGGTGGCCCCGTAGTAAATCCCGGATATGCCCAGAACCTTGGGTAGCAGCAGGATGACTGGCACATATAAAAACAGCTGACGAGTGACCGAGACCAGGGTGGCCTTGCCGGGCTGCTCGACGGCCGGCAACAGGGCCAGTGCGGTAAATACGATGGGCAGTACCGGCAGGACCAGCAACAATACACGGAAGTGATGGAGGTCGATGGCTGAAAACACGGTGTCGGGCAACATCAATGCCAGGGTGTGTTCAGGGAACAGACTCATCATCGCCCATACCGGGATGATCATCAGCGCACCGGCGGTGACGAAGGTCCAGTAGGTTTGTTCAATCCGTTGCCAATTGCCCGCACCATAATTGATGCCGGCCACTGGCTGGTAGGCGCGCATCAGGCCAAACAGCGGGGTGAGCATGAAGATCAGTACCCGCCAGGCCGCGCCGAAAAAGGCGATGTCGGCCTCATCGCCAATCCGAGAAAGCATGTTGAAGACCACGATGGCCTGCACCAGGCCCATCGACGAAGAAATCATGGCCGGGGTGCCCAGCTTGACAATGCGTGCGCGCAAGGCTGGATGCAGCCCGACATAGCGTGCATTGACCGGGTAGCTGGCCCGCCCCTTGGCAAAGCGCCGCCAGACCAGCACGCCGCCCAGCGCGCCACCAATGTTGGTCGCCCAGGCCGCCCCGGCCACGCCCCAGTCGAAAACCACGATGAAGATTGGGGTGAGCACGATGTTGGCCAGCAGACCGATGGCCATGTAGGCGGCGGCCAGTTTCATCTTGCCTTCACCGCGCAACAGCATGTTGAGGGTCAACCCGGCGATGGCGCCAATCCCGCCCAGTGCCGAGGCGCGCAGGTAGCTGGCGGCGATGGGAATCAATTCATCGCGCGCGCCCATGCCCTGGACCAGCGGTTCGGCCAGCCCGGCGCCGAACAGGGCGTAGCCCAGTGATACCACCGCGGCAATGGCCAGCGCGGTTCCTGGAAGACAGCGCATCAATTCGCGGTCATTGCGACCGATGGCGATCGAAAGCGCCACTCCGCCGCCAATGCCGGCCAGTGAGCCCAGGCCCAGCGTCAATTGCGTGATCGGATAGGCCAATACGGCCCCCGCAAGCGCCTGCTGCCCGATGAGCTGGCCGATGTAGACCGCGTCCAGAACGGAGTTGAGGCCGAACAGGATCATGACCAGAACGGCCGGCCAGCTCATGGCCCACATCACCCGCCACGGATGGCCGGTCAGGATCAGGCGAGCGTCGGCATCGCCGGATGGGCGGGCAGCCTTGGTCAAGACGGTTACCGCCCGGTTCGGAGTATTCGCACCGGTGGAGTGGCCAGTACCGAGCGATTGCCCAGCCAGCCGCTGCCGACCACCAGCACCACCGCGGCCAGAAAACCGACCGCGAACAACTGCCAGGATGGCTGGTAGGTGAATTCGAACAGCTCACGCGCCAGCAGCCAGCCGGTGATCGCTGAACCGACCGTGGCCAGAAACGCGGCCAACAGGGCCATGACCCCGTATTCAACCAGCAGACCCCGTCCGACCATGGCGTTGTCGGCGCCCAGGGTGCGGATCAGGGCGGATTCATGACGGCGTTCATCGCGGGTGGCTTCCAGCGCGGCCAGCAACACCACGATGCCGGCCAGCAGGGTAAAGAAAAACACCACCTGAGCGGCCGAGCTGACCCGATCAATGATCTCGCCGATGCGCTCGATGATAGCGCCGACATCGATGATGGAGATATTCGGAAAGGCGCGGCTGACCGGACGCAGCACACTGCCGTCGCCATCGGCCAGATAAAAGCTGGCGATGTATTGGTGCGGCAGGATGTCACTGGCCTCGGGGCTCAACAGCACGAAGAAATTGACGTTGAAGGAATTCCAGTCGACTTCGCGAATGCTGGTCACGGTGGCGGTCAATTGACGTGCGCCGGATTCGAAGACCAGCTCATCGCCCAACTGGGCGCCGAGGCGCTGGGCCCACATGTTGGCCAGCGACACCTCGCCGGTGGCCTCGGGCGAGAAGAATTCGCCGGCGATTACCTCGTTGGCCGGCGGCAGCTCATCGATCCAAGAGACGTTGATCTGGCCGGCCATGCGGTCATCCTGGCGAATCGTGCCGCTGGAGCCGACCAGGTTGACGTTGGCCATCGGACGGATCTGCAAGTTGCGCGCGCCCACCCGGATCAATTCGTCTTCGATATCTTCGACCTGGTCGGGCTGGATGTTGACCAGAAAGTGATCCGGGGTGTCCGGCGGCAGGCTGCCGCGCCATTGTTCCAGCAGTTCGGTGCGCACCAGCATCAAGAGCAACAGTGACATCAGGCCAAGCCCCAACGCGGTCACCTGGATAATGCCGGCCGCGCGACGTCGATGCAGCCCGGCCAGGCCAAAGCGCCACGACGAGGTTGCACGCTTTGAAAGTACACGGGTGATGATCATGGCCAGCCAGCCACCCAGAGCCAGGGTCAGGGCCAGCAGGGCGCTGCCGCCGAGCACGATCAGTGCCAGGCGCAGATGTCCAAGCTGCAGCACCGGAATGGCCAGGGCGCCGGCAATCGGCAGCACCCACAACAGTCCCTTGAGCCCGACCCGGGTATCCAGAGAACGATTGAGAATGCGCATCGGCGGGACGCTTCGCAGGTTCAAAAGCGGCGGCAGGGCGAAGCCGGCGGCCAGCAATACGGTGAACAGGCTGCTGGAAATCACGGGCATGGCGCGTGGCGGGGGCAGGGCCCCGGCCGGTCCATCAGCAAGGATCTGGGCAATGATGGCTTGAGCGCCCAGACCGGCCAACCCACCCAGCACCACGGCCATCCCCACCAGCCACAATAGCATCAGGCTAAGGGCGCTCATGACTTGACCGCCGGTGGCGCCGAAGGATTTGAGCAAGGCCACCAGGTCACGCTGGGCATGGGAAAATCGCAACGCCGATAACAATACGGCCACCGCGGCCAGGATGACCGTGGTCAGTGCGGCAATGCCGAGAAAACGACGCGCCTGGGTCAGCGCCAGCCCGGTCTGGTCTTCGGCATCGGCCACCGTGATCAGCGAGTGTTCCTCGCCCAGGCGGGTTTCGATTTCGCGAGTGAATGCGCCCACGTCGTTCTCGCTGCCGGCGACCAGCATGCGATAGCGAGCGCGGGCACCGGGACCAAGCAACTCACTTTCAAGCAGATCTTCAAGATTCACCATCATGCGCGGGGCCAGCATGAAACGGCTACCGCCCCGGTCAGGCTCGAAGACCAATGAACGATTGATGGTCAGCTCCGAATACCCCAGCTCGGTGGTGTCGCCGACCTCGGCATCCAGGTAGCGCAGGCCGCGAGGTTCCAGCCAGGCCGTGCCGCGCTCGGGGATGGCGCGTACTGCCTCGTCTTCACCCCCCAGTCGATCGGCCAGGCGCAACTCGCCACGCAATGGATAGCCACCGGCCACGCCCTTGACATCGATCAGCATGCTGTCATCACCGACAAACACCGCCGTGCTCATCAGGATAATCTCGGCGGTGTCCAGTCCCATGGACTCGGCCAGCTCGAAATACTCGCGCGGCAGGCGATCACGCCCGGCCACGATCAAATCGGCCGCCAGCGCCTCCCCGGCCTCACGCTCCAGCGCCCGTCCAACCCGATCGGTAAACGAACTGACCGCCACCAACGCTGCCGTCGCCACCACCAGTCCGGCCGCCAGCAAACCCAGGGCGCCGGAGCGGGTTTGGCGCAGCAGGAGCCTGACCGACAAGGAGAATGAATTCATTGACGCTGGCTCCGTTCGATATTGGGTGAACGGTTTCCGGTTTCAGGGGAAAGGTTCAAGGCGCAAGGTGCAAGGCACAAGGAAAACCCTTGAACCCGACGCCTCGACCCTTCCGCTTTTAGCCTTGAGCCTTGAGCCTTGTTCCTTGTTCCTTGCATCATCCCTTATCCACCAGCCGAAAACGATCCCGCTCTTCACCGGCCCTGGCCGTCACCAGCCGACCATCCTCGATCTCCTCGATGCGGCCGCAGCGTCGGGCCAGGTTGAGATCATGGGTGACCAGCACCAGTGCGGTGCCATGTTCGCGATTGAGATCGAACAGCAAGCGGGCCACGGATTCGCCCGTGTTTCGATCAAGATTTCCGGTCGGCTCGTCGGCGAACAGCACGGATGGGTCTCCGGCGAAAGCGCGCGCGATGGCGACGCGCTGCTGTTCTCCGCCGGACATCTGGCGCGGGTAATGGGCCATGCGATGGTCCAGCCCGACCTGCTCCAGGGCGCGGGTGGCGCGCTCGCGCGGACGGTCCAGCCCGGCGATCTCCAGGGCCAGCATGACATTTTCCAGCGCGGTCAGGCTGGGCAGCAGGTGAAAGGACTGGAACACGAAGCCGACCCGGCGACGGCGTAGACGTGCGCGTTCGTTTTCATCCAGGCGGTTGAGATGTTCGCCAGCCAGCCAGATATCTCCGGAAGTCGGCCGTTCCAGCCCCGCAAGCAGGCCCAGCAGGGTGGTCTTGCCGGAACCGGATGCCCCGACAATGGCCAGCGTTTGGCCCGCGTTCAGGTCAAGGCTGATATCGTTAAGGATGTCCAGACGGCCGCCAGGCGCCTGGACCGTGAAGCCCACGTGCTGGGCGCGCAGAATCTGTTGAATGGAATCACTCATGCCTGGATTATCTGTCCTTCGTTCGCTGACTAAGTTTCGCCCGATACTTGCGGTCTTGGTGCTGACCCTGATGACTGCGCCGGCTCTGGCCGGAACCACCACATTGCTTGTGATCGGTGACAGTCTCTCAGATGCCTATAACATGCCGCGTGAAGCCGGCTGGGCCCATCTGATGTCCGAACGGCTCGGTGATGACTACCGGGTGGTCAACGCCAGCATATCCGGTGAGACCACGGCCGGCGGCGTTCGTCGCCTCGATGGTCTGCTCGATGAACTTCAGCCGCAAGTGCTGATCGTCATACTCGGCGGCAATGACGGGTTGCGCGCACTCTCGCCACGCCAGATCGAGGATAATCTGGCGGCGATGATCGAAAAGGGCAAGGCCGCCGGCGCCAAGGTCGGCCTGATGCAGATCCGTATGCCACCCAACCTGGGCCCGGTCTACGTGCGACGCTTCGAGGCCATTTACCCGCGCCTGGCCGACGACCACGGGGTCGAATTGCTGCCGTTTTTTCTCGATGACCTGTTCGATCGGCCCGGCATGATGATGCCTGACGGCATTCATCCCACGCCTGAAGCCCAGCCGAAAATGCTGGAGCGCCTGTGGCCGGCGATCGAATCCATGCTGGAGCAGGAATGATTGCCGATGGATCGACCGCCGGCCAAGCGTTGATCGTTCGCCGCCGCCCCGAGCACGATGAATACTGGTTTCGTGAGGGCTGCTTCGTGACCGAGCTATCCAATTCCTCGAACGACGAGGATCTGTCGGTCGCCCGCATCCGGGTTCCTCCCGGAGGACGGACGCGCTGGCATCGATTGATCGGCACCATCGAACGCTACGTCATCCTGGCCGGACAGGGTGAAGTTGAAGTGGGCAATCAGCCGGCAACTCACGTCACCACCCACGATGTGGTCATTATCCCGGCCGACTGCCCCCAACGCATTCGTAATACCGGCGACAATGACCTTGAATTCCTGGCCCTGTGCACCCCACGATTTCAGGCCGAGCGTTACCTTGATGAGACCATCACCAACCGAAAAACGCCGTGACTTGATTGCTGTTTCTACTCCTCAAAGCGATCACCGAAGATGCGTTCGAGTTGGGTCTGGAATGGGCCCAGGTCGACGCCGCCGGCAAAGATTCTCGGGTTGCCGTCCAGGTCTTGTTCAATACCGTCGGCGGCTTGCGGGTCGCCGGCGCGGATGGCGGGCGAGTCCGGCTCAAGCCGATAATTCCCGATCGTTGTGGGTGCATCAGTAGCGTTGACGGCATCGATGAAGCGCGGGTCGGCATCGGGCAGGATGGCTTCCTGATCATCGCCACAATTCGAGTTCCAGACACCATCAGGATTGCAATGCTCAACCAGGCTGAAAGCAAAGTCAGATGCCGTGGTTCCCAGGATAACGATCGAATGTTCATGATCGGAAGTCGCGGCACTACTCCAGTTGCCATGAATGATGCCATTGACAAAGGACAATGAACTGTCCCCGCTGATATCCAGGCCACCTCCGCCGACCAGCGCCCCCTCACTGCGATTGCCGACCACGGTTACGTTGAGCATCGAAAGCTCACCCGAGGAAAGGAATACGCCACCGCCCCACTCGTCGGCTTGATTGCCGCCAATCAGGGCGTTGTGAAGCACCCCCTGGCTGCCGTCAACAATTGCCAGGCCTCCGCCATCTCTAACGGCGTGATTTCCGGACAAACGGATCTGCTCCATCGTCATTGACCCGCCATCGTTCATGAACAGACCGCCGCCATCGTCGTCGGCGACATTGGCAAGGAAGTCGACTCGCTCAAGTGTCGGGCTGCTGTTGCGGTTGGCCAGCCCGCCGCCTCTCGAGGCACGATTGGCGCTGAAGATGATATTCGACAGGGTAGGGTTGGCCTGATCACGGTTGTGCATGCCTCCGCCGTCCCAGTTGGCGCGGTTACCGATGATCAGTAAATCGTTCAGCGTCGGGCTGCCTGCCAGATTGAGGATCCCGGCGCCGCGCCGGTCCGTATGAGACGATGGGCTATTGGCCCGTCCTGCTGTAATCACGAAACCGTCGAGCACCGCGCTCTGGTCGGTCTCGCTTGCATCAACCACGTGGTAGCTACTGGTGCCGACAAGGTCGGCGTGATGCTCGACAACGCCATCTGCATTGGACCGGCTGGCGCCGTCGATATCACCGCTGAGCACACTAGGATGAGCGTGACGGTCGCGCTGGGACATGGAACCGCCGGACGGCGGGAAGCTGCCGAGCAGTTCGATCCCGTCGGTCAGTTGGAAGCGGGCCGAGCGATCCTCGCTCAGTTGAGTCGGCAGATACCGACCGGCCGCCACCCGCACCTGGCAGGGCGCTTTGACCAGCAAGGCCTCCTGCAGGCTGTTCAGGGCAGTGGCCCAGGCCAGCCCGTCACCGGCCGCGCCGGCATTGCGATCCACGTAGAGCCTGCCGCTATCGGGACATGCCGTGACCACGCGTTCGTAGGCGCCCATGTCAATGGCCGTGCCGGCAATCCGCGCATTGCCGGCCAGGTCGGATTCAATCTCGTTATAGTCATCGAAACCTCCATCAATGGCCGGTGAACCGGTCTGCAAACGCCAGTCGCCGGCGGCCATCGGTGCATCGGCGGCATCGATCGGTGCGATGAAGTCCGGATCGAAATCGATCACCGCCGTGCAGTCGGCATCTCCCGGGCAGCCGCCTTCGATCAGGCTGTGTGAGATCACTGCGGCGGTATCCAGGTTGTCATGATTTTCTTCGGCCTCGTTACCCCAGACGATGCTGTTGCGCAGGCTTGCCGTTCCATTGGACCAGAATCTGAAAGCACCACCATTGCGACTGGCGCTGTTGCCGGCAATGGTTGCATTGACCATCTCGACGTTACGACTGGAAATCGTGATTGCCCCTCCATCGCGCGCGTGATTGCCCACAATGAGAACATTGGTCCATTGGTCGGATCCGTCATAGTCCAGATAGATTCCACCGCCATCCAGCGTGGCCTGGTTTCCGGCGACAATGACGTCTTTAAGCAGCACCTGGCCTCGGAAATACCCGTTCAGTCCACCGGCGTAATCGGCGCGGTTACCGATCAATTGAACTCGTTCCAGGTCGAGCACGCTTTTCGGCCAGTTCGACTCATCTCCACTGCTGACTGACACACCACCGCCGTCACTCTCGGATTGGTTGGTGCGGATCACGCTGTCTCTCAGGTTGACGTAGCTTCCGGTGCCGACTTCGAGCCCGCCACCAGATGATCCGGATGCATTGTTCTCGATCCTGACGCCGACGAATACGGCTTGGCTGCCTTTGATCATGAGGACCCCGCCGCCTTCGCGGTCCACCCGGTTCCCGATCACTTGCGAATTTCGCAGGGTGATATCGGCGGCATCGCCGTGAATGCCGCCACCCGAACGCTGCATGGAGTAGACCGGGCCGCTGTCCATGTCCGAAACGCCAGCGGTGATTACGACACCGTCAACGATGGAGCCCGGCCCGGTTTCGAACGCGCGGACCACGCTGTAACTGTTGGCCCCGGCCAGGTTGTCCGGATCGCGGACCACGCCGAAGGAATCCGCAGCACTCTGGCCATCGATATCGCCGCTGAGAACGGTCAGATTGTGACGCCAGTTACGCGCTTCCCAGTCACCGCCGCCGGACGGGAAGCCGCCGTAGATGGCCACCCCGTCAACCAGAACGAAAGACTGCTCGCGCTCGATCTGGGTCACATTGTCCGGATCGGCCGGGGTGATGGGCCGATAGAGCCCGGCGGCGACATGAATCTCGTCACCGGACTCGGCGATATCCAGGGCGTCCTGCAAATCGGTGAAGGCGTCGGTCCAGCATTGCCCGTTATTCTCTCCCTGAGCGCCGGCATCCACGTAATGCACCGTACCGGCGCCGTTCAGACGAATCTCGCCATCCCGGCTGGTGTCGATCACGAATTGATCGGCGGCTGATCCCTCCAGGCTCAGTCCGGGTCCGGACAGTTCGCCGTCGTAGGTGGCGATCAGGTGCGAGCCGGCCGGCAGGTCGGCCAGTGCATCGGTATCCAGCACACCATCCATGACCAGGTCACCGGCAACGGCTAGCAGCGCCGGTTGAAGCTGTTTGCCATCGTCGCGCATGCCGATCACCAGGCGTGCCCCGGCATTCATGTTCAAGCTTTCAAGCGCCAACAGTGCGGTGTGGGTAAACAACTCGCCACCGTGGTCGATGCTCACCACGCCCAACTGGCCATGGCCACCCAGCGCGCCCGCTTGAACGTGCGCGTCGCCTAGCAGTGATTCAGTCAGTTCGAAGAGACCCCCCTCGATGGTCAACTCGCCGGCAAAAGCGCTGCCGTCCCCACTGAACATAGTTGTGCCGGAGTGTTGTTCGATCCGGCCCGGGCCGCTGATTTGCGAGTTCATGGCCAGCGCCTCCTGGCCATGGGCCAGGCGCAGGGAGGCATCATCGCCATGGAACTCTAGCTCGGTGACGTCGAACTGGACCTGACCCTCACCAATGGTCAGCACCGGACTGACATCGTCGTTGGCGCCGATCCAGA
>SL_3KL_010_SEDDRAFT_10001030_pt1 | contig 24758 bp, 15 predicted proteins | sample SodLakKL_010_SED_2_FD_10381 | JGI IMG/M metagenome (IMG submission 10381) | reverse complement strand
CGCCGACGAGCATGGCCCTGCCATGATCGCGCAGCGCGGCGGCCAGAATTTCGGAGGCGGAGGCCGATCCGCGGTCGACAAGAACAACCATGGGAACGTCGACCAATCTTGCGGCGGGGCCGGTGCGATATTCAGCCGGCCGATTCAGCCCCCGGCCCTCGGCGGTGACGACCAGCCGGGACGACAGGAATAGATCGGCCACCGTGATCGCCGACTGCAGTATGCCGCCGGGGTTGTCGCGCAGGTCCAGCAACAGACCTGGCGGTGCCTCGTCCTCGCTTTCCAGTTGGGACAGCAGGTGTTCGAGTTCGCTACGGGTGGTTTGCTGGAAGCGACGGATACGAATGTGCCTGAAACCGCTCGTCAGGGCAGACATGTGTACGCTCTCACGTTCGATCAGTCCCCGCATGAGTGTCATGGCCAGCACATCGGAGCGATTCGCCCGGCGAATGCGGATGGTGACTTCGCTGCCCGCCGGGCCGCGCAGCATGTCGCCGGCCCGATCGATGTTGTAGGGAGTGAACTCGAATTCGTCGATGCCGACGATGCGATCGCCGGCCTCGATGCCGGCTGCGGCAGCCGGCGTATCGTCCAACACGGAAACCACGTGCAAGTGGTCGTTGGAAGTGCCCACCTCGATGCCAAGTCCACCGTAGCGCCCTGTGGTCTGTTCCTCCAGGGCGTGAAACTCTTCGGCACTCAGCCAACGCGAGTGCGGGTCGAGTCCATCGAGCATGCCGCGCAGCGCGGCCTCGAAGAGATGGCGATCGTCCACGTCCTCGACGTACTGGTCGCGAATATAACCCCACGCATCGGTAAAGGCGCGCAGGTCCTCGAAACTGATGGCGGATTCGGCCGGGGAGTCTGCGCTGGCCGGAAAGGCCAGTGCCAGACTCAGGCACAGTAAAACCAAAACACGAATGCTTGTCTGCTTCATGGCAATGCCCTTGGCGACGTGGCTTGAACTGCCATCGACAACCGCCATCATCGGTGCGACCGGATCAACGGTCAACCCAGCCGACCGGATCGAGCGGCCGGCCTTCACGGCGCAGTTCAAAGTATATCCCGGCTTCACTGGCTCCGCCGCTATTGCCCACGGTTGCCACCGTCTCGCCCGGGTTGACCCAGTCTCCGACATCGCGCAGCAGTGACTCGTTGTGGGCGTACAGGCTCATGAAGCCATCACCGTGATCGATGATCAGGATCAGGCCGTAGCCTCGCAACCAGTCGGCGTAGGCGACCCGGCCATGGGCGATGGCCCGCACCGGTGTGCCGGCATCGGCCCGGATCAGCCAGCCGCTCCACTGCATGTCGCCGCCACGTTGATCACCGAAGCTGCGCACCACTGGGCCCTCGACCGGAACGGGCAGTTCCCCGCGCAACTCAGCAAACGGTGCGACTTCGAAATCCGGAGGGACATCGGCCAGCGCCGTGGCCAGCTCTTCGAGCAGGCGGGTCAGTTCGGCCGCGTCTTCCTCGAGATCAGCAATCCGCTCGCGGTCATCGCGAATGCGGCTTTCCAGCTGCGTCAGCGCGGCCTCGCGCTCATCCTGGGCCCGTTCGAGTTCGGCCAGCTCAGCTTCCTGGCGCTCGAGCAGTTGGCGTTGCTGCCGAAGCTGGCCGTCCAGGTCGCGTCCGGCTTGTGCCAGGTCCTCCAGGGATTCATTGAGTTGCTCCATGGCATCCAGGCGTGCGCGCGTGAGGTAGCCGTGGTAGGCCAGTTGCCGAGACAGGCGCCGGGGGTCGTCCTGGTTGAGCAACATCTTGAGGCGTGAATCCGATCCCTGCCGATAGGCCACGGCCAGTTGACGTGCCAGCGACTGGGCATGCTCGCCGGCTTCAGCTTCGAGTTCACTGCGACGTTGCTCCAGCTCGGCGATGGCATCTTGCGTCTGGTCGAGCGCCGTGGCGGTCGAGCGGGCATTGCGACGGGCCGAAGAAACCCTGCGTTCGGCCTCGGCCAGTGCTTCCAGGTGGTGGTCACGCTGCCCGAGGTTGCGATCCAGGCGTTGCTGGATGGCGCCGATCTCCTGCTTCAGTTCATCCAGGCGGGCCTCGATTTCTTCCGGCGAGCGCTCATCCAGCGCGACGGCAAGCGCCGTGCCCAGCATGGCGAACACTGCGACCGAGACGCGTGCAAGGGCCCGATCAGCCCACATCAATCAGCGACTTGCCCGTCATCGGCTCCGGTATGTCGAGCCCGAGCAGGTTGAGCATGGTCGGGGCTATGTCGCGCAGGCTGCCGCGCTCGAGCATCTTCACCCGTCGCGGTCCGACGTACAGGAAGGGCACCGGGTTGGTGGTATGGGCCGTGTGAGGCTGTCCGTTTTCGGGATCGCTCATCTGCTCGACGTTGCCGTGATCCGCGGTCACCAGCATTTCCCCGCCGGCGCGTCGGACTGCTTCGTCAACATGCCCCAGCAGCGAATCGACCGCTTCGACCGCCTTGACGGCCGCTTCGAATACGCCGCTGTGTCCGACCATGTCGGGGTTGGCGACATTGCAGATGATGACCTGGTAGTCACCGCTGCCGATGGCCGCGACCAGGTCGTCGGTCAGTTGCGGCGCACTCATCTCCGGCTGGAGATCGTATGTGGCGACGTCCGGGGAGGGGATCAGCTTGCGTTCCTCACCATCGAAGACCTGTTCCTCGCCGCCGTTGAAGAAATAGGTGACGTGGGCATACTTCTCGGTCTCGGCAATACGCAGTTGCCTGAATCCCGCGGCGGCCAGCTCGGCGCCGAACAGGTGCTCGTGGCTGACCGGGCCGAAAGCGACTTCGGTATCCAGCGTGTCCTGGTAGCGTGTCATGGTGGCCATCCGGGCGAGTTTGGGGCGGCGTGCCTCAAAACCGTCGAAATCCGGTGTGACAAAGGCGCTGGTGAGCTGGCGGGCGCGGTCGGCACGAAAGTTGATGAAAATGACCACATCGCCGTCCTCGACCCGGCGACCGTCTCCGATCACCGTGGGCAGGACGAACTCGTCGTCCTCGCCGCGCTCGTAGGCTTGCTCCAGCGCTTCGGAGGCACTGTCGCATCGATGCTCGGCCTCGGCCTCGACAATGGCGTTCCAGGCCTTGTGGGTGCGCGCCCAGCGCTGGTCGCGGTCCATCGCGTAGTAGCGTCCGCTGACACTGGCGATCCGGGCTTGGTCATGACCCCCGACGGCGGCTTCCAGACGGGCGATCGAGGGGGCGGCGCTGCGCGGCGGCATGTCTCTGCCGTCGAGAAAGGCGTGGACTGAGACCTCGGGCGGCCCCTTCTCCAGGGCGAGGTCGAGGGTGGCCAGCAAGTGGTCTTCATGACTGTGGACGCCACCGGGCGACAGCAGCCCCATCACGTGGACGCATCCGCCACTCGCCCGAGCCTTCTCGATGGCGCCGAGCAGGGCAGGGTTGCGCGCGAAACTGCCGTCCCTTATTGCCTGACCGATGCGGGTCAACTCCTGGTAAACGATACGGCCGGCACCGATGTTGAGGTGGCCGACCTCTGAATTGCCCATCTGACCGTCGGGCAGGCCGACCGCTTCGCCGGAGGTTTCAAGCAGACTGTACGGGCTGGCCTCCCACAGGCGGTCCCAGTTGGGCGTGTGACCGGTACTGATCGCATTGTCGGGGGCCGCTTCGCGATGGCCCCAGCCATCGAGAATCAGCAGAACCAGGGGCTGATGTTCAGGCATTGGGCTCGGCATCCTCTTGAGTTTTGGGTCGATTGTTCCAATTATCCCACAGGCTGGCCGCAGGGTGCTGGCAACGAAAGTCCATATCTAGGATAATGGGCGGCTTTGGCCCGAGCTGGATTAGGTGATGGAACGCATTCTCGAGTTCATCGGCAACCACACGATTCTCACCGGTATATTCGGTGTGGTGTTGCTGGCCTGGATCATTTACGAGGTCAGCCGCATGACCCGGCACTGGAAGGAGGTCGATTCGCTCGGCGCCGTGCGAATGATCAACCGGGAGGATCCGGTGATCCTCGACGTTTCCAACAGTACCGACTATGCCAAGGGTCATATCCACGGCGCCTTGCACATGCCGCCATCGAAAATCGAGGCAGGCAACCAGGAACTGCTCAAGCACAAGGAACGACCGGTGCTGGTTTATTGCAAGAACGGCCAGGTCTCGCCACAGATGGCGACACGTCTGACCCGTCTGGGTTTCACCAACGTCAACATGCTGACCGGTGGCCTGACCCAGTGGATCGCCGATCAGCAGCCGGTCACCCGTCACAAGGGAGCGGCGAAATCCGGCGGAGGCAAGGACAAGAAAGGCAAGAAGGACAAGAAGAAGTCCCGGGCCGAAGTCAAACAGGCCAGTGAGGACAATTGATCCTCGCGGCGATACATCCAACATCAATCACTTCAAGGAAAGAACGTAAATCATGGCTGAAGAAAACCAGGGCGCTGCAGGCGCCACCCAGGACAATCAGCAGCAGGAAGCTCAAATGGCCGTCCAGCACGTCTACCTGCGTGATGCCTCCTTCGAGGCACCGAACGTGCTCGAACTCGACCAGAGTGCCGGTCAGCCCGACATCAATCTGAATCTGTCGCAGCGCACCAACCAGATGGCCGACAACCGTTGGGAAGTGGTGCTGTCGATCACGGTGACCTCCAAGCAGGGCGACAAGACTGCTTTCCTGTGCGAGGTGCACTACGGCGGCATCTTCCAGGTTGCCGGGTTCAGCGAGGAGCAGATGCCCTACGTGATCAACGTGCTGTGCCCGAATGTGCTGTTTCCCTACTGCCGCAGCCAGATTGCTTCCATGGTCCAGGCCGGCGGGTTCTTCATGCCGCCGCTGCAGCCGATCAACTTCGAGGCCATCTACCGGCAGCGCCTCGAACGCGCCCGCGAAGAAAACGCACAGGGCGAAGGCCAGTCCGAGTCAGAAAACTGACCGATGCCTGTATCGGTCGCCGTTCTCGGAGCCGGGTCGTGGGGGACGGCACTTGCCATCCAACTGGCCCGGCTCGACCACTCGGTCCGGCTGTGGGCACGCGATGCGGGCCAGGCCGACGCCATGCAGTCCGGTCGAGTCAACGAGCGCTATCTGCCGGGTATCACGCTGGCCGACAACATCACCGTTTCGGCCGACTTCGATGCCTGTGTCGACGGCGCCGAACGCATTCTGGTGGTGACGCCCAGCCACGCGTTTGCCGAGACCATTGACCGGTTGTCCGCGTCACTGACCCCGGAAATCGGTCTGGCCTGGGCCAGCAAAGGGTTCGAACCGGGCAGTGGCCGGCTGCTGCATGAAGTGGCGGTCGAGCGCCTGGGCGGGAATTTCCCGCTGGCCCTGGTCACTGGCCCGTCATTTGCCCGCGAGGTGGCTGAAGGATTACCCACGGCAGTGACCGTGGCGGCCAACAACCCGGATTTCGGTCATCGCTGGGCCGAAATGCTGCATGGTGCCAGCTTCCGCGCCTACTACACCGCCGATCTGGTTGGCGCCGAACTCGGCGGGGCGATCAAGAACGTTCTGGCAGTCGCCTGCGGCATGGCCGATGGCCTCGAGCTGGGCAGCAATACCCGGGCGGCACTGATCACGCGCGGCCTGGCCGAAATGATGCGGCTGGGACAGGCCCTGGGCGGCGATCCGCGAACACTGATGGGGCTGGCTGGTATCGGCGACCTGGTGTTGACCTGTACCGGTGACCTGTCGCGCAACCGACGCCTCGGCCTGGCACTGGGGCAGGGACGCAGTCGCGACGAAGCCGAGGCGGAAATCGGACAGGTCGTCGAAGGCATCAAGACTTCCGAGGAGGTCATGCGCCTGGCCGAGCGAACCGGAGTGGAGATGCCCATATCCGAGCAGGTGCACGGCATTCTGTTCAAGGGCTGGAACGCGCGCAAGGGCGTACAGGTACTGATGGAGCGCGACCTCAAGCGCGAGACCGAGTAGCCGCCAGCTCGACGTGACGGACGCACCGGGAGTGCGTCCGTCCGATTTCTCCCAGACTTCACGGAAAAAACAGGGGTAGACCGCCCGGCTCGATGGCCGGAGACGGGCGAGCTTGCCCGTATTCCGGCCTGTCACCGCGTTCGGTGCGTTCCCCCTTGCACCCGGGGAGCCAAGCGCGTATCGTATTTGCTCGGCACAAGATATTGTGCTCGGGGTCAAGGAATGGCACAACAGGTTGTGAACAAGGGGGTGAGCAACCTGTGAATAACAGTCACTATCAGATCATAATCAAGAGGTTGCGGGTATGAGCGTTTCGGCAGAAGACTTATCGGCTGCGCTCCCGGAAATCGCATTCCAGGAAGCATCGCTGGATATCTGGGACAAGAAATATCGCCTCAAGGCCAAATCGGGCGAAGTCATCGATCGGGACATCGATGAAACCTACAAGCGTGTTGCGCGTGCCCTGGCCGAGGTCGAGGAGTCACGTGAGGGTCGGGAACACTGGTACCGCGAGTTCCTGTGGGCCCTGCGGCGCGGGGCCATACCGGCCGGTCGCATCACGTCGAATGCCGGTGCCCTGGAGCACAAGCCGGCGACTTCGACGATCAACTGCACCGTTTCCGGCACGATCAAGGACTCGATGAACGACATTCTCGGCAAGGTGCATGAAGCCGGCCTGACGCTCAAGGCCGGTTGCGGCATCGGCTACGAGTTTTCCACGCTCAGGCCCAAGGGGGCCTACGTGTCCGGTGCCGGCGCCTACACCTCCGGCCCGCTGTCGTTCATGGACATCTACGACAAGATGTGCTTTACCGTCTCGTCGGCAGGCGGGCGTCGGGGCGCCCAGATGGCGACCTTCGATGTGGCACATCCCGACGTGATGGATTTCATCCGGGCCAAGCGCTCCGACGGCGTGCTGCGTCAGTTCAACTGTTCTCTGCTGATCACCGACGATTTCGTCCAGGCCGTGGTCGACGATAGCGACTGGCCGCTGGTCTACCCGGTACTCGACTCCGAGGCCGAGGAGCTGGACCTCAACGACCCCGAGCAGGTGCTGTGGCGGGAATGGCCGATCACCGACGGGTACGTCAGCAATGACGAGGGCCTGGTCGCCTGCCGCATCTACCGCACGGTACAGGCTCGACGGTTGTGGAACATGATCATGACCAGCACCTACGACTATGCCGAACCCGGTTTCGTGCTGGTCGACCGCATCAACGAACAGAACAACAACTGGTGGTGCGAGAACATCCGCGCGACCAACCCGTGCGTGACCGCCGATACCTGGGTTCAGACCGCGAATGGTCCGAGACAGGTTGGCGATCTCATTGGGCAGCCGTTCACCGCGGTTGTTGACGGTGCCGGTCACGCCAGCGGCGCGGAGGGCTTTTTCAGGACTGCAACCAAGGCGGTCGTGCGGCTTGTCACCGCTGAAGGCTACGAATTGAAATTGACGCGTGACCACCGCGTGCGTCGAGTAAGCGAATTCACTCGTTACAAGACAGACACCGAGTGGTGTCAGGCAGGCGATCTGCAGCCGGGCGATCGTGTCCTGCTCAATGATCATCGTGAGGCCCCGCAGTGGAACGGTGCACTCGACGAGGACAAGGGCTATCTGCTGGGACTGCTCGTCGGCGACGGCACTCTCAAGGACGACACCGCGGTATTGTCGGTCTGGCAGGATGCGGCCATTGCAAACGGGGCGTGTGCCGGTTCCGGTGCCAGCGCCATCATGCAGATGGCTGAAGCAGCGGCACGATCGCTTCCTCACCGGGCCGATTTTGGGGGCTGGATGCCGGTCAAGGGAAGAAACGAATTTCGTCTCAAGTCCGCGGCCGTCAGGGATCTCGCGCATGAAATGGGAATGTCTTCGGGCAACAAGACCATCACGCCAGAACTCGAGAAGGCCTCGGCAGCCGGTTATCGCGGCTTTCTGCGTGGTTTCTTCGATGCTGATGGCAGCGTTCAGGGCAGTCAGGCCAAGGGGGTTAGCGTGCGACTCAGTCAAAGCGACCCTGATTGCCTTAAGGCCGTGCAGCGAATGCTGTTGCGCCTGGGAATCGCCTCGAAGCTCTACAAGGATCGTCGCAAGGACTCCCATAGCCTGTTGCCCGACGGCAAGGGCGGCGAACGGCTCTATCCCATCCAGCCGCAGCATGAACTGGTCATCAGCAGTGAAAACCTGCTGCGTTTCAATGAAGTGGTCGGATTCGCCGACTCGGGCAAACAGGCGCTGCTCGATCAGTTGCTCGAGGGCTATGCGCGCAGCCTCAATCGCGAGCGCTTTACTGCCCGCGTCACTGCCGTGGAAGAGGCCGGCAAGGAAGATGTTTTCGATGTGCAGGTGCCGGGCATCAACACCTTCGATGCCAACGGCCTGCATGCACATAACTGTGGCGAACAGCCACTGCCACCCTACGGCGCCTGCCTGCTCGGCTCGGTCAACCTGACCCGTTTTGTCGAGGAGCCATTCACCGAGAACGCCCGCTTCAACTGGGATGAGTACCGCCGCACGGTGCAGATCTTCACCCGCATGCTCGACAACGTCGTCGAGATCAACGGCCTGCCGCTCGACGAGCAGAAGCGCGAGATCATGTACAAGCGTCGTCATGGCATGGGTTTCCTGGGCCTGGGCTCGGCGCTGACCATGATGCGCATGCAGTACGGCCGGCCCGATTCGCTGGAGTTCACCGAGCGGGTGGCCCGGGAAATGGCCGTGGCCGGCTGGGAAGCCGCACTGGAGCTGTCCGAAGAGAAGGGGCCGGCACCTATCATGCTCGACGAGTTCGAAGTCACGCCGGAGATGCTCAGAAAGCGGCCCGAAATGAAGCGTGACGGCTACAAGCCGGGTGACCGCGTGCCGGGGCGTATCCTGCATGCCCGCTACAGCCGCTACATGCAACGCGTAGCCGAAGTGGCCCCGGAAGTGGTCGAGCGGCTGGCGGAGAAGGGGGCACGCTTCACGCATCACACGTCGATCGCTCCGACCGGCACGATTTCGCTGTCGCTCGCCAATAACGCGTCCAACGGCATTGAACCGAGCTTTGCCCATCACTACAACCGCAACGTGATCCGTGAAGGTCGCAAGAGCAAGGAAAAGGTCAGCGTCTATTCCTACGAACTGCTGGCCTATCGCACCCTGGTCAATTCGGCCGCGATGCCGTACTCGGAAGACGAGAACGAGCAGTTACCCGATTACTTCGTGACTGCCGAGACCATTACGCCGAAGGAACATGTTGGCATTCAGGCCGCGGCACAGAGATGGATCGACAGTTCGATCTCCAAGACCGCGAACGTGCCGACCGACTACCCCTACGAGGACTTCAAGAACATTTACCTGTTCGCCTGGGAACAGGGGCTGAAGGGCTGTACGACCTTCCGCTTCAACCCCGAAGCATTCCAGGGGGTGCTGGTGACCGACAAGGATCTGGAGTCGACGACTTACGAGTTCGAGCTGGAAGACGGTTCGAAGGTCGAACTCAAGGGCAACGAGGAAGTCGAGTACGACGGCGAGATTCACACTGCCGCCAACCTGTTCGATGCCCTGAAAGAAGGCTACTACGGCAAATTTTGATCATGAATGCAATGCGGGAGCATTGAGATGACTACCAGGATTGACAAGAAGATCGTTGACTACAAGGTGCGCGACAAGACCGAGGCGGATGCGGGCAAAGCGGCCGGGGAGAAGCCCAGGCCCGAGAAGGCCGAGATCATCCGCATGCACGAAAAGCTGGAAAGACCCGAGGGCATGGAATGCCTGGAGGGTGCGACCTACAAGATTCGTACGCCGCTTGACGATCACGCGCTTTACGTGACCATCAACGACATCGTGCTCAACCCCGGCACCGAGCACGAGCAGCGCCGGCCCTTCGAGATTTTCATCAACTCGAAGAACATGGATCACTTCCAGTGGATCGTGGCACTGACTCGCGTGATGTCGGCAGTGTTTCGTAAAGGCGGAGACGTGACATTCCTGTCCGAGGAATTGCAGGCGGTGTTCGATCCCAAGGGCGGCTACTTCAAGCCCGGCGGACGCTTCGTGCCCTCCATCGTGGCCGATATCGGCGCCGTGCTGGAACATCATCTCAAGCGCATCGGAATGCTCGAGCCCGACGAGCTCAGTGAGCAACAGCAGCTGATGCTTGAACAGAAGCGGGCCGAGGCTGAAGCCCGTGAACGGCAGGCCGACGAGCCGGCAGAAAAAAAAACGATAGCTGACACGGGAACTATTACGCCGACAGCGGCTGACGAGGCGAGCTATCCGGCATCGGCGACCCTGTGCTTCAAGTGCAACACGAAGGCCATGGTGTTGCTCGACGGTTGCCAGACCTGCCTGGCCTGCGGCTACTCCAAGTGCGGGTGATCAATTGATCACCGGCTGAGCCGGCGGCGCCGGCTCAGCCGGCATTGCCGCTGGCACCGTTTACTTGGGCGACGTTCTTTGGCTCCCGTTCCGGCGTGGGTAGGGTGCCAATTGCTTGATCTGAATCAATAGCGGTGCGCGCCACTGTCTCTAGGATGGTAGATCACGGTGAACCGGGTCTGCCATTATGTTGTTCAGTCGAATCCTGCTCCCGCTTGATGGATCGGCGCATGCCGAGCATGCCTTACCGCATGCTGGACATATCGCACGGCTGTTCGGCAGCCGCTTGTCACTGTTGAGGGTGCTCGGTGGCGTTGAGGCAAACGGGCACACCGGCAGCGAAAGCATTGACTGGCGACTGCGGCGTGCGGAGGCCGAGCGCTACCTGAACGCGCTCAAGGGAGACCAGCGGCTGCGAGATGTCGAGACGGAGGTCGTGGTGACCGAAGGAAGACCGGCTGAACGCATTGCCGATCATGTTCGCCGCAACGATATCCAGCTCGTCATCATGTCCTCCTGGGGGGCGGGAGGAGAGAGTGAGTTTCCCCATGGCGGGACGGTCTTCAAGGTCCTCGCCAGTACGGGAATTTCCTACCTGGTGGTCAACGAAGTAGAACGCACCAGCGGTTCGGAGGGTTACCGGCGTATCCTGGTGCCACTGGACGGCTCCTACCAGGCCGAAGCGGCAGCGCATGTCGCCGTTGCGCTGGATCCAGGTCATGACGCGGACATACTCCTGTGTCACGTGGTCAGCGAGCCCGTGATGCCAAGGCGCCGGCCATTGACCGATACAGAGAGATCACTCAAGGAGCGCTTGATCGAGTGCAACCGGCGTGTAGGTGGCGGCTATCTCGAGGAACTACGCGATCAGTTTGGCGGGCAGCATCGAATTCGAATCCGTCTGGAAGTGGCCCGTAACCCGGTGGCCTGCATCACTGAACTATGTCGGCAGGAAGTGCCCGACCTGATGATCCTGACCGCGCCCAGCGGCATTGATTTGAAAGGTGGTTCCGGTGAATCCATCCTGCAGTCCCTGCTGTCATCCACATACCTGCCTACCCTGGTGATCAGGGATAACTTGAATACTTCCGGCGACTTTACCGGCAATGCAAAGTAATCGGGAGGGCGGGCGCGCATGACACAAGCCCCAACCGCTTCGAGCCCGGTGCGACCCGAACTCGAGCAGGCCTTGCGCGAGCTCGCCCTGCGAACCAGTGCTGCCGGGAAGTGCCGTGCAAAACCACTGCAGTTGCAGTCACGCCGCAGTCGTTTGGAAGGCATCTATGCGGCTATCGATCGTGTTCAGGTAGAAGGGCACAGCATCACCCGCGCCGAGGAGTGGTTGCTGGACAATCGCCACATCATCGAGGATGCGCTCACCGGACTGCGTTCCGACTTGCCGGCCGGATACATCCGCACCCTTCCGCAAGTAATCGGTTCCGGAAATGGTCCCGAACCGGCAGTTGCCGCTCTGGCTCGCCTCCTGCTTGAATATGGCGGTGATCCGATTGAACTCGACTGGGTCGAGCGCACCGCTGACAGTTTCCAGATACACCGTGCCCTGACGATCGGCGAGTTGTGGGCGCTGCCGGCGTTCCTGAGCCTTGCTGTCATCGATCACCTTATCGATGTCGGCGAGCGTTTGACTGCACGGCTTGGGGAGTCCGCGGGTAGTGACGAGGCCACCATCGTCGACATGGTTGCCGGTGGTGTACTCAGCTTGCGGTCCCTGGCAGCGCATGACTGGCCGGATTCCTTCGAACGTCTCAGCGCAGTGGATCGCATTCTGGCTGATGATCCGGCCGAAGCCTATATGCGGATGGATTTTGTTACCCGCGACCGTTATCGCCAGCGGGTCGAACAGCTGGCCCGGTACGGAGACCTGAGCGAAACCGACGTGGCCCGGCGCACAGTCGCCCTGAGCGCTGCCGCCAGTGTTGGCAAGGCTCGCCACCGACATGTGGGGTACTGGCTGATCGGCGGGGGATACGAGCGGCTGCGTCGGGAAGTCGGTTTCCGACCCGTCTCCCGGCAGCGAGCACTGGACTTTGCCGAACATCATCCCGGTCGCGTCTTCTTCTCTCTCGTCGGCCTGTTCTCGCTCATCCCCCTCGCAGCCCTTTACGCCGTCCTCCATGCGGGAGGTGCAGGCACGCTGTTGGTGGCAGTGATGTTGTTGCTGTCGCTCGTGCCGGTCATCGGTCTGGCCGTCGCGCTGGTCAACGGCCTTATTACCTGGCTGGTACCTCCGCGCACGCTGGCACGCATGGATTTCGAGCGCAACGGGATACCTGAAGAATTTCGCACGGCCGTGGCGGTTCCTGTGATCTTTGCCGGGGTCGATGACGTGGAGCCGATTTTCGAGCGCCTGGAAATCAGTTTCCTCTCCAATGACGACCCTTCGTTGATATTCGTCATCCTGGGCGATCTGAGTGACGCCGATCAACCCGAAAAGAAAGGTGACAGGCCTGTTCTAAAACGCTGCCATGCCTGTATTCGTCGCCTGAACCATCGGTATGGAGATCGCTTTCTGTTCATGTCGCGCCAGCGACGGTGGAACGAAGCCGAAGGCTGCTGGATGGGATGGGAGCGCAAGCGCGGCAAGCTGATGGAGTTCAACCGGCTTCTCGCCGGCGATCAAGGCACCAGCTTTGCCGTTTCTTACGGGGATCGGGGATTGATCGAAGAGGTGCGCTACGTGCTGACACTGGATGCCGACACCCGTCTACCGCCGGGCAGTGCACGGCAACTGGTCGGTACGCTCGCCCACCCGCTCAGCCAGGCGGTGCTTGATCGTCACAACCGGACGCTCAAGGCCGGCTACAGCATCATTCAGCCCCGGCTGGAGGTCGATCCTGATACCACGATGGCCACGATGTTCACCCGGATCTTCTCCGGGGACACGACCATGGATCTCTATACGCATGCCAGTTCGGATGTCTACCACGACCTGTTCGGTGAGGGCATCTTCACGGGCAAGGGGATCTACGACTGGCGTGCCGTCGAGCACACCCTGGCCGGTCGCATCCCCGACAACACCGTCCTGAGTCATGACTTGCTCGAGGGCGTTTATGCGCGTGTCGGGCTCGCGTCCGACATCGTGCTGATGGAGCAGTTTCCCTCCAGTGTCGTCGCTTTCATGCGGCGGCAGCATCGCTGGACGCGAGGCGACTGGCAGCTTCTGCCGTGGCTCAGGCGGCGGGTGAGGGTGGCCGATGGGCAACGTGAGAAGAATCCGCTCATGCTTGTCCACCGCTGGAAGATCGTCGATAACCTGCGCCGCAGCCTGCAACCGCCTGCCGTATTGGCACTGTTACTGGTCAGTTTTTCAGGCCTGCTGCCGGGGATCGGCTGGCTGTGGATGCTGCTGTTCGCATTGCTGATGGGGCCCGGCCTGCTGACCGAGTGGCTCGAGGCATTCGGTCGAGGCCTGGCCGCACCGCGTTCGGCCTGGCCGAGGATTCGACGGTTTCCGCGCGCGTTTTATCGCCAACTGCAGTACTGGCTGCTCAGTCTCGTGCTGCTGCCTTACCAGAGCGCCATTCTGCTCGATGCCAATGGTCGCGCACTGCTGCGCATGGGCTTCACCCGGCGACACCTGCTGGAGTGGANCAGCGCAGCTCACACGCAACGCAATCTCGGAAGCGCCCGACGACATCCATGGCGGGAAATNTGGACGGCTCCGGCGCTGGCGTTGGTTGCCGCAGCGGCGACAGCAATNNTCAATCCCGGCATGCTCGTGTTCGCCGCACCACTGCTGGGAGGCTGGTTGCTGGCCCCGGTAATTGCCGCTTTCGTGGATCGTGCCCGCGTGCGGCCCGCGCCCGAGCTCAGTGCGCCGGACCGGGAGCTGCTACGCCGTACCGGTCGACGGACCTGGTTGTTCTTTGAACGCTTCGTCGGTTCCGACACGCACTGGCTGCCGCCGGATAATTTCCAGGAGGATCCACGCGTGATGCTGGCCGAGCGGACGTCACCAACCAATATTGGGCTGGCACTGAACTCGGCGCTTGCCGCCCATGACTTTGGCTGGTTCGACAGTCTCAGCCTGGCGGCCTGGTTGCGCAACTCGATGGACGGCATGGCCCAGCTCGAGCGCTATCGGGGCCACTGGTTGAACTGGTACGAGCTGCGTGACCTCAATCGACTCGAGCCGGCCTACGTCTCCACCGTCGACAGCGGCAACCTTGCTGTGAGTCTGGTGACCCTGGCACGTGGGCTGGACGAACTGATCGCCACCCCCCTTGAGCCGGAACACTTGCTGCGGGGACTGTCCGATACCGTCAGCGTGATTGCCGAAACCATCGAGGCACTTCCCGGAGTAGTGCCCCGGCATGAGCGCAGCCAGCTCCTGCTGGCCCACCTCAAGCGTCTGCAGCAGGAACTGGCCCAAGGCAAGCGAACGGAACTCTGCCGGCTCCTGAAAGAGTGGCGCGAGCGCCACTTCGATGAGTTGGCCGAGGAAGTCGTTGCCCTGGCCGAGGACGAGGATATCGTCGTCAGTGCCGAGGCCATCAAGGAATTGCGCATCTGGCTGGATGAACTGCAGGCACAGGCACGTCGCGCCGGTCACCTCATCGAGGAACTGTTGCCTTGGTTTGCGGAACTGGCCGATCTGGAAAACAGCCTCCGGACTGAAACGGATCCGGAGCGGCAACGACTGATCAAGCTGCTGAAGGGCGATTGGAGGTTGTCGACATGGACCAGCCGTTCGCGGCTGGTTCTGCAGTTGCTCAGTCAACTGCAAGACGTTGCCGAAACCGACACGGTGTCGAGCGCCGCACTCGAGCGGCTCGAGCGTCAGATGACGTATGCCCGGGACGTTGCCGCCCGGTTGTGTGCTGATTTCAGGGATACGGCTGCTCGAGCGGACCGGTGGGCGAGCGAAATGGACTTCGGTTTCCTCTACGACGAGGAACGCCACCTGTTCAGAATCGGTTATGACGTCAGCAATGCCACGCCCGATCCGAACTACTACGACTTGCTCGCTTCGGAGGCGCGGCTGGCCAGCCTGCTGGCCATCGCCAACGGACAAGTGCCCTCGCGTCACTGGCTGTTTCTTGGTCGGCCGTTTCGGCGCCACGAGGGTCGCAGCATTCTCATGTCCTGGGGAGCGACTCTGTTCGAGTACATGATGCCCCGGCTGTTCACGCACGCGCCTGCCGAAACGCTGCTTGACAGCGCCAGCCGCTCAGCCATTGTGCTGCACCGCGATTTTGCCGACCGTCAGAACATTCCCTGGGGTATCTCCGAGTCTGCTTACTACCAGCTCGATGAACAGCAGGTATATGCCTACCGCGCCTTCGGAGTTCCCGGGCTGGGATTCCGACGTGATCTCGGCGAACGGCTGGTGGTGTCACCATATTCGTCTATCATGGCGTTGCCGTTCGAGCCAGCGGCAGTGGTCGACAATCTCAGGCGTATCAAGTCGTTGCGTGGTATTGGACTCTACGGCTGTTACGAAGCGCTGGATTTCGGCAGACGTTCCAGCGCCCGCAAGCCGAGACGACTTCGGATCGTGAAGGCCTGGATGAGCCATCACCAGGGCATGGCGCTGGTGGCCATCACCAACGCCCTGTGCCGGGATGCCATGGTTCGACGATTCCATTCCGACCCGCACATCGGCGGGGTCTCCATGCTGCTGCATGAACGCTTGCCGCGGGTCATGCCCGAACTGCCAACGCCCAGCGGTGTGGAGAAAGACCGTTTGCCGCGTGTCGCTTCGGATCCATCGACCTGGCCGGCCGAGCCGCAACCGGACACCTCCTGCTACACACTGTTGTCGAACGGGCAGTACAGCATCCATGTCAACTCAGCCGGCGGCGGCGGCAGTTCGTGGCAGGGCATCATGATCAACCGCTGGCAGCCGGATCCCACGACCAATGCCTGGGGCCACTGGGTCTGGGTGCGGGATCTCGATAGCGGTGAGGAATTCTCGATTGCCGCTGAACCCTGCGGAGGTGGCACCGCGGAGCGTCAGGTTCAGTTCGGCGCGCATTTTGCCGAGTTCCGCTGCCGCAGCCGGGACTTGTTGTGCCGCATGCGAGTAGGCGTCGCCGCGCAGCATGATATCGAGACACGAAAGCTGTTGATCAGCAACGAGAGCAGCCGACCACGGCGACTGCTCGTCGCCAGCTTCGCCGAACTCGCCATGGCGCCTTTGGAAGCCTTCGAACGGCACCCGACGTTCGCGCGACTTTTCATTGAGAGCGAATGCCTGAGCGACGAGCGGATCCTGATCTTCCGGCGGCGGCCGCGGAGCTCCGACGAGCGCCCGCTTTATGTCGCCCATGCCGTCGTACCACCGTCCGGACAATCCGTGCGCTTTGGCTGGGATACGGACCGCCAGCAATTTCTGGGTCGAGGCGGCAGTGAAAAGTCGCCAGCCGGTCTGGTCGACGGGGTCGCGTCCATGGGGGGCAGGGCAGGGGCGGTGATCGATCCGGCCATGGCCACTGCAGTGGAAGTGACCGTCGCCCCCTACGCCCGGCTGGAGATGGGATTGCTGACGGGGGCAGGGCGGTCGCGCCGGGAGTTGCTGGGCGCTCTGCGCAGTTACCAGGCAATCGGGCGCATCGACTGGATCTTCGAACAGGCGCGGATGCAGACCGGGCAAGAACTGCACTACTTGCAGATGCCGCCCGAACAGGCACACGGTGCCATGCAATTGGCCAGTGCCGTCCATGCGCAAGATCGAGCGTGGCGCCGGGCCGATACCAGCCCCACCGAACCACTGCAATCCTTGTTATGGTCACGCGGCATCTCGGGAGACTGGCCAATCATTGTCATCGAGGTCGGCAACAAGGACGACCCGGCCCGCATCGAGGAGTTGGTCGCTGCACACACTTTTCTTTCCGGCCGCGGCCTGCGTACCGACCTGGTGCTGCTCGATCTCGTTTCCGGCGGTTACGAGCAGGCCAGCCGCGACCGGCTGCGAGAGATCTCCGAAGCGGTTCGGTCACGCATTCAGCGCGTATTGTCTGGACAAGTCACTGTAATTCCCGCGCGGGAACTGTCTGCAGAGCAGTACCAGGGACTCATGGCGGCTGCCTCTGTCGTGCTGGAAGCCGAAGGACCACCGCTTGCCGAGCAGTTGAGAACATTCCCGGGCGAGAAACTGCCGTTGATGGTCGGGACGCGCCCGGAGTCGGCGGCGCAATCCCACACGCCTGCGCTCGAAGCGATCGATAAGCTTCAGTTCGATAACGGCTACGGTGGCTTCAGCAATGATGGCCGCGAGTACATCGTCCATTTCGGGCAGGGCGAGGAGACGCCGGCACCCTGGTGTAACGTGCTGGCCAATCCCGACTTCGGGTGCCTGGTGACCGAGCGTGGCTCTTCGTTTACCTGGGCAGGCAACAGCAGCGAGTATCGACTCACGCCTTGGCCGAACGATCCGGCGCTCGACCTTCCCGGCGATGTGCTTTACCTGCGCGACGAGGAAACCGGAAAGATCTGGACCCCGACTCCGGGACCACGGCCGGGGCAGGGCGCCTACCGGGTGCATCACGGTGCCGGCTACAGCCGATTTGTTCATCACGGCCAGGGCCTGGTTCACGACTATCGGATTCACGTCGATTCCGATCGCGCCGCGCAACTGGTTTGCCTTCAATTGACCAATCACTGTGACTGGACGCGACGCCTGACTGCAACGCGTTACGTGGAATGGGTGCTCGGCAATCGTCGCAAAGACGCCGCGATACAGCTGGAGTGCGACGTCTCCATGGCCCGGCAGGTACTTCTTGCGCGCAACCGCTTCGACCGCTTTTCCGGGGACCAGCATGCATTTCTGGTCAGCAACCTGCCCATGCACGGTTTCACGACCGATCGCACCGAGTTCCTGGGGCAGGGCGGCCACGTACGTGACCCGGCCGCGCTTCACCGCATCGGGCTGAGCGGGCAGTTGCAGCAGGGCGTCGACCCATGCGCCGCACTGCAGGTTCACCTCGACATTCTGCCAGGTGACACCGTCCGCGTGATTTTCGTGCTGGGCCATGGGCAAACGCGGGCACAGGCGCTGGAGATTGCCGCGGAGTTGGCTGACGAAGAGGCTGTGGAGAAAAGCTTCAGTCGTCTGCAGGCCGGCTGGAACGACCTGTTCGACAACGTTCAGGTGAGCACGCCCGAGCCATCCATGGATCTGCTCATCAATCGATGGCTACCGTATCAAGCCATCAGTGCACGACTGAATGGACGGACCGGCTACTACCAGTCCAGCGGCGGTTTCGGTTTTCGCGACCAGCTCCAGGATGCCATGGCGATGGTCTGGCTGAACCCGGAAGTGACTCGTGCGCAGATTCTGCGAGCGGCCAGCCGTCAGTTCACGGAGGGAGACGTTCTCCACTGGTGGCACGAGAGCCCCTTGCGCGGCGTCAGAACACGTTGTTCGGACGACCTGCTCTGGTTGCCGCTGGTGACGGCCTGGTACGTGCGCTCCACCGACGATATCGGTGTGCTGGATGAGACGGTTTCCTACCTGGCGGGTCAGCCGTTGGCGCCCGAGGAAGTCGAGCGCTACGGCGAGTATGCCGAAAGCGATCGCCACGGCAGCCTGTACGAACATTGTTGCCGCGCCCTGGACCGGGCCAGCGCGGTCGGTCCGCACGGCCTGCCGATCATCGGCAATGGCGACTGGAACGATGGCTTCAACCGCATCAGCACCACCGGTCGCGGCGAGAGCGTGTGGATGGCCTGGTTCATGATGCGCGTACTGGAAGATTTCGCCGAGTGCTGCCGGCTCAACAACGACCCGGATACCGCGACCCAGTACCGCACGCTGGCAAGGCAGTTCGCCCAGCGTGTCGATGAACAGGCCTGGGACGGCAACTGGTATCGCCGCGCCTACTACGATGATGGAACCCCGGTAGGGGCGGCCGACAGCAGCGAATGCCGCATCGACTTGATTGCCCAGACCTGGTCGGTACTGGGCCCGAAGCAACCAGGCGAACGTGCTTCGATCGCCATGCGGTCGGCGCTGAAACATCTGGTCGATTCGCGCGACCGCCTCATCCTGCTGCTCGATCCTCCATTCGACAAAACGCCCCGCGATCCCGGTTACATCAAGGGTTACCCGCCGGGCATACGCGAAAACGGGGCCCAGTACACGCATGCCGCCACATGGGCCGTGCTGGCGGCGGCACGCCTGGGCTGGAACGAGGAAGCCGGCAGGCTATTTCGTCTGCTCGATCCCATCCAGCGAGTGACGACGCCGCAGTCGGCACGACGCTATCGGCTTGAGCCCTACGTGCTCGCCGGCGATATCTACAGCCAGGGCATGAATCGGGGGCGAGGTGGCTGGTCGTGGTACACGGGAGCAGCAGCCTGGCTCTACCGAGCCGGAATCGAAGCCTTGTTCGGGCTCAGGGTGGAGGGGCAGTGGCTGTGTGTCGAACCCTGCCTGCCCGTGGAATGGGAGAGCTGTTCGCTGTCAGTGACATTGCGTGGCAGCAGGATCCGCCTTGACTACACGCAGGAAAAAGGCGATGCCGACAGCGCCGGCATCGCCTTGTACGAGGATGAACGGGAACTCGATTCCAACCGCATCGCACTCGGCGGGGAGCCCCGCAAGCGCCGGATTTCGGTTCGGATCATCGTCCCCGGTTAAACGCTCACGAAACGACTGTCACCAGACCCGGGGCATGTCGCACGACCTTGTCACTGACACTGCCCATGACCAGCCGCTTGATCTTGGACATGCCGCGGCGTCCCATCACCAGGTGCGAATCGGGATGTTGCTCCATGAAACTGATGATTTCCTCGGCCGGATCGCCCCACAAAAGGTGCTTGTCGGCCACGCGCTGCGTGGTGCCCAACTTCGCTTCTGCCGCTGCGAACACTTCCTTGCCGGATTGCTCCTTGAGCTCTTCCAGGCTCTTGCGCGAGACCTCACCGAGTCCCGACATCGTTGCCGAAGTGGCCGGCGTATGCGGGTAGACATGAAGCAGGACGAGATCCCGACCCATGGCCTTGGCGAGGTTCGCGGCAGTGCTCAGCGCATCAAAGCCACCCTCGGAACCATCGAGTGCAACAACTATCTGCTTGGACATAGCGATCCTTCCTTTTTTTTCGTGAAGTACGTGTAACGCCACATTCTGGCATGTCGAGGGAGTATTGCACGAGACGTTTCAGTTTCAGTTGATATTGATCATTTTTTCGCCGGCTACTGTATATATCGATAATATGCCTCATAAAAAATTCATAAAGCACTGATATGTATAGGTTTTGATGGGTGTTACTGCTGTGGCTGTCTTTGGAACAACGTGTGGCCGGTGAAATCTATTAATTGACATAATATACATTATGCGAACTATTGTCAGTGCGCCCCAGAAGGCAGGCAAGCACCTCTGAACTCCTCCTCCTCCTGCAATCGTGGCACGGGTTGCCGTACACCCTTGGAAATGCCGCTCGCAGTATTTTCAGAGCTGCGCCGACATCGTCGCGGGACCGGCAGTTTGTTGCCGTTGCTTCGGGCTGCAGCGTTGGCGCAATATCCGGTCATGCTCGATTCCGCCCCTCAGAGCCTGATCGATATCTTCGTCCATGTAGGCGCTGCTGTAGACCAGCCCGTTACCGACACGGTGCTGCAATGGAGTATTCCATTGCCAGCCGCAACTGCGCGCGGTCGACCGCGTATAGGGTGCCGGCGGTTTCACTGACTCGGTTTGTACCGCCACGGCGGGTCGTTTCTCAACGGCCAATGGCTGATCACCAACAGGACGTGCAGCGGAAAGCAGACCACCCTTCCCTTGTGTAGCCCGACGCCGTCCTGCACGGTCAAGCTTGCTCAATGGAACAATGGGCTGGTATACCCGGTCATTTCCTCCGGGAGCATTGGATTTTCCAGCGTGAAAACGGTTCGCTCGCTCAACCTCATCCTTTCAATCAGTTCAGCATTGTGCTTCTGAAAGATGCGATGTCATCAAGGCGCTGGAACATATCGTCGTACGTTCCGCGCTCAACGACATTGTATTCGTTATAGTGAAAGAACTCCGCATCGGACCAGCTATCAGGAATGCCGACGCGTAATTCCCTGAGCTCCTCTTCTGTGCTGATACGACTGAACTTCTCCTGATCCTCCGCTCGAATGATCAAGACCCGAAATCCCAGTATTCCATTCATGATGGTATCGTGAATGACGATCTTCTCTTCATTTTCCAGCTTCTTGTTGCCAGCAGTCGTTACAAATATATCGTGACCATACTCATTGAACACACGTGATGCCCGGTCTCCGTGATAGTCTTCGCCATGTTCTTCGAATTCCTACGAGCCAAACTCTTCTCTTGTAGCCTCCAGGACTGCCGTCAGGATCTCGCGCTCATGCTGTCTGCGGGCTTCCGTGCGGCTTCCTGCCCAGACATTGATGACGTTGGGCTCCGCGGCATCGCCGGCTGGGGGTTTCTGCACATTCCCAGCTTCATCCGTACAGCCGAGTACGAAAAGAATGGGCATGAGAGCGACAAGAACAATCGGTACGCGCTCGCGCGCCCAGTCTCCCAATCGGACTGAGGGCCGGGCTTAGCGATTGCGAGGATCGTCTTCCGGGTTGATGTATTCGATACCCCAGGGACCGGTTCCATGGAGCTGAATGACGGTCTCCCCCTCGGCATAGCCGAACATGGGATCACCCGGCGGCATGATGGCCACGCTGCCCACGGGAAGTTCACGGGTCTGCCCCATGTCGAACTCCCTGCCATGTGCGAAATGCAGCGTTCCCTGAAGCACGGTGACGCGCTCGTAAGCCGGGTGCACATGCGGAAGAATGCGGTAGCCGTCTTCCATCCTGAGGCGGAAGGTGAAAGGCTCGGATTGCGAGATGTCACCCTCGATGAAAGCGATCTCGGCGCCCTCTCCCATGGATGCCACCGGGCCCCACCGCAGTTGCTCCGGTGTCATCATCATGTGTTCGTCGCCGCGGTAGAGGTGATCGTCAGCGATGGCGAAGATGGGAGAAAGCAGTGTTGCAAGTGAAAGGCAAACGATGAACAGGCGTGTCATGGTCGTTCCCTCCATAGGTAAAGGGAATACCAGTTTAGCGCGGTGCGGCAAGTGATTCAAAGTCTTGCCTGACCGGATTGCGGATCAGGATCGGAAAGGCGCGATTCAGTCGAGGTGTCGATTGAAGAAATCGAGCACTTTCGCGCTGGCCCGATCATGGATGTCGGCACGGTTCTCGTTGGGATCGGTGCAAAACAGGCCGAGGCGTTTGCGACCGGTGTCGGTGCAGCGTGATAGGAAACTGTAATGGCCGGCTTCGTCAATGATGCTCAGCTCGGCGCCTTCGATGTAACGAGCAAAGCGCTCGGCGTTGGTGGCAAGGGGTGCGATGCTGTCGTGCTCAGCACCGAGGATACCAACCGGGATGACGATGGGCATCAGACCAGGTTCAGAAAAGGCGCCACCGAGGGCCGGCGCGATCGCAAAGACGGCGGCGAAGCGGTCGTCACGCCAGGATTCGTCGTGTTCGGCCAGTGAGGCCTGGACATGGGGTTGTCTTGCGGCTTCCCTGAAATCCCGGGTGCTGCCGGGGAACTCGGCCTGGGGTTCACAGGTGGTGTCGCGCTCGGGGCTGTTGCAGAAGGCCTCGAAGGCCTCCAGGCTGGTGATGCCGCCGGCCAGCGAGATGACCGTGTAGCCGCCCAGCGAAAAGCCCGCCGCACCCACACGCCGTTGATCGATGTGATTGCCGAATTCGGGATCTTCCAGTAGCTGGTCGAGCACGGCTGAGAGATCACGGGTGCGCTCCCACCACAGCATGAAGCCTTCCACCTGGTAGTTCTCTCCGGCCGAGGTGTTGCCGTGATGATTGACGGCGGCAACGATGTAGCCTTCCTCGGCCAGGCGGGTGGCCAGCCACATCAGGTGGATACCGGCACCGCCGGTGCCATGCGACAGGAGGATCAGCGGGTAGCGTTCCTTTTCCCGCGACACCGGCGGGTTGCCCTGCGCCTTGCCGGCAATGAACAGGGGATCGTCGGGATTGCCGATGGTGACCTCGTAGGTCTCCTGGGTCGCGTCGGTGGGATACCACAAGGTGGTCGCCAGCGGCCGCGGATCGTCCCCGCCCCACTCGGTGCGTTCGGGGTCGGTGAAAAGGCGCGAACTCATGCCGACCGGCTTGACCTCGGTTTGATCTTGGTCGTTGTCGTCTCCGGCCATCGCCAGTGCGGGCAGCAGCAGGCAGACAGCGAACAATTGGCGGATTCTGATGGTGGGCATGGGAATCGGGGAATATTGAGGTCAGTCAGGGGGTGGACAGTTTACCAGCTGTCAGAGTTCGCCCCGCTGTTCCGAGATGACGGGTATTGCATCGACCGGGCGCGCCGCGACTTGGCCGCGGCGCGCGGGACGATCAGTGAGCGATGCGCTCGATACCGCCGTCGACATGACCCTCGATGACAAGTTCGACGCGCTCGTCGACACGCACACTGCCGTGAACGCGTGAATCGGCATCGATCTCCACGACGGGGATTTCCTCGTCATAGTCTTCGGGCAACTTGACGACGACATTGCCATGCACTTCGCTGCCACCGAGTATGCGGATATCTCCGGCGTCCGGGTAGACCCGGGTTGAGCCGAAGCCGAAAAAGCCACCGCGACGCCCGCCCTGGTGTTCGGTCACTTCGATGACGACATCGCCGCCGACCTGGCTGCCGCCCTCAACGCTGAGGTCGCCGCCACGGCTTTGCAGATCGCGTCCGACCCGGGCCTGGTTGAGACTGATGTCGCCGTTGCGGGTGCTGACATGACCGGCCACCTCGACCCCGGTTTCCAGGTCGATGCGACCGTTGCGGGTGCTGACGTCGTCGGCCACCCGGGTGTCGGCCTGGAGGCTTATGCTGCCGTTACGGGTGCGGATCCTGCCGTCGATGACGCTGTCGCGACCAACCGAAATGCTGCCGTTGCGCGTGCCGATGCCGGCGACTTCCGAGCTGCTGCCGACGGCGACCGAGCCATTGCGGGTGGTGATGGTGCCAACACGACCGCCCTGCCCCAGCCCCACACTGCCATTGCGGGTGGAAACATCGCCGGCAACGACATGTTTGCCGATGCTTACCGAGCCGTTGCGGCTTTGAATATTGCCCTCGACCTCGACCCCCTCGCCGATGCTGATGGGGCTGTTGCGGGTCTCGACCGTGCCTGCGTGATGCGCTCCGTCGGCAATGCTGATCCGTTCGGATGCCTGCAGGGGCGTTGCCAGGCAATGCATGGCAACGATGCCCGCGGCGATCGTCCAGTAATTCACTCTGCTCATGATGGTGTCTCCTCGACCGGGTGCTGAATATCGTGTCGTCACCATTGGAGCATGTTGACCGGCCCGGCGCCTGTGCCACAGGTCACCGGTGACGAAAGTCATGCTGGCAGGCCGCTGGCCTGAGCCTGCATCAGTGCTCTTGCGCTTCGGCGTTCAACAGCGCGGCGTGGGCAAGGATGGCATCGTAGAGCGCGCGGCTGCGTTCGGCCAGTTCGGCATCCTCCTCCCAGCTGCCGGGGCGGTCGAA
>SL_3KL_010_SEDDRAFT_10001029_pt1 | contig 24761 bp, 13 predicted proteins | sample SodLakKL_010_SED_2_FD_10381 | JGI IMG/M metagenome (IMG submission 10381) | reverse complement strand
AGATAAAAATGCACAGGATATAAATGCTTAGTCCCAGCCCGAGTATCGCGGGTATGATCGACAGCAGCGTATAGTAATACGTTGTAGATTGAGAATATCTCCGGGTGAGGAATTCCATTGGCGACGAGAGCCGGGCGCGGCTCCATTTACGTGCGTATACATAATAACCCAGCCAGTAGCCCCAGAATGCCGATGTAAACATGAGGACGGCGGGTAAACCGTTCGCGTATGTATACCCCGCCGCCGCGACAAACATAAAGGCGGAAAAACCGGAGACGAATGTCGACAACCCGGCAATCCACCAGGGTATCTTCCCGCCTCCTTTAAAAAAGTCGTCGGATGTTTTATTGAACCGGGTCAGATATACACCGACCACGCTCAGCATAACGATATACACACCGATGACTATATAGTCAAGTTGGTTGACATGTTTAATTTGTTCTATCATACAACGACAATTTCAGGGACATCACCGATATCGTGTATTGTGACTTGTACCTGCATTCCGTCATGTTCACCCGAGATATCCCATCGGTTTTGATCTCTCCGGATCGTAATGGTGCCGGCAGCTTTCCCTGTCTTTTGCGCCGCGCACACCGTTACCATTGCGTGATTCAATGCAGCCGCATTTTCCGCCTGTATGAACGGATATTTACCGATATCCGGCTTTTCTATCTTCTCCTGACCGATGTACAGATCGGCGGTCATATCGCCGACTACATCTATAACATCGGACGTGAGCACAACACCATTGTTCCCTTTACAAACACCCCGTAAAAACGCATTCGGACGCTCTATGGTGAAGCGGTCGGAAGAGACGATTCCTTTTCCTTTATGGTCATCGTTATTTATCTGAAAACGTGCCTGGACGGGTACGGGATTGTTCAATAATGAGACTTTATCAAAAATGATTACAACGTTTGGTTTTAGGAAAACAACCGTACGCAATACTTTGCCCACATTATCGTTCACCAGTCGGTAAGCTTCCGTCGCATCACTTGTCGCTTTGACGTATCTATCCGACGCGGCATAATTGATGATCCATGCCTCTGCCCAGGATGGATTTGTTCCTTCGCTGCCGTCGTGATACTGGTGACCTTTTCCGTCGATCAGTACCGCCGTGTGTGCTTCTGTATGTCGCAGGACCCAGAGCGGAAGCGTGTTTGAATATGCCGCATTAAAGGGATCGTGCAATAACCTTTCACCGTATGCTTTGAAAATAATGCTGTTTCTGTCGGCATGTTCATGATTTGCCGGACCGCCGCTCCTGAAGGCAAGCACCGAGCTATCGGTATCCCAGCCTGTTCTGGAAATAACCCAGTCATTCACGAAGCGGACATCGTGTAATTCTTTACCGGGTTTCCTGACCGGTACTTCTTCCCGATACCAGATAAGACCGAAATGACTCCTGATATCTCCCATTTCCTCGATCACATATTGAGCGACACCGTCATTCTTCAAATGCGCAATCCATCCTGCAACCGAGGTATCTCCCATATTTCGTGCATCTCCGAAGTTAACCGCATCGTTCGGATTACCGATTGTCGGCATCGACATCTGTAAAGCGTGACGAACGGTCCCGGGGAAATTTATTATCGCTCTCTCGTCGGTACCGAATGTCCGGTACAGTGCTTCAACAAACATTGTCATATGCAGCGTGGTATAGCCCCAGTATCCAACACCCTCATCATAACTGCCGTCGGACCCGTACATTGGTGCGAAAGCACGTGCACTCTGCAATGCCATATCGAGCCAGCGGGGCGCCTGCGGATGTTTGTCATGCAACAGGCAGGCTGCCATCCCAAGGCCGCATATCGGTATAACTTTCAGATTTGTAGCATTTAAAATTATCGGCCAGCGGCTCAGGTCATACCTGAATGCATAATCGCTTTCCGGATCAAAGCTCCAACCACGGACACGGTCCGGATGGCGCATGCCGAAAAGAGTCTGGTAACACGCAGGCGCACCTTTTTCCGCTATTTGTTTCTCCATTTCCGTTTTGGTTGCGTTGTCCAACGAGTCGCCGATCCACTCAAGAGCGCAGCTCATTGCTATTGTCGTTTCGGGTGCGCGCTGCAAACCGATCGTGATCTCCCCGCCCTCGAGGAAGTAATCCCATCGTTTGTACTGCAGAATACGGTCTATTGCCCTTTTGGATACCTCGAGATGCCGCTTATCTTCTGCCACCATCGCAACGAACGATGACCGTTCAAGCATTCTCCAGGTTCGCAGGAGATGAAATACATGATTGTAAAGATCGATCTCGTCACGCAAAAACTTTATATCAGCATCGAGATCCGCATTGAGCATGCTCTTCCAGAAATCCTCAAAACGCGGATGATGTATTGTTTTTCTGATTCGCGGAAGGTCTTCTTTTCCCAGCAGCAAACCCATTTTTGGTTTTTCATCTGCGGCATACAACGGCTGTGATCCGATATACTGCCACGGTTGCAGCATGACAGATGCACCAATGAGAGCTGAACGATTTATAAACTCACGTCGATTGGAATTCATAATGCTATACTCCTTTTAATTGATACTTTCTTTTTATGTGACATATTTTTCAAACGATTCAACGGCGGTTGAAGCACCTATGGCTGTAATGCAATCAGCCGCTACCTTATTGCCTGTTTTTGCCGCTTTAAACGGATCAAAGCCATGAAGTGTTGCCGCAATGAATCCCGCGACAAAGGCATCCCCCGCACCGGTCGTGTCCGTCACTCTGCCGACCCGTTCCCCTTCTATATGTTTCAATTCTTTTTTATCTGAGATAATACAACCGTCTTTTCCTACTTTAACCCCGACGACTCCCGGCGCACCGGCGTCATAGAAGAACGCTATAATATCTTCCGGATCATCATGGCCCGAAAGCATAACCGCTTCCTCATAGCTTGGAATGAAATAATCTACATACGGCAGGAAAGATTTTAACTTTTCAACACTGACATCCGGTTTCCCTCCCGTATCGAGCAATACCATGACACCGGTTTTCATTTTAATTGCTTTTAAAAGACTCCGGTACTGTTTCTCCAACTCCGGCAATAAGCCAAGATAGCCGAGGACAAATATCTTTGATTTTTTTATCAATGGGATATTTTGAAAAATATCGCCGGCGGTAAAATTCGTCAAACAACCACGCGTGTGCAGAAAAGATCGTTCACCGTCTTCCGCGACACATACAATCGTTGAGGATGTTTGTTTTTTCCGGTCGATAATAATACCCGAAGCATCTATTTTATAAGCATTAAACTCATTCGTTAGGAACCTGCCGAGTTCATCATTTCCGAGGCGGGTGATTGCTCCGACGCGAAAACCCATCTTTGCCAGATCGATTCCCACGTTCGACACATTCCCTCCGCTGGTAAGTTTTATTGAATCAATCACGGATAAGCTGCCCGGCCGGGGAAAAGAACCGGCCTCAATGACACGACCGATAATATCAACGACTGCCAGACCGGCAATCGTCACATCGGGCTTACCGGAAATTTTCCTTTTTTTCGAATTCATCTATTCAATGACTTCCAATGTTTCAAAATTTAATATCCGTTTCATATCTTTATACTGCATGGTAAGCTGCCGGCTTCCGACATCCGCCTGTAAGTATTTGCCGTCAAATAACTTATACTCGCCCAGGTTTACCTGCGATTCGTTGATAAATCGTTCGTCCGGAAATGTGAATTGTAAATGTTCGTCATCCGGATTCCGGTATGTCAGCTTTACACCGGTTCCCTGTATATTCAAGTAAGGTATATGTTCCCGCAATGCGTTCCTGAATTCCGTAAAAGTATCATATTCATCCATCGAACGAACTTCGATAACATAACCATTTTTTCGATAAGGGCTATGTAATCTCCAGTTTATTTCTTCCTCGATCCAATCATACTTCCGAAGCGGATACCAACCAATGAGGGTATTCCCCGCACGTGCGGCAATCCATCCCGACTCATCGATTATAATTTCATCGAGTGTTTTCGGGAAAAAACCGCTTATGTGTTCACTGTCGGTTCCTTCCGGAATATCATAAAGTACGATCAAAGTGTTTTCATGCTGGAATGTACGTTCGTATGGTGAACCGCCTGTCCATTTACCGGGTTGATTGTATGTCGTTTTTGAAGGGACGACATCCGCCACGAGTGTTTTTTTCCGCTGCGGAAAGAACATCCCGAGCTCAAAACCCGACCAGTAGGGATGTAAGCCGAATACGGCAGTATGCGGATGTCCGGCTGTTAACCGCAGACTCCATGTTTGCTGTTGAATCGGTTGCAGAATTCCGCCCTGCAAGGATCCGAGAGCGTAATCACGGGTCATATACGTATATTTATACACCGGAGGATTTATTTCTTCACCGTATCGTATAACATTCCGTACACGTTTTCTCTCCTTATGCACATAAGGATGATCACGATCGGTTGCAATATGAAACAGGATTTCCGGAAGACGGTAGTCGGACAGCGCCGGAAATAATATCCAACCCGAGGTACTCGTCACGCCGGTACCGAAGTAAAGATAAGCATACGCCGATGAATTCGAACGAAGCGGTTCATAAACTCCCGGTTCGGTAATTCGGCTGAAACCTCCGGCATATTGCCCGTCGAGATGTTCAACTGCAAAATCCGCAAGCAGGTAATCGGCCATCATGTTACCGATTGTGCGCATATCGGGATCTTTCGCGAAATCGGCGAGCAGCAGCATCGGTATCATGTATTCGGGAAGATAATCGGGAGAATCGAATTCTCCCTGTCCGATAGTGGTTGTTATGTCCACCCAGTGCAGAACATATTCTCTTGATTCGACAAGGTTTTCATCGGATGATTTCCCGTTGAACCATTCCGCACCTGAAAAACCGGGCCATTGTTCGGCTGCAAGATAGAGCGAGACATAATACATACACCAGTGGTTTTCGGTATCGCCGCGGTACGGTGCGTATGTTTTCCACGCATTTCGTACGGCTTTTTTGACTTCCGGCGCCATCACCTCTTTACCATGCAGATATGCGCCTATGACGGGAAACATCCAGAACATATCGCCTCGCGGCTCTTTCAATAATTCGAGAAACATACTATCGGCTTCGGCAATACGTGTTCCTCTTGCGTACTTGGCGGCTACCACATAGTAATTAAGGTTCGACGAGGTATCGAAAGCAGTCACCACATGTTCCGCACGATATGAATAGCTCTCAAGATATTCGCTATAAACATCAACGACCGAAGACTGCAGTTGAGCACTGGTGAGACCGCATAGCTGAAACAAAAGTATGGAAAATATGTACACTAAATACTTCATAGAATTTCACGCTCACTTTAATATACGTTTCGCATAACAATCACTGCAAATCGAATCAGTAACGTGGTATAAACTTAATTTGCTGAACGTGGGCACCGAATAAACCTGCGTGTTGCCACGTTAAACCACCGTCGAATGATTCGAATAATCCGCTTCCATTCGTTCCCGCAACAATATATTGGTTATCATCCGGATGGACGGTTAAAGCGTAGATCGCTTCGACATCTTCATCGTTCCAGATCATCTCCCAGGATCTTCCATTATCTGCGCTTCTCCAGACGCCCGTTTGATATCCGCCCGCGTAGACGTTTTGGCCGTCGTTCGAATACGCTACTGCATAAATCGCGGTTTTCGGGATATTTCCGGCGGATATCCAGGTTTGCCCTCCGTCGAAACTGACGTAGACACCGTGATCCTCCGTTCCCACAAGCAGTATTTTTTCATCGACCGGATTCTGGACGACAAAGAGTATCTCTGGTACACCCACATCCGACGGTTGCCAGTTATTGCCGCCATCGTATGAGATATAGAGATCATCCTCGGCGGCGGCATATAATGTTTCGTCGGACTGAGTTCCAATTATCACTTTTTGCACGTACCATCGTTTCATGCCTTCCATCTTTCTCTGCCATGTTCTTCCGTCGTCACTTGTCCTGAAAACTCCGAAAGGCGTGGAAACATATACGATTGTGGAATCATGCGGGTGGGTTGCCACGGATAAAATATCTTCCGTTTGCCATCCGGTAAGCACTTTCCATGTCTCACCGCCGTCGGATGAACGGTGTAATCCGTTACCGCCTGCAATATAGAGCCGGAACGTATCCCCGTGCCGGGAATAATCCAGCCCGTTCGAAAAGAGGTTAGGATGATGCATATTTACCCAGTCATCATCGCCGGTTCGTCTGAACAATCCGACCGAACGCGCCGGATGTGCATAACCAAGCGACGAGGCCTCCTTCGGCACGCTGAAAAGAACCGCACAGTGGAGTATATAATCATCTTCCGGCGATCCGACGGTATGCGTTATTGTGTTCTTATTAAAATCCAGAACCCGGGTCTGTTCGCCGTATGTAATCTCAACGATTCTGCTTCCGGTTTGACTTCGTAAAAACGGACTTGTGAAAAATCCGTACGCTTCAAACCGGAGTTCCTTGCCGTTGATCCGTCGTTCCCCGTCATAGATAAACTCCATGCTATCGTTATTTCGCGTAGTATATACAACACGGATTGCCTGATCGGAGATCTCATATTCCACCGCAGCCGTAGAAAAGTGATCGATAAAATTATCGAATGAACCGTACTCCGATTTGCGTCCCACTTCGACGACGACGCCGTTCTGTAATTCAAAACTTCTCCATCTGTCATAGATTTCTCCCTCTGTCCAAACATAATCTCTCAACGGGTAAAATGCTATGTATGTATCGCCCGCCTCAGAGACTATCCACCTGTTATGTAATTCAACCCGTCGGTCGAGATTTTTCGGAAAGAACCCATCAATGTGCGGGTGCTGCGAGCCGGGCTCAATGTTATACAGCACAATGATGGCATTTTTATATTGCATCGTTCGCTCATATGGAGAACTCGAATTCCATTTATCGGGATCGGTATACACTTTATGATAGCGATCTACTTCATCGGCAAGAAACTTTTTCTGTTCGGGGAAAAACATTGCAAGTTCCATTCCCGAATAGTACGGATGTAACGTAAATATGGTGTTATACGGTTTATCCGATACAAAAGTCACATCCCATGTATGTTGCTGTATCGGTTGCAGTATTCCCCCGTGCAACGAACCGAGCACATAGTCTTCGGTCATATAGGTGTATTTGTAAACGGGGAGATTTCGTTCTTCGGCGAATCTTATGATATTACGGGTTCGCTTTGTTTCCGTTAGTACATATGGTTCACTTCGGTCAGTCGCAATATGATAGATCAGGTCAGGCAAACGATATGAGCTCAGAGCGGCAAAGACGATATTCCACCCGGAATGCCGCGGCTCACCCATCGGATTATCCCACGGCAGGAAATCCGGCTCGCCGAAATACAGCCACGACCATGGAATATCCGGTGCCGTTAACGGATTAATGATATCCTGCGGATAATCTCTGCTATGTCCCCCACCGTAGTTTCCGCGGAGATTCTTCACCGCGTAATCGGCAAACAGGAAATCCAGCATCAATTCCGCAGTTTGTTTCATATTTGGATCTTCCGCAAACTCATAGAGTAAAAGCATCGGATTGAGGAAGGTCATCAGATAGGTCGGCGAATCGAACTCACCCTGTCCGATCGTGGTCGTTATGCGAAACCATTCGCGCAGCCATCCCTCCGCTTCGATCAGGTTCGCGGGAGAGCTTTTTCCATTAAACCATTCCGTTTCATCGAGATCGGGCCAGGTTTGGGCGGCAAGATATATACCGGTATAGTACATCACCCAATGGTTTTCCGTATCACCGCGGTATATGGTTCTGTCGCGGTATGCGAGACGTATTTCTTCCTTCAGATCAACGGGTAAGAGATCGTGTGTGTACAGATAAGCACCGATCATCTGGTATGCGAAGAACATACCACCCAGCAACTGATCATTTGTAAACTCCCGAAGATTCCGAAGGGCTTCTTCCCGATCGGTCCCTCGCAAGAGTTTTGCCGTTACGACATACAAATTGAATTCATGATCGGCAGCCGCCGCCTGAAGGGTTAATTCGGCCCGCTCTTCAAATATCGTTTGCGCTCCGATTGTATGATCCGTGTTCACACTCATTCCGAGGATGAACAATAATAAGATTATCTTTTTCATATTTTAAAAAATAACTGCTATTGTTCATGTTGCCACATAATTATTCCGGTTTCGCAGTGGTGACTGAGAGTCCCCAAATCTGTCCACCGTCCTGACTGTTAAAAAACCAGTTGTCGCCGCCGTTATAACTGATAAACAATCCGCCGTTCAAGGTCCCTGCAAAAACAACATTCGAATCCGAGGGTAGTATCAGAAGTGCATGGACATCGAGATTCGTAAGTCCATCGATGACCTGCTGCCATGTACTCCCTCCGTTTATTGACCTGTAAACGCCCCCTCCGTGCGTACCGGCGTATACTATATCCGGATTGGATACATTGATAGCTATCGAATATACTGTGAGATGTTCGAGTCCGTCATTGATCTGGTTCCACGTCAGGCCGCCGTCTTTTGCTACATATATACCGTTCTCTTCTGTACCAACATATAAAACCGATGCCGTCGTGGGATGTTGAACAATAGTTCGTATTCCGTTTCCCTTTAAACCGGCACGATTCCATGTTCCGGCACCGTCGGGGCTGACATATATTCCATCTTCTGTCGCTGCGAATACTTTTAACGGGTCATATCTGTCAATCAAAAGATCCGAAGTGAACGGAAGTGCCGGCAGCCCGTTGTTCATCTCTCTCCAGGTATTGCCATTATCAATAGTCTTATAAACACCGTAAGCAGTTGCGGCATAAACTATCTCCGGTCGATACGGATGTACACGTACTTTGAGAGCTTCCGTAACTTCCCAGCCGGTTGTAATGGTAAAAGATTTTCCGTTATCCCCGGATCGGAGGACACCATTGCCGCATCCTGCCCATATAGTCCCATCTGGACCGGTTTCCGTATAAAACGTTCGTATATATCCCTGCCACCCGATATGTTCCCAGGTACGACCGGCATCGCTGCTTCTGAAAATTCCTATCACCGGATTCTCGATATTCCCCCACTGATGTTTTTGAGAACTCAACACGGACATATATATCGTTTCGTTCTGAGCTGATACCATCAGAGAAAAATTTATGAATAAAATGAAGATAACAATCCATCTAAACATCAATATAACCATCTTTCTTTACTATTAATCGATCACTTCACCTTCACCCGTTTAATTATTCTTTCCATATTCAGACCGAAGATTTTTACTTTTTCCTCGTATGAGCAATGTGAATACGCTACCCATCCGAATTGCGGGATAGGGTCGCGCATCGGTTGGTCCGTTCCGAACAGCACCCTGTCTGCACCGACATGCTCAACCATATATTCAATCACTTTGTAGGTAACGCTTGTCAAAGTTATTTCAAGGACCACATTGGGGAACTGAAGTGCCGCATCAATCCCCTGCCGTGCGGTGGCAAATGATCCGCCGCAATGAGCGATAATAAGCGTCATGTCGGGATACCGGGGTGCAAGATCGTTAATTTCCTGTGTAAAATTCGGAGAAGGATGCAACAGGGTGTATGCGTTAATCCGATTGCCGTATTCAAACCACGGTGCCCATAACGGATCGTTATACGGGATATCGGTGCGGGGATGATACGGTTTAATCCCCTCCATTCCATATTCCTTATAGACTTTCTCAAGATGCGGCAGCCAATCTCTTATATATTGCGGCTGCAGGGTTGCATATCCGTGATAAAATCCCGGATATCGCTGCAATGCCGAATATACGATCTTATTTCCCTCATCGAAATCGGTCCAAATTCCCAGCCACGAACTAATACACATTTTATCGATTCCCATACGTTGTGCTCTTTCGAACATACTTTTTGCATCCGAGTAAGGTTGATGCATGAATCCGACACCGACCGCATCATCATGGGCTATATGAGCGTGAGAATCGATAACCAGTATATCGTCCAATGGTTTTCCCTGTTTCGCTTTCCGGAGAATCGGATCGTTTATCGTCGGTTCGGTATAATCCTGAGGAAACGTTTCAATCTTCAGTAATCGCGCGAGATTTTTTCCTGCGATCAGACTTTTTTCGTTTTCACTCAGCGTACAATAATCAATAAACGCTTTCGCCGCACCCGGTGATTTATCGAGTGCACCGCTACCGAATAGAATTCTTTCCGCTCCGAACCAACCGGAAAATATTTCAAGTGCACGATTACCCTGATGATTTGAAAATTCGAGATAAAGATTTTTATGTTTTGACAGTAATGTATGTAAATATCTCGTTGCATCCCAGCGCGATCCCTGGAGTACCACGTTTAATCCGGGATGATTACTCAACAGCACATCGAGTTCGGACAGCAGTACCTCATTCGTTTTTTCCAGAATATCGGGATTATACATATATCCCCCCTCGACGAGAAGGACTATCCCGTTTTTTTCGAATTCGGTAAGCAACGCACCGCACACATCCCCGGTAAACCAGTAATGATGGGTGCGTGGATACATTTTTGCCGCCCGGATGCCGTTGTCGAGCATTTCACTGACACAATCTTCGGGGGCAGGGAATTCCCCCGTATGTGACGGCATAACCGTCCACACACCGTACAGGCGCGGACTCTTTTTCAGCTCTTGCAATAACATCCTGTTGCCAAAAGACGGGTCGTATTCCTTCGCTGTCCAATGTGCAACGAGGGCTCCGTGGATACCGCACCATGCCATTTCATCGAGCAGTACTTCCGTTTCATACGGGGTTTCTATATCTTTCGGTCCCCGTTTACCGATCATCGCGTAGCAATCGATGTATTTTCTTTCGTTCATAATCACCACCAGAATGGCTGAATGTTTGATCGTTCTTTTTGTTCCGCTTCGACTGCGCGCCTGAGCGCGGCAGATGCCTTCTCGAGCGCTTCGTCGATATCTTTTTCCTTGTGAGAGTACGAAATAAACCAGCGTTGATTTGCAAAAACCCCTTCGCGGTAGAGTTCCCTGTGCCAGAAATACTCAAGGCGTTCATTATACTTCTGATCGGGTGTGTCTATTTTGAGAAAGGACGCCGGGGGCAATCCGGCGGCATGTGCTTCGATCGAGAGGTCTCCTGCAATCTCTTGTAATCCGTTCATCAGTCGTTCACCCATATTCCAAATATGTTTATGCACATTCTCCCGCTTCATGATATTCAGCGTAGCGATTGCCGCCGCAATGGATAATGTCTCACCCGCGTAAGTCGTTGTCATTTTAAACTTATAGAGGTGTTCCATATATTCCCGTTTTCCGACGTAGGTCGATAGCGGATATCCGTTTGCCAATGCTTTCGCATATCCGGCAAGATCCGCATCCACTTTAAAATATTCCTGTGCGCCGCCGAGCGCAAGCCGGAAGCCGGTCAATATCTCGTCGAGCACGAGCATAATGCCGTACTCTTTTGTCAATTTCCGCAGATGATGAATATACGTTCCGGACGTGTCTTCGTTGAAATCATACGGAATGGAAATAACACAGGCAATCCGTTCGTTGTATTTTTTTATCAACTTTTCGGCAGCTTCACAATCACCCCATGGGATGATCTTCACATATTCTTTCATGAATTCGGGCACACCGTTTTTCGGACTGTCCTCCGTCGCGAACCAATCCGGATAACCATGATATCCGCTCATCAGAATCATATCGCGCCCGGTGTAGGCGCGCGCGATCCTGATATTACATGAATTTACATCTTCACCCGTTTTCATAAAACGGCACATATCCGCATTCGGGACGACATCGCAGATGAGTTCGGCAAGTTTATATTCTATGGGACTTGCCATGCTGAAAAGCACACCTTTCTCCATTTGCTTTCTGACCGCGTCGTCGACTTCATCGTAGCAATAACCGAGTGTTACCGGTCCGAGCGAAAGACGGAAATCAATAAATTCATTTCCATCGATGTCCCATAACCGGCACCCTTTGCCGCGTTCGATAAATTTCGGCATAACGTTTTCAAAAAACGGTATGGGACGCTTCGCATTCGTCTGTGTACCCCACGGTATGCGGGTTACTGTCTTCTGGTAATGAAGATTAGAATTTTTCATTGTTATTATTTTTCCGAATATTCGATCTGCACTGTTGCCTTGTTCTTACATCGAAATGCGGTATCGGCATACGCACTTTTTTCAACACGTTTATTTTTAAAACTGACCGATTTTCCGTTGACCTTTACTTTTTTCGCTTTTGTATCCGCCGGCAGCAGGAGATGCAGATCAACCTGTGCATTCCCCCGCAATTCCATTTCGATAGTTTTCTTCGCCTGATCGTGCATATAATTATACTCAAAAGATGCACCGGATGCACCATAAACGGTTCTCACCGATGCTTCGTCATCACCCGATGCGCTCCATCTCGGTGCAAGTTCAACAGACTTGAACAATTTTCCGGTATCAACGATCCCGGCCAAACCTTCGATCAACGCATAGAGCATCGCCGAGGAACCCCACGCATCAGTCGGAGAAGCATCAGGGCTGGTACTGGTTTCTATAGAAGCCGGGCGGCCATCCGGAAAATACCACAGGTATGTTTCATTATTGCTTGTCAGTTCTTCATATTTCAATAGTTGCTTGATACCGTATTCCTCGAATCCGTGTATCAATGAAGCCCGCGCAAGCTCACCGCCAACAAGCGGCATGATGCCGCCGTTACAGTACGCACCCCCGATAATCTTTTCGTCGCCGTAGATCCCATCGGGGAACGGGGGATCTATACTGAACCACTCCGCAAACACATCCGGGTTTTCGGCTCTTTTCCGGTATTCATTGATAACGGCAACGGCGATATCGTGTGTAGCTAATCCGCGGTTGATATTCATCGGGTTGCTTAAACTCAACTGTTCATTGACGTCGACACCGTCGATGTTCACCGGAACCAGCGGAACGTGATGAGTGTAGAACCTGCCATTAAAACAGATTTTATTTGCACGATTTCGAAACGACGATGCAAATCGTTTCCAATGTTCAGCTCTTTTCTTGTTTTTAAATGCTTCGTAGAATGTCTGCATTTGCTTAAAAGCAAGATAATACCCGGAAAGATCGCCGTGCATAAGCCCCCAGAAGGTATGATCGGTTATCTGGAAATTGAGCCAGGGATGACGGCCTGCAGTATAATCGAAGTCCCACGTATCGATCGTATAGGCCCGTTTCACTAATTTGTGTTTCTTATCCCAGCGCCATGGATCCGTGAGGATGTAATGCAGCGCCTTTTCCATATTCGGTATGAGAGATTTCATCCACGCATCATCACCGGTTGCCTGCCATGCCATAAAGACGGCATTGATAAAACGGAATTCAACATCGGCCTCGACCGGTACACGTACATACTTTGCCCAATTTTCTTTTTCGCATGGAACTTTCTCGGGAGTCATCGTAAAATAATCGAAGATCCATCCCTTTGCGGTCTGCGTTTCGGCAAAATGATCGACGATGGATTTCATGTCATGCTCCCAGTATCTGAAAGCACGCATCATATCCGTGTAATCACGCAGCCAGATACTCGGTGCATCCGGTGTCCGGTATCCGCGGACCTGTGTACCGAACATATTATACTCGGTTATATCGTTTAAAAGAAAGTTTTTAATCCGGGGATAAAGCGCATTAATGTTGGTATTCCCGGTTTTAAGATATGTATCAGACATCGTCCCTCCGTCTTATTAATACTGTTTAAATTTATAGTGCTTCATTCAGATTGATCTCAGCATTTTTATACGACCATGGTATACCCGGCACGCGCCATTGGAAATCCGGATCGACAAACGGTTCGTCGTTTTCTCTACCTTTCATCAACTCGATTTTCCTGCGTACAAGCTCTCCGAAATTGGCTCCGTAAACAAAAGTCGTTTCACAGACATCAGAGTAATACATCCACCTTGTCCGGGATGTCTCCCAGAGTTCGAGCAGCTGTTCGGCATTCTCAATTTCATCAAGAACCATATCATGGAGCAGTTTACGATACGATTGTTTTTTCTCGTCATTGTCCGTTTCGAGATAACCGTGGACACCTGCAACCCAGGCCGAGATATTCCGCTGCGTGCGTAAAAAGGATTTCCACCCGCGCAGGCGGTCATATAACTCACGAAAATGTTTCCCGTTATCCGACCCATCGGTTTTTTCCGCGACTTCCCGGGCGGCACCGATCAGGTCATCTAATGCGGGAAGGACATTGGTATCCATACGTTCCATAGCCGTATATGCCCGCTGCTGATCGATCAAGTCGAAACCGACATCATAACGGAGATCTACCCGCGTGCGGTTATGAGCGGTCGCCAGCAGAAAGTTTTCATAGTAAGCACGGTCTTCTTCGGATACTGCTTCTATGTTCGGTATGATCGGACGGATCAATGTCCGGTACCATGTCGCCCAGCCATTATACAACCAGATCGGGATTGGGAATTTTCTATATATAGAATCTGATTGTTTCCATAACGACAGCAATGATTCCGCAGCATCCGTTCCGACCCACTGTTTTGCTTTTTCCTTTAATAGTTCTCCTATATCGACAAAAGCATTCAGCTGGAAAGCGCGTACGACTTCCTGATTTATATTATGCGTTACATATGATGGAGGCGTTATCCCCCCCATATGACAAACATTTTTTACACCCTGCGTATGCAATGCGCGCATCTTTTCGTAAATAAGATACGGGAAAGGGATACCGACCAACGGTTCATGATTCCACAAAACGTCGGGTGTATAGACGACCTCGGTCCCCACTCCTTTCGCATGTAGCTTTGCCATATGCTCCTTCTCGTCCGCATCAAATTTATTATGCAGTGCTGTAAGGCCTATCTCCGGCACATCGTCATAGGCGGGATGTTTATAAGGGATGTCCCATCCCTTCGCTTTATACGTACCGGCTTCAAGATCGATCCCTTCATCGAGATTATTAAAAATATGGTCGATCTCAGCGGAAAAAGCCTCAAACCGTAAAACAACGCGGAATGCTGAATTGACTGTCCGGCCGGCATCCCGCAGTATTTTGAGAAACCGGACAATATTCAACGCCGCGGCTTCGGCTATTTCCTTATCTCCCTTCCATTCGCGTATCACGTACCCGCCCCCGTTTCGTCCGACATAAAGAGAACTTGTGTACTCAAATCCTGCACCGCTGTCGTTTGAGTAAATCGTTATATAGTCAAGAGAAGGAACTTCCAGTAAAAGATTCCGCATAAGTTCGGCATAGTGTTCCTGCGCAACCGGATGCGCAACAGAAAGATTGTACCGCGGTTGAAAACTTCGTATCGGGTGATCGACCCTTGCGCCGCGCAGCATCGGATATCGCTGTAAGAGTGCATCGGGGACCGACCTGGGCTCGAAGCAGAGGATCCCGGGTGTCAGTCCATATTTCTCGGCATAGTAAACATTCTTTTTGAGATAATTCAGATTCGCCTGAAGATGATCGTCCTTATAAATCCCTTTATTCAGACGGCTCGAAACAAACTGATCCAGTGCGTGACAATATGTATAAAAACGGTGTAATATCTCTCCCTTCGGTCCGGTTTCGAACTGAATCGGTGAAGGGATTCCGTTTACCTCTGCGTGCGACAATCCGATCCGGGCGAGATTGGCAAAATAATCGTCATGATCGATATACTTTACCATCCGGGCATGTTGATTGATAAAATGATCATAGCCGGGACGATGCCGATTAAACGTCACTTCAAAGAATTTCCCACCGCTAAATTCCGACAGATCTTTATCAAGTAAATTTTCGACAGTATGTCGAACGAGAGCGTACAGGTAGTGGCCGCCGGATGTAATAAAATATCCGGCACCATCCTCGTCCATTTGCAGAAATAGCCAATGATTCTCTCCTGCCTGCGTGGGTGCACTCGCACCTAAACTTTCGACGATATCCGATCCATGCGTTGCAATGCGCAGCGTCCCATTCTTACCGGTACCGGTATCCCGCGGTTTCTCCAGGAGATTTGCATTCGGACACACTGTTTTTTTAATATAGTCTGCCGCAGTGCGTTCAACCCGGCTATGGGTTTCGGTTATTTCAATCGTTTGAACAGCATTGAGTGCCTGACGGAGAGTTCGCTCTCTTTTTGATTCCATTACATCCAGTCCTTTCACGATAATCGTTACATATTCATTGTTATTTCTTTTAGATTGCGGTATAATCTTTTTTGACTTTTATATACTCATCGGATATACCGGGTACCCGCCACTGATAGTCCGGATCAATATATGGTACATCATGCTCCCTGCCCGTCATATAGGATATTTTCTTCTTCAACAATTCACCAAAATTATCGAAGTACATATAGGTTGTTTCACCGACCGCGGATGTGTACATCCAGTATGTTTTCGATTCCTCCCATAGCGCAAGGAGTTGTTTTGTGTTATCTATTTCATCGAGCATCATATCTCTGAGGAGTATCCGAAATTCTGCTTTTTCGGTTTCGTTGTTTGTTTCGAGGTAACCATGTACACCTGCAACCCAGGCAGCAACGTTTCTTTGATTTCTGAGCCAGCACAATAAACCGCGCAGCCGGTCGGAAAGATCTCTGAAACAGTGTTCCGTTTCCGCCGGGAGAATTTCGCCCAGCAATTCCTCTATCGATACAATAATCGTTTTAAGTTGCGGCAACACGTTATTGTCCATCCGAGATACCGATTGCAATGCTCGTGCAACATCCACCAGTTCAAAGCCGACATCCCATCGTAGATCGACCCGCGCTCTGTTATGAGGAGGAGAGATCAGAAAATCTTCATAGTAACTTCTCTCTTTTTCGGAAATTGCCTCTATGTCCGGGATGAGCGGTCTCACGAGTGTTCTGAACCACACTCCCCAGGCAGTGTACAACCAAATCGGGATCGGATAAGCCCTGAAAACGTCATCGCATCGCTTCCATACATTTTTCAATGTCTCCGCATATTCATCTCCGGCCCAATCCGCGGCTTTGTTCAATAATACCCGGTCAATATCAACATCGGGATTGAGTTGAAAGGCCCTGAATACTTCCTGGTTGATATTATATGGGGCGAAGGATTCGGGAGTGATACCTCCCAACACGGCAATATTACTGACTTTATGTTTCCACAGGTCTTTTAGTTTATCGGCAATAAGATACGGAAAGGGAATACCAAGGAGCGGTTCGTGATTGTTGGCAGCTCCCGCTGCGTACATAAAATCGACCTGTGCGCCCCGTTCATTGAGCATTCGTATATGCGGTATTTCATCAGCGCTAAATCTGTTGTGCCAGACAGTAGTGTGGACTTCAGATACATCCCCATAGACAGGATGCCGGTATGTTAGGATCCAACCTTTCGACAGCAGAGATGATACTTCCACATCGATACCATGATCGAGATGCTCCAGAATATGTTGGTGTTCATGCCAGAACGCTTCCATACGGATAAGTGCCCGGAATTCCGGATTTACCGACCGACCTGCGTCGCGCAGGATTTTCAGATAGCGCACGAGATTGAGCGCTGCGGCTTCAGCTATCTCCTTCTCTCCTTTCCATTCACGTATCACGTAGCCGCCGCCATTGCGACCGACGTACAGCGAGTTTGTATACTCAAAACCGGCCCCGCTATCGTTTGACCATATCGAAATAAATCCAAGAGCAGGGATTTCCCGCATAATATTTTCCATCATTTCCCGGTAATGATTTTGGACTATAGGATGTGCGATGGATAGATTATATCTCGGCTTAAAACTCCTTATGGGATGATCGACACGCGCACCGCGTAACATCGGGTATTTTTCAAAGATTTCATCAGGGACCGACCTCGGTTCAAAGCATAAAAGACCCGGGATAAGACCATACTTCATGGCAAGCTCTGCATATTTTTTTAACAGGTTCAGATTTGCCTGAAGATAATCGTCCTTATAAATGCCTTTGTTCAGGAAACTGGTAACAAATTGATCGAGAGCGGGACAGTATGTATAAAAACGATGAAGCACTTCACCTTTCGGACCGGATTCGTAGGGTACGGGATACGCTAAACCGTTGACCTCAACGTGCGAATAACCCTGTCTGGCTAAATTCTCAAAATACTCTTCCGGGTCAAATCCTTTTGCCGTTCTCCCGTACTGAGTCAGAAATACATTATAATGCGCACGGAGTTTTTTTATTGCAATCGGATAAATTTTTCCTTTCACTATAGTATTGATAGCTTCATTCCGCAGATCTTCATGCAGCATACACACAGCGGTATAGACCAGGTGCGAAGAAGAAACCGTAACAGATATACCGGTGTCCGCGTCGAATCGTACATATATCCACTCTTTATCGTCATGTTTACCGTTTTCGATTCGTGATAGCAGATCCGGATCGGTTGTGTGTTTATCCGAAAGTCGTATACTATCCAGGGATTGTTTATCCCGGGTCATATCTTTTTTCTCAATGGTCGCAAGCGGCGAACATTTGTCAATGAGATATTGCGCAGCAGTCGTATAAACAATAGTACCGTCAATCGGGATTTCAATTGCCTTAATAGTTTGCAGTACACTGCCAATAGAGTTATTATTCATGGCATCTTTTTTTAGCATAAAATACTTTCATCACATTACATTTTTATTTGTAATCCGGTATTCAGCTACCGGGAAATCAAGCATGGCGGTAAAGTATCCGGATGAACGGTAACGATTATTTTTTCATCACTCTCCGTAACATATGAGTATCCTACCACCGTGTTTCTTTGGAAATCCCTTATCTCCACATAGAGCATATATGCATCGGATTGTATCAGTTCTTTCGGTATCCGGATTGTTCCCTTAAGGTATCGATCCCAGTTCCCCTCCCATACCGGCGTACTGCCGTCACAGGGATAATCGGTTGTGACTAGTTGTAAACTTACATAAGGCGGCCTCTGATACAGAGGATCTACAAGCGGATCTTCAAAGAAAACATTTCCCGACAGTTCCACATCCAGTGTCCACATGTGCGGGTCATCTCTGTCTCCCGTGAATGGAGCCGCAACCGGCAGATTCACTATCGGCGCATAGTTTACCTCCGGAACACTCCAGCGATAACCTCCGTCGCTACTCGTTATCCGACCGTTCGGTGTCTCTAAAATTAAGCGACCGGATTCCGCGTCATAAGAAATGCTATCTCCGTCTTCATATAACATCCATGACATAGATACCCAATCCGTATTGTGAGTTACCGATCTTCGATAGACTGCCGGGCGTCCGCGAACAACCGCATATTCAAATTGTTCATTATCAAATTCAACCGAGATAACCTGTTTCACCTCACGCGCGGGGAAACCACGATTTACCGAAATCCATGTTTCACCACCGTCGTATGATTTATAAACGCCGACATTCGTGCCCGCATACACAATATTAGTTCGATTCGGATCAACGGCAAAACTTCGTGCAAACTCGCAGGTTAGAGTTTTACCGAGCTCAAACCATGTCACACCTCCATCGATTGTTTTCCAGTTGGAATAATCTGTTCCGGTGTACATGACGTCAGGATTCCCCGGTTCGAAGACAATTCCCGAGATTAAATAAGCACCGTAATAAGGAGTCCGGATTTGCGGCTCCATCCTCCTCGTTAATGTTACCCAGCTCGCTCCGCGATTATACGATTTGAACAATCCCTGATGGTGTGTACCGATGAATACCAGATCGGGATCGGTCGGGTGAAAAAGGATCGGGTCGGCACGGCGGAAAACACCCGAAATCCAGAAATGTTCCCACGTATCACCGCCGTCGAGGCTTCTGTGATATCCCCCCTCCCATCTTGCACCGAGGTAGATATCGGACGGATTGTGGGGATTGACGGCAATTTTCTGAAACCTGCTGAAGCCCCACAATTGTTCGGGATGAGAACCGGTCCAGTGTTGTTCCAGAAAATTACGGTAATCGAAAACAAGTCTCCATTCTTCATTTAGGATATTATTATTCCGATATACACCCCCGGGCGCGACCAGGAAAATGCGATCGGTATTAGTCTTATCAATCGAAAGTTCACAGATCGTTACCGTTTCTAATCCGATAAGCGTCCAGGTCTCACCGCGATCTTCGGACATCCAGAGACCCGTATTCTCACCTCCTGCATACACCCGTGATGAATTCATCGGATCTACGACAACGACAAAGTACCGCTTAAATCCGGCCGTTTGATTTATTTCGTTCCAGTCTTTGCCGCCGTTTGTGCTTTTAAATAAACCCGCTCCGATCGTCGCAACGTATACGATATTGGAATTATTGTGATCGATAGCTATTTGCTGAATATATGCGGATGCGGGTGGCGGAACAACATCCACCGGACTCTCTCCATATGCTCTCAATGTCGATAGAAAAAAAATAATAGTAAAGTATATCACGTAAAAGGGGACATTACTAATTGTACTCATTGGTTTTCTACTCTTTCCGGAAGATTATCCAGATCCTGGCGATTTGCCAGATCCCATGCTATTGTAAATGTAAATTGAGAAGTTTGTTTCATAAATTCCGGATCCATTTTATCCGCTGTGTCAGTCGGTGTGTGGATACCGATCGGCGGACCCGTCAGTGCATACAAAAATACGGATGGTATACCCTCTTCACCGAAGAAATAATGGTCGGAGTTCGCGGCATTCGGTCTTTTCAGTAACTCATGCCCGAACCGAGCATTATTGATCTCCTCGATCAGCGAGAAATAATTGGGATAGGTTACTCCTCCCACGGCCATATATCCCGTTCCGCCTCCGAGTATATCCAGATTCAATACGGCGCGTGTATTCTCAAGAGGTACGATCGGATCATCATATACATAATATTTCGAACCGAGTAAACCCATTTCTTCACCCGAGAATCCGATAAATAAAATCGAGCGCCGGGGTCTGAAACCCATTTCTGCGAACTCACTGAACATTCGTGCAAGTTCAAGCATCACCGCCGTCCCGCTCGCGTTATCATGAGCACCGTAATGAATCTGTCCCGCTATCGTTCCGACATGGTCCGTATGCGCACAAATGATAAGGTATTCATTCTTCAAGCGGCGGTCGGCTCCTTCAAGCAATCCGATTACATTGACGGTCGGTCGATTTAGATGAAAATTCGTATGTATTTCACCGCTCAACCTGACCTGCGGTGCCCGTTGAATCGAACCCTGCCTGGGGGCAAGATATCCCGGTCGTGTTAATCGATTCACCGCATCGGGTGTTATCTGGTACACAGGCAGTCCTTCATAGGCAGATGTACTGATCGATCCCGACGTTCCGCCCTCGAGAAGCAGAGCTGCCGCTCCTGCATCGGCGAACTTTTTTATCATCGCAGAAATATACTGGCGTCGTAAACCGCGTGATTCGTATGGCGACAAATCGACATCCGGTTGCGGGATAACAGACGGCGGAACAAACAATACGACATTATTCCTTGTTGCCGCGATTTCAGCATCCGTTGCGCTCGAATCGACAATCATCAATGGTCTGTTAGAAAAAGTGCCGGCACCCGTTCTGCTCGAAGGAATAAAATCCTCAAGCAACGTAAACCGGATAGTCCTCCCGCCAATCGATGCACTGAGAACGGCCGGTTCAAGTATCTGATTGTAATCTACCGTCCACCATTGGAAAAATGATGTATCATGCACGCCCGGTTTGAGATTGTAATCCTTCATTTTTGAACGTATATACTCTGATGCTTCAATCATCGAGGGCATACCCGTTGGTCGTCCTTCATATTTTCCATCGGCTAACTCAAAAACATGAGCAATAACCGAATCTGCGGATGCCTTACCGAGTATTGTGTGGATATCCTGTTCCGAAGGACTCCGGCTGCATCCCTGGATTACTAAAAACAGTGAAAATATTATGATATTATATTGTATTGCTCTGACCATTTCTTTCTCAGTTATTTGTTAATGGTTGATGGTTAATTGTGTCTTGTCTTGGGATTCCGTTAACTAAGAGTTGTTGAGTTGATTAATCGCTACGTTTATTTATTGTCTCATCAAATCGAACTCCGACGGGATGCTCCTCTGCCAGAAGATTTTTGGGATACGCAAGGACTTTCTTTCGTCTGTCGGGATCGTTTTTGGTAAGTTCATCTACCCAATGCAGACCATACTGAACGTGCGTAACCTCATCCGCAAGTATATATTCCAATAACTGCACAGAGGCGTTATCGCCCTGTTTTTTTGCCTTCGCAATCCAATCACGTACGTGCTTACTGCTCTCCCTTTCGAATGTCATATTTGATAACGCAAGACGCTCAAGCGGATCGGGACGGTTGACATCGACCTCCCATCCCCAAAAGTTGACCGGGTACATTCCGACATATCCGCCGAGTTCTTCCAGCCTCCGCTGAATTATTTCGGCATGCCGTGCTTCGTCCCAGGATTGGCGCGCCATATCTATTCGCATTGCCCAGGGGAGGTCGGGAAATTCAGCAAGAATTCTTCCGGTGCGCTCTACGGTAATATATTCGCTGTTCAGCAGGTCGTGAAGCAGGTGCAACTTTCCCTCCGCCGTATCAAACGACCAGTTTTTCTCGGAATAGGCGGTGGAATCATCTGCAATTATCCAGCGGGCATCCCGTGCCGGTTGCTTACTGTAATCAAACTTCTTTTTGAAGGAATACGTGGCCGTTTTATTACTGTCGGCGTTCAAACCACCGCACGCATCCCACAGGCTTTGCAACTCTTTTTCCCAGGCCTCCGATTCCCGAAGAAGTGCAGTATCATTATGAATGAGCTTTGTAATAATTTTCCCGCCCCATTCGATATCATCCCGTTCGGCTTCAATGATACTTCTTAGTATTCTCTCTGTGGGCTCATCTTCAGGCAGTGCAATGAACGAAAGGTGATCGGTCAGGGCACTGACGAGTCCGGGTTTCAGCACGCGGTATAACGCAGTCAATCTGTGTACGGTGCTTTTTTGATGCCAAATTTTCTCAAGCATGGCGACGAATCCATCGCTGGGTGCAGTGGCGTGATACCTTTCCTGCCGTGCTTTTAACTCAGGTAGCCTTTTACCGATAACATCGGCATGCACGATATCCTGATACATCTGTCTGCCGAAAGACACTTTAACCTCCGCTTCCGGTATCGATTCGACCCATCCGCCCATCAGTTCAACGATCTGAATTTCCAGATAACGATACTTTGAAAGACGGGTGGCGCCTTCCTTTACTCTCATCTTTTCTTTCGATTCTTCCATATCTGCCTCTCCGTCACCATTGTACTATTTTAAAAACTTCACCGATGAAATCGTTTTCGCTTTTGTTCGAACCGATATATGCGATTCCTTTTCCGGTTGAATCTCTTCGATCTTTTTTTCGTGTAACCCAACCAGTTGTACTGCAGACACGCTGAACCCGGGCGCAAGAACGCATACCCGGTCACTACTATCCGGATTGTACCACCGCAGAACATATCCATCCTGTTCTTCACTCTCTTTGAATGCGGTCATCATACATCCCGAAAGATCGGTTTGCATCCATGAACGTTTCAGTGTAATGTCTTCTCTGTTTTTTCTTCCGACACTGAATAACGGTACGAGGAAATCGTCCGCGGTATCCAGTATACCGGTCCAATCGGTATGATCGGATTTATCAAGCGGATAAAGAGCATAGCCGAAGGTATGTTCGCCGGGACATTGAGCACCGGGTGTCATATTTTTCCATGCCGCCTCTCCTCCCCGCCGCGTTTTTAAATCTCCGTACGAAATCGAACCGACCGACCGGAGTAACGTAAGTGCAACGGTTCCTTCCCGGTCGAGCAATAAATCATACTCGGGTAACCCTTTTGAGATGACTGCAAGCCCCTTTTTATTATTTTTTACACACATGAACCGCTGCATCGGTGCACACGTCGGCGGTATCTCGATCGGGAATTCCCTGTGATTGTATTTTTTATGCTCACGTTCAACGATTGCGAAAGGCGTATCCGCATAGCTTGTATTTCCGTTAACACCTGTTCCGAACATTACGCGAAACCGGTGATCTCTCGCGGTGTTATTGAGAGTCGTGGTGACGTCTATTCTTGCAGATCCGGACCGGAGAGTCAATGCCGACCGAACGGGAAGCACGACACTTTTTTTCGATCGCGCCGACCTGTCACCCGTCGACGATTCGGGTACTTTCAACTCATAAGAAAGCTCGATCGATGCATCAAATGCAGATTTCCGGATTTTCACTTTTGGCCGGAACTTACCGGAATGTATGAATACATCCTTTCCGGGAGGACAATAATTGTATTCATCGCCGATATCGCCGCCGTCTTCGAATACATGGAATTTCGTATAGACGTTACCGTTCCGCTTATCGGTCAGCGTTAACTCACCGCGACCCGAGACATCGAGCCGCACCAGTTCATTTTCTATGAACGCCTTTCCTGTTTTCAAGGCCGGCCGCGAATCTACCGATCGTTTCTTTTTGATTATTCGATATCCCTTATAACCGAAAGCGGGGACATCTTTTGCCTCCAATCGTATTGTGAATCTATCGACGAGCGTTTGATGCGGATAATCATATTTTGAATACGTTATCCCGAACGCTTCTTCACGGCCGAGGATTTCATACGGGATTTCTTTTCCGTCTTCGTCCGCCAGGATAAAGCTCTTTACCGGTTTCTTTTTCTTAGCCGGTTTTACATCGGGATTTATTCCGACTACAATATCTTTCAGATAAAAATCCACTTCCGCATGCACCGGCCCCGACCGTTGCCGGGGATGCATATTAAACACAAATAAATAGGTATCATCCTGATAATCGTCGTAAGAGTACGGGATGATATCATCAAGACAAAACCGTTGAACGGCGGCACCAATTTCTTTGACGCGCTTAAACCGCGTCATCATTTCGTCGTGTACGCTGTCAATACTCGTCG
>SL_3KL_010_SEDDRAFT_10001028_pt1 | contig 24765 bp, 20 predicted proteins | sample SodLakKL_010_SED_2_FD_10381 | JGI IMG/M metagenome (IMG submission 10381) | reverse complement strand
CTCCTCAAAAAACCGCCGTCAAGAAATTTCTTCCACAACGACAAGAATCCGTAACCTACTCCCTTCCACAGCTTCCGTCAACCCTTTTCTCAAAAATTCAAACCGCCTCCTGAAACCAACCGAAATTCCCGAACAAGAGCCTCCTTCGCTGAAGAAACGTCCTTCTACACCCTCAATAACCTGCTGTCAATGGATTTTTNTNATGGATTTTTGCGAACTCACCCGCCCTGTTTCAAGCAAAGGGCATAAACTGTCCTGCGTCAGTAAGATTAGAACCCATCACATATATGATTTCAAGCCGTTCTGCGGTGCTTTTTGGCGTAAACCGCAGCCTCCATTCCAGCCACACATCCCTCTCCCACAGCTTTGGCCATCTGCCAGGGAGGGCCACAAATGTCGCCCGCAGCATAGATTCCCGGAACATTGGTTTCCTGTTTCTTGTTCACGGAGATGTAGCGCATGGACTCGGGGTCGAGCATGACCCCAAGGTTGGCTGCAAGATCCAAGGCCCCTTTCGCCCCCAGTTCGATGAAGACACCCTTCACATTCAGTTCTTCTCCNGACTGCAACTCCAATCTTTCCACCTCGTTNTGCCCTGCAATGGATTTGACCCAGGTTCCCTCATGCCTCTCGATGGCACTGCTCTCCACATGAAACTTCAAGTGTTCATCCACTCTGGCTTCCTGATACACGAGGTGCACATCGCCGGCGAGCAAGAGAAGCTGCAGCGCTCCCGAAAATGCGGCGCTCTCATTGCCCACAACGGCCACCGGTTCTCCTCGAAAGAAGTTCCCGTCGCATTCCACGCAGTAGCTCACGCCCTTGCCCAGCAGTTCTTTTTCCCCCGGGACATTCAATCGGTTTCTCGAAACACCCATGGCAAGAATGATGGCCGGAGCATGGAGGGCTTCACCCGATTCCAGCCTGGCCGAGAGCGTGCCGTCGTCCAGAAGATCAATGCCCACAACGTCCACATCCATGAACTCAGCTCCGAACTTTTCCGCCTGACGCCTTCCCTGTTCCAGGATATCCTCTCCCGAAACCATGTCATCCATGCAGCAGTAGTTTTCTATGTGGGCCTTGAAAAGAGAGGATCTTTGAACACGCCCCAAAACCACAACCCGTGTTTTGGCTCGTGCAGCATGCACTGCGGCCTGGAGCCCCGCAGGACCACTCCCAAGAATGATCACATCGTATTCTATAGAATTTTTCTCCATTTAGCACTCCTCCCCCATTTGAATCTCACCTTGAAGCCTTTCACCAAAAGGCAGTGGCCCGCGGACCCTACAGAACAATGTGATAGGGATGTGATGTTCGAAAGCCAAGGTAGCCCCGAAGCATCAACCTTCACAACGTTAAGCTCTCCCTCGGTAAATTCCCCTTCATTCCTATAAGACCTTTTCGCCCCTGTGGCAAAGGTGCCTTTGGGCCAGCCGGCGAAGAAAAGCTTTCCTCATTGTGGAAACCACCAGGGCAATGGCTCATTTTATAACGCGTAAGGCCNTCACACAGAACGAAAATATTCCANTTATAGTTGTCATTCTTTCCCTTTCCTTTACAATTCGTTGTTTCCTTTGACAGTGTGAAAAGAGTTGCAATGATGAAGGCTCAGTGAGGCGGCCACCCCGCCACTCCGTCCAGAGAGGGGTTTCGGGCAGTTTGAAGAGGCTGGGCTCCAAATCTCTTTGAGATCACAGAAGAAGGCTTCCATGTCCTCGCTAAAAGCTCAGGCCATCCGCCCTGACCCCTTGTCCGATCAGGGCCTACAAGTTAATAACGGATTTGCTGTGTCCACTTTCAATCCAAACCCCAAAATTTGCGAGGTTGCCCAGCCATGCAGGAGAGAGACGGGCTGCTGAAGGGTGTTGTTGGCACTTTGGCTTCCATGAGATTGACGCTGATCATATTTTTCACCCTTGCTGCAGTCTCGGTAATAGGAACCCTCTTCCCTTACGGGATGGCGGGTTCCGAGGTGCATCACCATTATCCTCCAGCTTTGGCGTGGCTCATACAAACCTTCAGCCTGCACGATATGTATCGCACCAACTGGTTCAGATTCCTCCTCGCCCTTTTGTGCATCAACTTAATCATCTGCTCGGTTCAACGTTTGCCCAAAACCATAAAGTTGGCCCGTCAACGGGACCAAGAGTTTTCCAGCGACAAAGTTTCCAAGTTCTCTCAAAATTTTCAAATGACGACCGCCCAGCCCATGGAGAAGGTGGCCCCTTCTCTTGAGAAGGTCATAGGCGGAGAATTCGGGCCATTAAAAGCCATCGACAGCTCCGACAAATACATGGCCCTGGCAGAGCGGGGCAGGTGGAGCTCTTTCATGGTCTATTTCATCCACCTGAGCGTCCTTGTCATTCTTGTCGGCGCCATCATCGGTTCCCTTTTCGGCTTCAGAGGGATCATGAACATCATTGAAGGGGAAGCCTCTAAAATGGTGATGCTGAGCAGAGGCCACGAAAGACTCGAGCTTCCATTTACCGTGCGCTGCGATGCGTTTTCCGTTTCGTTCTATGAAATGGGAACGCCCAGGGAGTATCGCTCGGACTTGACCATTCTGAAGGGCGATGAAAAGATTCTGCAAACTCCCATTCGCGTCAACCATCCCCTGACCTATGGGGGCATAACCTTTTATCAGTCCACCTATGGTTCCATCTTGACAAGCCTCAAGGTGGAAATCAGGGACACGGATTCAGAAAAGACCTGGACCATGGACATGCAAATGCGCACGCCCAAGACCATTCCAGGGACCACGGACCAGATTCAGGTCATGGACTACAGGGAGAACATCGCTCAGCTGGGACCTATCGTGATCATGGCCATGCTTCGTGAGGGAGAGGAGCCCACCGGAGCCTACATACTTCTCAATGACCCCGATTTTCACGGCAACAAGATTTCCAACTACCACTTCGCCATAAAAGAGGCGGAGACTGCCTGGTATACGGGATTGCAAGTCAAGAGCGACCCGGGGGTCTGGGTGGTGTATGTGGGGTTTTCGGCCCTTCTCATTGGAATCATACTGGCTTACTACATGAGCCACCGAAAAATGTGGGTGGTGGCCGAACCCTCCCGTGAATTTCCCGGCAGGACACTGGTGACCCTGGGGGGACGAACCAACAGAAACCCTCTGGCATTCGAGGAAGAGTTCCGTAAGGTTTGTCAAAGCGTGGAACAGCAACTCAAGGCTGGTGAAAATAAGGAAACGTCAACATGATCGACAGCTCTCTCCTTTTGAGCATCTCCACTTTCGGTTTTCTTTTCAGTTTCACTTTTTACCTGTCAGGCCTGGTGTTTCACCGAAAAGGCCTGCTCACCTGGGGAAGTGTCTCGGCATGGGTTGTTCTCCTCATTCTCTCAGCCGGCATTGTGCTCCGCTGGATCGAATCGTACCAACTGGGCTTTGGCCGGGCCCCCCTCTCCAATCTGTATGAATCTCTTGTTTTTGCCGCCTGGTCCATCGCCCTCGTTTATCTTCTGCTGGAACTGCGCACCAAGTACAGGGGGCTCGGAGTTTTTCCCCTGCTGTTTTGCTTNNTGGCCATGGCCTATGCNTCCTTTTCGGGCATGGACTCGGTCATACGGCCTCTGGTGCCGGCCCTCAAGAGCAACTGGCTCATCATTCATGTGGTCACCTGCTTCTTAGGCTATGCCGGCTTCACGGTCTCCTTTGGCATCAGCATTCTGTACCTTCTCAATGCAGCCCATAAGCCCAACCCTCACCCCAGGGGAATTTATGCACTCCTCCCGCCACTGAAGCAGATGGATGAGTTCAACTATCAAATGATCTTTTTTGGTTTCATCTGGCTTTCCATCGGCATCATTTCCGGCGCGGTGTGGGCAAATTCCGCCTGGGGCACCTATTGGAGCTGGGACCCCAAGGAGACGTGGTCTCTCATCACCTGGCTGGTCTACGCAGCCATCCTTCACGCTCGAAATATCAGGGGATGGAAAGGCAACCGAGTGGCCTGGCTTTCTCTTGTGGGATTCGCCTGTGTCCTTTTTACTTATTTTGGCGTAAACTTTCTTCTGAGCGGCCTTCACAGCTATGGCGGCCTTTAACATTCAAGAGAAGGAAAAGGGTCATGTTTGGACTGGGAATCACTGAAATTCTGATTGTGGGGCTGATCATCCTCATTTTTGTCAGTGGAAGAAAATTGCCCCAAATGGGTGGGGACCTGGGAAAGGCCATCGCCAACTTCAGGAATTCCATCCGCAGTGACGACAAGAAAGAAGAGGATGTGAAAAAGATCGATCAGTGATCCCTCGAAGGTCCATTCCCATTGACCTTCATCAGGCCGGACGCAGTTCGATTCTTTTCTTCCATCGATGAAGAGGAAGCTCCCTTCAAGCTTCATGAACAATCCCTCGGTGAGCCATTGAGCAGCCATGATCTTCGCCCATATTCTCAAACCTGGAACGGTTCAGGAGTTGATTTATGTTCGGAATTGGATTTCCGGAACTGATTGTTATTCTAGTGGTCGCACTGATCGTCGTCGGCCCCAGCAAGCTTCCCGACCTGGCTCGAGCACTGGGAAGAGGTTATGCAGAATTTCGACGGGCAACCAACGAGCTCAAAGAAACCTTTGACCAGGATGAAACGGTGCGTGACATCAAGAACGAGTTCTCATCGGCTCAAAGAGAGATTTTTTCCTTCAAGCCCGACCTTGAATCTCATGCCCGCAAGAAGCTGAACGACCTGGCTGAAGATGAGGAAATGATCCTCTCCCGAGAAGATGAACCCCGTCAAGTGAAGGAAATGGATTCTTCATCCAACCCCAGCCATTCCCGAACAAAAAAAACTGAAGACACCCTTTCATGACAGACCTGCCCTTTGCCAGACCTGCGAGGAGACAGAGGATTCATGTCCCATGACAAAATGCCCTTCACGGAACACCTCGAAGAGCTTCGAAGACGTTTGATCATCTCCGCAATAGCCATCTTTGTGGGCTTCCTCATCTGCTTTGCCTTCAAGGAAAAAATATTCCAGCTGCTGATGATTCCCTGGATCGATGCACTTCCCGAGGGCCATGAGAACCCACTGATCTACACTGCTCCTCACGAGGCATTTTTTACCTACATCAAGGTTTCCCTCATTGCGGGCATAGGTGTCGCCTGCCCCGTGATCTTTTTTCAGATGTGGCGATTCATTGCTCCGGGCCTTTACGAAAACGAACGCAAATACATTTTCCCCACGGTTTTCTTTTCCAGCTTCTTCTTTCTGGCAGGGGGTCTCTTCGGTTATTTTTTTGTGTTTCCCGTCGGCTTCCGATTTTTTGCATCCTTTGCGAGCGACATGATCACCCCCATGGTGAGCACGAGGGAGTTCCTGTCTTTTTCCACCCGCCTGCTCCTGGGTTTTGGCATCGCCTTTGAGCTTCCTGTGATCGCTTTTTTCATGGGCAAACTCGGCCTCATCACTTCCCAGTTTTTAAAAAGACAACGCAAGTTCGCCATCTTGGGACTGTTTTTCCTCTCCGCTCTGCTGACGCCACCCGATGTGGTCTCTCAGTTCATGATGGCGGGACCTCTTTTGTTGCTCTATGAAATGAGTGTGTGGATCGTGCATTTCTTTGGTAAAAAGTCCCCTGTGGAAGAAATGGCTCAAGACGAAAAGACTCAAGCGTCCCGGTGATGACGCCCATGGGTTGCCAAAAGAAACATGAGGAGATCTGATCAATGAAACCCATCATGCTGGTTGTTGCCACCCGAAACCGAGGCAAGTCCCAGGAAATCAGAGACATCTTAAAAGACTTTCCCATTGAGCTTAGGGACCTCAACGATTTCGGCCCCATTCCGGAAGTGACCGAAGACGGCGAAACCTTCGACGAAAATGCCTACAAAAAGGCGAGCTTCACGGCCAAAGTGCTCGGCCTGCCCACTCTGGCGGATGATTCGGGCCTTGAAGTGCGCGCCTTGAACGGGGCCCCTGGAGTTCATTCCGCCAGGTACGCCGGTCCTGAGGCTTCGGATCAGGAAAACAACGAAAAACTTCTTGCAGCACTCAAAGGGGTTTCCGACAGAAAAGGGAGGTTTTGCTGCGTCATATCCCTGGCAATGCCGTCGGGCCCTGCGCTCACTTATGAGGCCACCTGCGAAGGAGAAATTTTGGAAGCACCTCGAGGAGAAAAGGGCTTTGGGTATGACCCCCTCTTCTTTTACCCCCCAGCGGGCAAAACATTCGGCGAAATGAGCCTCCAAGAAAAGTCAAAGGTGAGCCACCGGGGAAAAGCGCTCTCGGATTTGAAGAGAGAATTCAAAAGCGTGATAAAATGGTTGGAAATAAGGTACCAGGAAGAGATGCGCATGCGAGGACTGGGTGAAGAGATTTGTCTTCACGACGATAAATCCACCCCATGAATCCATGGGCCCTGCGTGCACCGATCCCCCACTGATCGATGTTGTTGATTTGAGCTTTTTCATCCTGAATAAAAGGCCCTTCACGTCATTTCAGTGACGGCGGGAATCCAGTCTTTTCAGGATCCTTTGGGCCCCCGCCTTCCCTGGGGTGACAGAGCAGGGCAACGCACAATCCCTCAGATCAACAGCATTGCCCCCAGGGGTGCCCCATGGAATGGCTGGGAGCACCTTTGCATGAACTTTTCCCAGCCGTCAAACCCTCATTGAAAAACAATGTATGGGGGTTCAAGATTCTAAAACAAAGCAAGAAAGGAAAATTCCATGGACAAAAGTTTGCTCGTGGCAGTGGGCGACGACATGAGTTCCCTGCATGGCGTGCGTTTTCTCAGCTCCTTTTTCAGCCAAAAGGAGAACATGGAGGTAACCCTCTGTTACATTGCGCCAACGTCCGTTTCCAAGGACTTTCAGGTCCCGGCTCAACCACTGCGCCCTCAACGGCTGGACCAGGAAATAACGGCGCAATATTCGAGGACTGGTCATGAGTCCATTGACGCGGGCATCGACATTCTTCTGTCCAAAGGATTTCAAAAACCGAAGGTGACCGCCAAGTACAGGGGCAAAAGGCTGGGAACGGTGAAAGATCTGGTGCAGGAGGGCAAAAGGGGAAACTATGACGCGGTCTTGCTTGGAAGAAGGGGCTATGTCCTTTTCGAACAGGCGCTCGCCGCCAGTGTGAGCCGCCAAATGCTGGACCAAACCGTTGATTTTCCCATTTGGATCTGCCGTCAACCCGAAGAGGGACGCCGTCACGTTCTGCTTTGCATGGATCCTTCAGAACCGAGCATGCGCATCGCCGATCACGTTGGGTTCATGCTCAAAGAGGAAAAGCAGCATGATGTCAAATTGCTCTGCGTGGATGACGGGGGCCAGGAAAACATGAATCACACCCTGGAGAAAGGGAAACAGCTGCTTTTGGTCAACGGAGTCGATGAAGAGAGAATCACCTCTCAAATCATCAAGGCTTCCAATGTTCCCGAGGCCATCCTTTCGGAAGCGGACCGCAACGCCTACGCTGTTGTTGCCATGGGCCGCGGAGGAGCCCCTCAAAAGGGGCTTTTCAAGAAATGGTTCATCGGGTCAAGAAGCCTCAAAGTGTTTGAAACCATAAGCAAAAGCGTTCTCTGGCTCAGTCGGTGATCTGGTCATGGCAAGAAATCAGCGGCTCAAAAGCATTCCCCTCTCGGATTCTCAAACCCGCCGCAGCTCAATGTGACACCCCAGCGTTTTTTTGCCGCCAAGGCTGGAAAGGTGACCTGCTTTTCCTGCCATCAAAAAACACAGCCATCGCAGGAATCTCATCCACTGAGCTTTCCTGCAGCCATTTAAACGAACGCATTTCCGAAGCACACATGGTGTTTTGGTTTATTTGCACGGCAGCAAGAAACCGGACACGGCCGGTCAATCCGGGCGCGGACCTGCGTTCCTGATATCAGGAGATGTCTTTTCTTCAAACTGCTTAAAATTATTTACAAACATCTCAGCGACCTTTTTTGCCTGTTCATCATAGGCATGCTTGTCCTTCCAGGTGCTCCTCGGATCGAGAATCTCCGAGGGAACCCCTGGGCAAGCCTCGGGGACCTGGAGCCGGAAGTTTGAATCCTCACGGGTGGGGACCTCTCCCAGGGATCCTTCCAGTGCCGCCTTGAGTATGGCGCGAGTGTGCCCGATGCTGATACGTTGCCCCACCCCGTAGGGACCACCGCTCCAGCCCGTATTGACCATCCACACTTTCACATCATGAGCGGCTATTCTCTCCCCAAGCAGGCTGGAATAAATGGAGGGGGAGAGCACCATGAAGGGCGCCCCAAAACAAGCGCTGAAAGTAGCTTGAGGCTCTGTGACACCCGTTTCCGTCCCCGCCACTTTCGCCGTGTATCCTGAGAGGAAATAGTACACCGCCTGTGCAGGGGTCAGTTTTGCAACGGGAGGCATGACACCGAAAGCGTCTGCAGTGAGCATGATGATGTTGCGAGGGTGGCTTCCCATTCCGCGCCGCATGGCTGAAGGAATATGACTCATGGGATAAGCTGCACGCGTGTTTTCCGTCAGCAGGTCTTCATTGAGATCCACCTTTCCCGTCACCGAATTGAAACCCACATTCTCCAGGATGGTTCCAAAACGCCGAGTCGTCTCATAAATCTCCGGCTCTGCTTCCGGAGACAGACGGATCACTTTTGCGTAGCAGCCTCCTTCCAGATTGAAAATCCCCTCCTTGCTCCATCCGTGCTCATCGTCACCGATGAGGGTGCGGGCCCGATCGGTGGAAAGGGTTGTCTTGCCCGTTCCGGAAAGACCAAAGAAGATGGCCACATCATCGTCCTTGCCCTTGTTGGCCGAGCAGTGCATGGTGAGCACATCTCGTTGGGGAAGAAGATAATTGAGAACCGTGAAAATGGATTTCTTCATTTCTCCGCCGTAGTGGGTTCCCCCGATGAGAATCAATTTTTCCTTAAAATTGATGACCACGAAGGCCTCGGAACGGGTGCCATCCATGTCGGGTATGGCGTGAAAGTTGGGGGCGTGAAATAAAGTGAATTCGGGCACGTGTTTCATCAGCTGTTCGTGGTCCGCCTGAATAAAAAGGTTTCTGGCAAAAAGGCTGTGCCACGCTGCTTCGGTGATCACTCTGATGGGCATGGCATATCGGGGGTCGGCTCCCGCGAGACAATCCTGCACGAACAGGTCTTTGGTTTGCCAATATGCGAGCAGTCGCTGCTTGAGAATCTGAAAGCGTGCCGGCTCCATTTCCTGGTTGATTTCTCCCCACCAAACTTGACTTTTTGTTTCTTCATCCAAAACAATGAATTTGTCCTTGGGTGCACGCCCCGTGTGCTGTCCCGTTCGAACAACCAAAGGCCCCAAATGGGAAAGGCGCCCTTCTCGCCTGCGAATGGCCTGCTCATAAAGAAAAGGTGTGGGAAGGTTCCAATAAATCGCCCCGGCGTTCAGTATGCCGTGCTTTTCAAGGCCGTAATGACTGCGCGGTGTCATTGCTGCGTTCATTGAATGGCTCCTCTTCAAAGGACTCTGTAGCAATATCTCTCAATGGGAATTGTTCCCACACGCATGTCTTTGTGAAAATGATATGGCCCAAAACCCCATGAATGCGGGCTATGTCACTGGCATGATACCCCATGCCACATTCTGGTCAAAACCATACTTTCCCTTAGAACTCCATTTTTAGGCCCCAACAGGCAATTTTTTGGGGAATGAAAGGAGCCCGTTCAGCGCCATCAATCCCATAAGGCAAGCAACATTCGCCTTATCTCCTCTGCTTCAGCAGGGTCCGTCCCCAGGGCTTTCAACTTTTCCCAAAGATCTGGCACAATTTTTTGCTTATCATATTCGATGACAACGGATCTGGCTAAAACGCTTGTTCTCACTCGCTCAATGCCCGGCACTGCGCGGGCGAAGCGGGCGGAATCCATGTTCAGGGCGGCACCGAATCCCGATGGGCGCACCTTGAGTCGAATGCGGCCTGGAATATGGTGTTCTATGTCCGCATGAGGAAGAAGGCGCAACAAATCGTGCACCACTGATTCTTTTGAGTTTTTCATCATGCCACAAAACCTCGAGGGATCCGGCCACCCCCACAGGGCNGGCCAACCCCCTNTTCTGTCAATAGTGAATGGCGAGCCAGACGGTCTCTTCTTCAGCGTGAGTCCACTCCACTCGGTGTCGGCAGCGGGCGGGAATGTTCACCCAGTCCCCGGGTCCGAGAATCATGATTTCTCCATGGCCTTCCATGTTCAGCCCCGCTTTTCCCTTGAGGACCATGACCCATTCGTGCTGTTCCTGATCGTACCAGAAGCCCTCGGGACTTCCATGTCCGCGGGAAACGATCCTTTCGATTCTCAATTCCGCCGTCCGGAGCAGTTCTTCAAAAAATTCTTCCCTCAAATCCGAAGGAATGCCCTGGAAAACATTGGATAAGTTCATTTCAATCTCCCCTATGTCTCCTGCTGCTGCTCTTGAGTCTCAAACAACCGCATTGGCTTTCTTCTCGTGGCGCACAAGAAGGACGCCTCTCCCCTTTTCTCACGAACCTCGCAAAGGCATTGCCTTCCGAGCCATGGGAACTCAGCAGGGCACCTTGAAAGCCTGCTTTCTCGGAGCATTGACCGAGGGTGGTTGGGCATGGAGCTTTACGTGCAAGCCTTAAGAAATGGGTCAAACGTTTATTTTATTTTTTGATGCTCAAATTCAAAAGAATTATTTACCAGAATCGGCATAAAAATGCAGGCAAGCATTGCGAGGACATCAGGGCATGGGTCGCCGGAAAGGATTGCTTTCCCCCTGAGCCGGAAGCCCCACAAGAAGGCTTCCGGCTCCGCAAGACATGGAAGGGACTCAGATGTGAAGAAAATTTCTAAATGTCATAGTAGAGTTTGAACTCAAGAGGATGCGGACGCATGCGAAGGGGATCCACTTCGTTGGCTCTTTTGTACTCGATCCACTTGGAAATGACGTCTTCCGTAAAAACATCCCCCTTGAGGAGAAATTCATGGTCTTTTTCCAGCGCAGCCAGAGCTTCATCGAGAGAACCGGGCGTCGAAGGCACATTGGACAGTTCCTCGGGGGTCATGGAGTAAATGTCACGATCGAGTGGATCCCCAGGATCAATCCGGTTTTCAATGCCGTCCAAGGCGGCCATGAGCAGTGCACTGAAAGCGAGGTAGCCGTTGCATGACGGGTCGGGGAACCTCACTTCGATGCGTTTCAGCTTGGGTGAAGCGGAATACATGGGAATACGCAGTGAGGCGCTGCGATTGCGGCTTGAATAGGCCAGATTCACAGGAGCTTCATAGCCGGGCACCAAACGTTTGTAGGAATTGGTCGTGGGGTTGGTGATGGCGCAAATGGCCGCTGCGTGCTTGAGGATTCCCCCTGCGGCGAAAAGGGCCATTTCGCTGAGCCCTGCATACTTATCGCCAGCAAAAAGAGGCTGTCCCCCTTTCCAGATGCTCATATGAATGTGCATGCCCGATCCGTTGTCGCCGAAAAGGGGCTTGGGCATAAAGGTGACCGTTTTTCCATTGCGCCGGGCCACATTCTTCACCACATACTTGTACCACTGCAGCTGGTCGGCCATGCTCACCAGGGTCGAAGCCTTCATGTCAATTTCCGCTTGTCCCGCCGTGGCCACTTCGTGGTGCTGGCACTCCACCGTGAGGCCCACATCCTGCATGGCCAGGACCATTTCCGTGCGCAGATCCTGCTGTGTGTCCACAGGGGGAACAGGAAAATACCCTTCTTTGTGCCGCGGCTTATAGCCGAGGTTCGGGTTTTCCATGCGCCCCGTGTTCCAGGTGCCTTCCACCGAATCGATGTAGAAAAAACCGTATTGGGAAGCAAGGTCATAGCGGATGTCGTCAAAAATGAAGAATTCTGCTTCGGGTCCGAACCATGCGGCGTCACCTATTCCTGTGAACTTGAGGTATTCCTCCGCCTTCTGGGCAATGTAACGGGGGTCCCTTGAATATCTCTCCTGGGTCAGAGGATCCACCACGTTGCAGATGAGCGTCATGGTGGGCACGGCCATGAACGGATCCATTCGGGCCGTGTCAGGGTCGGGAAGAACCACCATGTCGCTGGCATTGATGGGCTGCCAGCCTCTGATGGATGACCCGTCGAACCCATAACCGTTCTCAAAGTCCGACTCTCCGAATTCCCCGATGGGAACGGTGAAATGCTGCCAGGTTCCCAGGAAATCCATGAATTTGAAATCCACCATTTTGGCGCCCTTCTCTTGAGCGAATGCCAGTACGTCTTTCGGGGTCATATGACTCCTCCTATCAGTTCGATGTTTTCATGCAGGAACAAAATCATTCAAATGGTTTGGGCAGACTAGAGCAATTGTCTTGCCAAGAAAGGTAAACGACTGTATCTATTAACTATTATTGGACAAGGAACATTGAAATGGAGCCGCGGGTAGAAACAGAAGGCACAAATTTGGTCCGATGAGCCTACCTTGTGCACAAAATTGTATCCATCAAAGGAATCTCCTGCCCCGCGCACATCCGACACGGAGGAAATCATCTCCTTTTTTTTAACAATATCAGTCTACTGCACAAAAAAAGAACCCTCTCATGCGAGCGTACAATTTTGTCACTCCTTGTGGTCGGGGCTCTCAGCCAGTGTGCCGGTGGCCCCCAGGGACAATGTCCCTCACTGAAGCTTTTTCACCCTGCGTGAAAACTCCTCACGTCAGCCTTCGCGGGGGTGAAGGGACAGAGCAATCCACAATCCCCTGTATGAGCAGCATCGGCATCAAAACAGGCCCCGCAATCAGAATGCAGCGAGGCATTCCAGGAGCGTCTCTCTGATTCTGCCGTGAAGGTCTGTGTCCAAGATCTTGTTTCCACTCAAGTCCGTCACATAAAACACATCGGCAACCTGAGCGCCCGGAGTGGATATCTTGGCCAGTTGAATGGTGAGTTCCAGCTGAAACAGAGTGCGGGTGATGGCGTGGAGAACACCCGGTCGATCCCATGTGTAGACTTCAATGATGGTGTAGAAGTCAGAGGCGTCCTCGTTGATGATCACCTGGTCATCTTTGCGGGGAACTTCCCTGGCTTTCAGCAAAGTGGGTTTTCTTTTGCCAGCCAGTATTCTGTCCAGATGGCCTGCATCTTGAAGAACCTCTGTGAGTTCCCCCCGCACCTTGTCCCACAACTCTTTTGCTCTCAAGGGATCGGGAATTTTTTCAACGAGGATGATGTCCAGAGCGATTCCCGACTCCCTGGTGAAGATGTCTGCGGAAAAAATATTGAGTCCTCGCGCCCATAAAACACCGGTGATGAGGGAAAAGAGTCCCGGGCGATCCCCCGTGGCAAGAGTGACTTGCCACATTCCCCCTTCCATCTCCCTGGCACGCAGGGAGAGGGGAGCCGTGTCGAGTTCCTTTTCCATTTGATAGTGAAGGACCATGTCCTGAGGAGACTGGGACAAGAGGTATCGGAATGAGAGCCGGTCGAGCCATGAAGCCACCTTGTTCTTATCCTGGGAACTCGACAGGGAGTTCAAAACCTCTTCGGCCACCTCTTCGGATCGTCTCTTGAGATCCTCACCCTTCCACTCACCACGCAGGAGCAGCCGATGAACCTTCATCCAGAGTTCGCGCAAAAGGGATGCTTTCCAGGTGTTCCACGCACCGGGCCCCGTAGCTCTTGAGTCAGCAATGGTCAAAAGGTACAGGAGGTCGAGCCTCTCAGGCTCTTCCACCGATATGGCACAGCGCAGAATGGGCTTCTCATCCATGAGATCCCGCTTCAGGGCAGTCTCTGCCAGCAGCAGATGTTTCCTGATGAGAAAATGGAGCAAATCTCTTTCCTCTCCGGACAGCCCCAGTCTCTCGGCAATGGCGGGGACCATGGACGCCCCGTGGCTCGAGTGGTCCTTTCCGCGGCCTTTGCCCACGTCGTGCAGGAGGGCGGCAAGATAAAGAATTTTTCGATTTTGAAGCTTCTGAAAGACGTCGGAAAGCTTGAGCCCCACAAGGCTCTCATCCTGATCGTTTTCCATGCGGTGCATCTGCCACACCGTTCGCAGGAGGTGTTCATCGACGGTGTACAGGTGATAGACATCGTGCTGGACGCGGTAGCGGACCTGAGAAAACTCGGGCAGAAAAACATCCAGAAAACCTGTTTCCAGCATGACTTTCAGAACGGTAAATGATTTTTCCCGGTGCAGCAGTATGTCAAAAAACTGCTGGACCACCTCTGGATCCTTGCGAGCCTTTTCCGTGAAGGTATTGAGATACTCGCGAATCACCTGCCCGGCCTGGTGATGAAAATGAGCATCCGATTGAACCGCCTGCCAAAAGAACTTCATGAGGACGCGAGGGTCCTTGGGTATCCATTCGGGTTCCATGAAATGCAGGTGGTGCCCTTCCAGAAGAAAAGGACCCGGAAGAACACGCTTGCGCCAGTATCTTCTTCCTGATTTTTTCTGAGACTCTTCGAGCCGCTCCAGATAGAAAGAGGTCGTGCGCCGGATGCGCGCCGTGTGGCGGTAGTACAATCTCATGAACGCTTCAACGGCAGAACCTTGAAGACCGTCCATGAATCCAAGCTTCAAAGCGATATGCTCCTGTTCAGGAAAAAGCAGTTGATCCTGGCGGCGGCCTGTCATCTGGTGCAGCTGCAGACGCACGCGCCAAAGAAAATCATAGGCCCCGTCCACCCACAATCTCTCCTGGGGCGTTATCCAACCCCCATCCGTCAGGTTGTCCAGGTCCGAATCCTTCAAAAAAACAACCCCAGCCCACCTGACAAGCTGCAGATCCCTCAATCCCCCAACCCCCTCCTTCACATGGGGCTCGAGCAGGTAGGAGCTCTCACCGTACTGGTGCAGCCTTCCCTGACGATACTGTTTGAGGTTTTTGAGGAACTTGCTCTGGTTCTGTCTTCCAAACTGGTTCATCAGGCTCTCGCGCCATTCGCTGTAGAAGGCACGATTCCCTGCAATGTATTCCGTCTCCAGATAGCTGGTGAGAGCAGAAAAGTCCTCGCTCATGAGCCTTTTGAGTGCAGAGGGAGTTGCCGTCACATGCCCCACTTCAAAACCGCTGTCCCAGAGACCGTACACCAGGTCTCTGAGAACATCCTGCAATAACTCGGAAAGTCTTCCTTTGTGCAAAAAGAGGATGTCCACGTCAGAGACAAAGCTCAGTTCCCCCCTGCCGAAACCACCGACGGCCATGAGGACCCATGAGTCAGGGGGAATGTCCTCATGTTCAAAAGCTCTGGAAATAATCTCTCTGAAATGCTGCGCATAAGTCCGTGCTGCCAGCAGCCCGGGCACATCATTGCGACACATTTGCAGGAAGGTCTGGCGAGCCTCCTTGAGTTTTTGAGGCAGAAAATGAAATCGCTTGGGGGCCATGACATCCTCTCAAAGCCAGGGAAATCTATTGATCACGACGTGTGAAGAGTGTGAACAGATTGATTCTTCATGAGTGAAAGTGCTCCCGGCCTCCCCGTCAGAGACCGAAGAAAAAGCCTGCCCCCCCACCCAGGGCCCCTCACAGCGCATCCTCTCCCACTTCACCGGTTCTGATGCGAATGCATTCCTCCAGAGGAATCACAAACACCTTTCCATCCCCAATCTTGCCCGTATTGGCTGCAGCTCGAATGCCCGCCACCACTTCCGCCACCTGATGGTCGGAAACGGCCACTTCGATCTTTATTTTTGGCAGAAAATCAACAACATATTCAGCACCTCGATAAATCTCCGTGTGCCCCTTCTGCCGGCCAAAGCCTTTCACTTCCGTGACCGTCATTCCTTTCACGCCAAGATCCGTGAGCTTTTCCTTCACATCGTCCAGCTTGAAGGGTTTGATGATTGCCTCGATCTTTTTCATTTTCCACCTCTGAAGGAACTGAGATAATTCAAGTTAAAGGGTAGCGCCCAAAAACGTTCACGGGGAAAGGACTCTTTCGGTCACAGAGAGCAGCCTCAGATCATCCTGCCTTCACGATACCTGTGGGCAATGGGATTTCTTCTTCCCGTTCCAAATGCCTTTGTGGTCACCCTCAGGATGGGCGGTGCCTGCCACCTTTTGTATTCATTGTTGTCGACGCAGTCCACGACCCACCTGACGGTCTGCGGTTCCCATCCCTGGGCGATGATCTCCTGAGTGGACATCCCCTGTTCCACGTAAGCAGCCAAAATGCCATCGAGAACTTCATAGGGGGGCAGTGTGTCCTGGTCCGTCTGGTTTGGCTTCAACTCCGCCGAAGGAGGCCGAGTGATGGTTCGCTGGGGAATCCATCCATACCGCTCATTGATTTTTTCCGCCATTCGATAGGCGAGAGTCTTGGGGACATCTCCCAGAACAGCCAACCCGCCATTCATGTCTCCATAAAGGGTGCAGTATCCCACCGCCATTTCCGACTTATTGCCGGTGCTCAAAAGCAGGGAGCCGAACTTGTTGGAGAAAGCCATGAGAATGAGCCCCCTCAAACGCGCCTGAATGTTTTCTTCCGTCGCGTCATGGGGCAGGCCTGAAAAGACAGGGCTCAAAGAATCACAGGCCATGGAAAAAAGTCTCTCAATGGGCACTTCGTGGAAGCGGATCCCAAGGCTTTGAGCCAGTTGGATGGAATCCTGAAGGCTTTCCGGCGCATTGTAGGGACCCGGCATGCCCACACCCACCAGGTTTTCAGAACCGAGAGCCAGTCGGGCTATGCTGGCCACCAGAGCGGAATCTATTCCTCCGCTCAGGCCTATCACCGCCGATTTGAATCCGCACTTGGCCGCGTAGTCTTTCAATCCCATGACCAGAGCCTGAAGGACCTCTTCCGCCGGATCCATGGGACCACCATTGATGTCCCCCTTGACGCCGCCGCTGTCGTAGAAGATCAAATCTTCCCTGAAGTCTGCACCGCACGCGACCAGTTTTCCCTTTTCATCACACACCATGCTGTGACCACGAAAAAGAAGTTCATCGTTGCCACCCACCTGGTTGACGTAGACCACATCCGATTTGAAGCGTTTGGCATGCCGCCTCAGAAGCTGACTGACCCATTCAACTTTTCCAAGGTGGTACGGTGATGCGGAAATATTGATGAGGGTTCCTATGGATGCCTGTTCCAAGGGGCAGAGGGGATCGCTGTGGTAGAGAGTACGCGGCAGAAATTCGGGAACATTCCAGAAGTCTTCACAAATGGTGATGCCCAGCCGCTCCCCTTTGAAATCGATCCACGAGACACTTGAACCCGGTTCAAAATATCTCTCTTCATCAAAAACATCATATGACGGAAGAAGCTTTTTATGAAACGTGGCCAACAGTGAACCATCGTGAAAGAAAAAAGCGGAGTTGTGGTAGGGTTTTCCAAAACTTTGCTGATTGTCGGTCACCACGCCGCAAATGACACCGATTCCACCGCTTGCTTCCTGTATGCGGGGCCAAAACCTTTTACTGTTTTCGACGAAGCTCTTCCTGTCCAGCAGATCACGGGGCGGATACCCCAAGAGAGCCATTTCAGGGAAGATGACCAGATCACTCTTTGCAGCCCGAGCCTTATGGATATGGTCGCAGATTTTTTGGGCATTGCCCGCAAAGTCGCCAATGACGGGATTGATTTGTGCCAGGGCCATTCGCATGTTCGAGCACCTATGGGGAGAATTGTTGGAGCAACGGGTGACGGAACGAAAGGAGTGGTTTCCTAGCCCCCCATGGAAGACTCCTTGTCCCGGGCCATGGACTTTACGCTTCCCACTCTAGCACGGAACCTCTTGGGGTCTATGCCATATTTCTCAACCTTGTACTGTATGATGCGCTTGGTTGTCCCCAGCAGGCGTGCGGCCTGAGACTGGTTGCCTTTAACATCTTTGAGGGCGTCGGTGATGAGGTCTCTTTCAAAGGCGCTGACCAGCGCTTCCAGCTTCCCGCGGCTCGCACTCTGGTTTCCTGCCGGCTTCATCTGCAGGGTGGGGGGCAAATGCCATGCATCGATGGCATCTCCCGTGGAGAGGAGCACCGCTCTTTCAATACAGTTTTCCAGTTCTCGAACGTTTCCAGGCCAATGGTAGGAAATGAGCAAATCGATGGCGCTGGTGGAAATGCGCTTCACAGTTTTTCCAAATTCCCTGGCATATTTGAGCACAAAATAGTCAGCGAGCAGGAGGACGTCCGGTCCCCTTTCCCGAAGGGCGGGAAGATAAATGGGAAATACATTCAAACGGTAGAACAGGTCCGATCGGAAAGCGCCCAGGGCCACTTCCTTCTCCAAGTCTTTGTTGGTGGCCGTTATCACACGCACGTCCACCTTCACGGTGCGGGATGAACCCAGAGGCTGGAATTCACGTTCCTGCAAAACTCTCAAGAGTTTAGCCTGGGCAATGGAGGAAAGTTCACCCACCTCATCCAGGAAAATTGTTCCCCCATGAGCTTCTTCAAAGCGTCCTCTCCTGCGGGTCATGGCCCCCGTGAAGGCCCCCTTTTCATGGCCGAACAGTTCACTTTCCAGAAGCGAATCGGGCATGGCGGCACAATTCACCTGCACCATGGGGGCATTGAGCCTTCGACTGTTATCGTGAATGGCCCTGGCCACCAGCTCCTTGCCGGTTCCTGTCTCGCCGTTGATGAGAACGGTGGTGCTGGTGTCTGCCACCTGGTCAATGAGGCGCAAAACTTCCTGTATCACCTTGGAACGACCAATAATGTTGGTGGTGGGGCGTTTGGCTTCGGCCAGCATGCGCCTCAATCTTCGATTTTCCTCTTCCACGGCTCTGAAGTGGACCACTTTTCCCAGCAGTTCGGCAACAGCGCTGAGCAGGTCCACTTCGTTCTCCAAGCTTTCCACACGATGAACCAGCTTGTCCGCAGACAAAACTCCCGCCACTCGTCCGTGGTAAAAGATGGGCACGCACAAGAAAGCCAGTTCCGCCCTGTCCAGTGACTTCCTGGCGCCCGTTCTGTCCAGAAAATGGGTCTCTTTCCCCAGATTGGCAATGGCCATGGGACGGCCCGTTTGAGCCACCTTTCCCGTGATGCCCTCCCCCGGCTGATAGGAAATCTCTCCAGCCTCGAAGTCCACACCGCGCGCCACATCGAGCCATGCTTCTCCCGTCTGCAGGTCCAAAACGGAGATCATGCCCCGTTCCATTCCCAGCCAGGTGCTCAAAACATCGAGAGTCTGCTGCAGATGTTCCTTCAGTTCCCCTGATTTGGACAAAACCCTTGCTATCTCGTGAAGGGCTCTCAACTCCAGATAACTGTAATTTTCCCCCACTGACGATGTGCCTCCATGTCCCTGCGATTAGATTTTAAAATCAATTTATACTCAAAATATACAAAATTGTCACTAAATTATCACTCATTTTGATGGCGTTTTCATGATTGCCGGGTTTACCGAAGAGAATGAAACACAGCTGCCCCCGCTTTTCACAGGATGAAATTCCTGGTTTGACTCTTGTCTTCCCCGCGTGTTTCAATACGGAACCATGAACATGGCATCATGGATCATGTTATTTCCAGCAACACCATACATGGCCCTTGACCCATGATCATAGATCGAACGGGCACATGTATCCGCCAACAGATAAAATTTGAGGTGATGAGCATCCCATCATGCAGGATTATCTGATTCGAGTTGTTACCGTGGAAGGCCACATTCGAGGACTGGCCTGCGTATCGACGCATCTTGTCCATGAGATCTGCCAGCGCCATGGAACTGCGCCAACTGCTTCAGCGGCGCTGGGCCGGGCCCTGACAGGCGGTGTGCTCTTCGGGGCACTCCTGAAAAGCCAACAAAGAGTGGCCATGAAATTTGAAGGAAACGGCCCCCTGAAAAAGATTCTTGTGGAGGCTGATGATGACGGATCTGTCCGGGGTTACGTGGGGGAACCCAAAGTGGATCTGGCTCTCAGGAATGGGAAGCTCGACGTGGCGGGTGCGCTGGGTCACGCGGGATTGCTGACTGTTGCCAAAGACCTTCGAATGAAGGAACCCTATCAGGGAATCGTTCAATTGTACACCAGCGAAATCGCGGAGGACCTCGCCTATTATCTGACAGAATCAGAACAGATTCCATCGGCCGTGGGACTGGGAGTGTTTGTGGAACCTGACGGGAGCGTGTCTTCTGCCGGTGGGTTCTTAGTCCAATCTTTGCCCCCTTCCAGGGACGAGATGATCCAGAAAATCATCCGACAACTGGAAGGACTCCCTCCCATAACGGAACTTCTCAGGAAAGGAGCCCCCCCCGAAGACCTCATCGAACTGATCTTCAAGGGAATCCCTTTCGACGTTCTGGAAAAAAAGCCCTTGTCACCCAAGTGCTCCTGCAGCAAAGGAAGAATTGAAAAGGCACTCCTTTCCCTCGGGAAAAAAGAACTTGAGTCCCTTGCCCAAGAGCTTGGAGAGGTGGATGTGAACTGCGAGTTCTGCAGGGAGAACTACAAATTTTCCGCAAAAGACATGGGGGATCTGGTCGAAAGGGTGGCTTCACAAGAGAAGTTGCTCCACTGATGCACCGGAATTGGTGATAAAGGGTCTCTTGCTGGAGATGCCCTGCCTTCTCGGGACCTTTTGAACCCCATGCAGACCAAAGAAAGCCCTAAGCCACCGGTTTTTCACCCGGCAATGTCTTCCAGGGGGATCTCCACCGCTTCATCCTTTCGCAGCTGGTGAAGTAGCCGGCAGAACCAGAGAAGGGCGGCCATCGTGAAGAGGCCGCAAATGATCATGCGCATGTTGAAACTCCATAGGGGACTGCGTTTGTTTCGAGATGGAATTCATGGCTGAACGACACGGGGATTGTGACCCTTTTCCGTGTCATTCTTTTTTCGTTTCTGTGAAGATTTTTCATCATGTGTCATCCCGGGGCGAACATATGAAAAAAATTGTGCATCCCTTCTTCCTGGTTCTCCTGTCCGTGCTTTTCCTGGCAAACTGTGCTGCCATGAAAGGTTTGGGTCACGTTCCCAAAGACACTCCTTCATCCACCTATCCATTCATCGCCGAGGACAGTGACTCTGGATGGTGGCATGCACGTTACCGGTTCAACTGGCCCCTCGGGGAGGAACCATCCTGGCACCTGGATGCCCTTGCTGCCAACGAAATCATCAAACCAACCCTTCAGCGCCACCGAAACGACATTCTCCTTTGGCGATTCCATAGAAGGGCTTCCAGGGATGGAGCGGGACATCAGCTCAGTTTCATTTTTTTCTCCAGTTCGTCCGCGGCTCAAAAGATTTTCATGCACCTGGATTCTCATGAAGTGATCGAACGGCTTGAATCCAATGAAGTCCTCATCTTGAAGCGCTACGACGAAGTTCAAAGGAGCAAAAAACCCAATGTGGAAGACACGAGCGATCCTCACTGGCCCCGCGACCTTCAAAAAGCCTGGCCCTGGTTCATTATGGGAGTGAGCGAAACGTGGCTGGGATTGATCTCTCGGAGAGCGGAGGAACTCCATGTGGAAGCAAATGAGTTGACCGCTCAGGAATTAAAACATGCCTACCTGCGGGTTCACGATGAAGTGTCGCAGCAGTGGCGGAATCATGGCGCCCACGCCTTTGTGCACCACCTGAATGCCCTTTTCGGGTATGAGCCATTCAAGGTGAACCCCGATACTCTCCTTCGCTTCTGAACAAGGAGAAAAGGTACGGTGAGCATTTTCTTCTCTTAAAAAACAGTGAAACGAAAGAATGTCATGCATGGTGCCGAGCGTCGCCGCCATCCTTCCTTCACGGGGAATGCGGGAGCGGACTGCCACTCATTGTTCACCAGGCTTCGTTCTGGTGCTCGGGACGCAGAAGATCAAAAACGGTTTTCACAGGATTGAAAGTGATGCGGGGCACTTCTACGGCAATGGTGATCCAGTCGGACATGGATCCATTCCACAAGCCGGGAAGCTCCAATGCTTTGAGTTCCCTCCCGTCTTTGGATTTTCGCGTTATGAAAACAGCTTCGGGATCCACATAGTCTTTCAATGGAAAAGGGTCTCCTTTATAATCCCGCACGGCACAGACGATGTCCACGGGATTGAAGTGAGTGGAAGACTCCCAAATGCCCCTCTGATCTTCTCTGTCCATATTCACCTGCGCCTTCTCAACGATCTGCAGTGACAAAGTGCCCGCCTTGTCGCGCACCCAGAAAGGAGCCCCCCCCGGTTCTCCCACATTTTTCACAACACCGCAGACACGGATGGGCCGGTTCAGGCGCCGAAAAAGGTAGTGGGCTTTTCGTGACCCGTTCCATGCCTCGAAATCTTGTGGAAGCTGCATGGAAAGCTGATTCTGAACAAAAGCGCTGGTTTCCCTGATCACTGCTGACTCGGGGTTGCCGCGCAAAGCACGCAGCAGATGATGAATCCTTTCCTGGAGTTCAACCAACATACCCCCTAAAACCTTTTTCCAGTTTGTCACTATACCCTTAAGGTGATCGGGAACGATGTTGTCAATGTTTTTGATATAAACCAGGTCTCCCTTGAGGTCGTCGAGGTTTTCCAGCAAGGCCCCATGCCCGGCGGGACGAAAGACCAGCCGGCCACGGCGGTCACGAAAGGGCTGATTGTCCAGATCGACGGCAAGAGTGTTGGTGGAGGGCTTCTGAAAAGAGAACCCCACTTCGTAGAGCACGTTAAACCTTTTCTCGTAGCATGCGCATGACTTGCTGAACAGTTTCATGAAGGCCCCTTCATGTTCGGGAGCAACGGTGAAATGAAGGTGGCAAAACCGCTTCGCATCACTCAAGTAGTCCGCGGCTTCGACCATGTGCTCCTCAAAAGCCGTGCGGCCTCCATTGGGATAGAGGTGGAACTTGAGCAGAGCTTTTGGCAGGGAAGCATAGTTGAGGCCGCTCTCCGTGAGAAGGTATTCCAAAAGGGGCATGTAGCGGTATTCCTGTATGAGAAGGTCCACATCAAAACCGTCTCGCGCAAGAACATCCATCAGGTCGTCGAAAAAAGGAAAGCGTGCCATATTTTTCAAAAACAGAAGAAAATCGTTGGCAATGGCAACCCCCTGCCCGGCCCTTCTGAGCAGTTCATCATGTTCCAGATAATGGGGCGTGTGATAGATGTGAAGAAGGCTTTGAAACATCCTGGTTGCTGCGCCCGAAGCGGGAACAAACTTCATGTACCGGCCCTTCTCTGCCGCCTTTTGGTGGATTCGAAGGTATCTTCCAAGCCGCGATTCAGGAATCTTATGGACGCCGTCACCAAGGGTGCATGGCCGCTCGAGATGGATAAAACAATCAGAATTCCTAAATATCTCAACTTGTTGCTGAATTTTTAACTCGTCAATGGCCTGGAGTTCCATTTGCAGGCGGTCCGTATCGAGGAATAATGAACTCTCCATTTCAGCGCCTCGTATTCCTTCATCCTATGATCAGTGTTTATTCCTGAAACTGAAACCTTTCCCAGAACCGTGAAGGTGATTTGGTTCCCCGTATCGTTCTATGAATATCGAATGGATGGAAAGAGTTCTTGATTTTTTTTGTGGCCACCTATCCAGGTTGAGAAAGATCATCGAATGTTAAAAAACCGGGGATAACGGGGGGCAACCGCCGAATTGACCGCTGAGCAGAGTCAGCATGAGACATTTATAAAACAATCTGCGGACAGTTTCCACAATCAAACCGGGGGAGCCTCACGTCAAATGGAAAGAGGCCCCCCCGGCCCGCAATTCAAGGCTGGGGTAGAATGGCTTTTTATTTCAGGTAGGTCTTGACATCCGCCCGGGATTTGAGCTGAGCCAAGTAATCGTTGAGTTCATGGTTGACCTTCTGCTGCCTGAGGTGCTGGCTGATTTGCCCGGCTATGTTCTCATAGGGGGTCACACCCGCCTCAGCCTTGTCTGTCACCTTGATGAGGTGATAGCCAAACTGTGTTTCCACAATCTTGCTCACCTGGCCGGGCTCAAGGGAAAAAGCGGCGTTTTCAAAAGGCGCCACCATCTGTCCCCTTTGAAAAAAGTCCAGGTCTCCACCCCTTTCAGCGCTGGGACAGTCGGAGTACTCCTTCGCCAACTCAGCAAAATCCCCCCCTTCTTTGACCTTCCTCTCAATCTCCTCAATTCTCTCCCTGGCTCTTGCCTTTTCCTCGCTGGTAGCCTCAGGTTCGACTCTCACCAGTATGTGGCTCGCTCGAATCATTTCCGGAGCCTCAAAAAGCTGAGGATTGGAATCATAAAAACCTTTCACCTCTTCAGGCGTGACCACCACTTTGCTGGCCACCTGAGTATCTATGAGCTTTTGAACGGCAAGATCCTGAGAAAATTGCTGCCTGAGGGTTTCTTCATCGAGATTCATTTGCGAGAGAGCCATCCGGAATTCCTCTTCCGAGGGAAACCTCTCCCTGAGAGTTGACATTTGCTCACTCACTTCCTGAGAATCAATCCTGATCCCCTGTTTTTCAACTTCCTGCTTGAGCAGCTCTCTGTTGATGAGGCCATCGAGCACCTTGAAGCGCATCTCTGCCTGCTGCTCTTCATCCATAGCCTGCCCTGCCAGGGCCAATTGGCGTTCATATCGACTCATCTCGTCATTCAAGCTGCTCAGATAAATGACCTGATCGTTGACGACAGCCACCTTTTCGTCCTTTTGGGCCGCTGCGGGAGGGGAAGCAAGAACGCATCCCATGAGAAAAAAGATAGCCCATGTGAAAATCGTGAAGATCTTTTTTTGCTGCATGATTTGAACTCCTGGTTTGATTCCAAAAAACAACCCACAAGGGCCGCCGTCGCCCATCATGGGTTTCCCCGAACGAACGTTTGTGTTGATCCATGGTGAAGAAATGAAATCAATCTGGTTTGAATTTGATCGAACCCCTCAAAAAGCCCGTTGAACATGAGAGGCGGGGGCATTCCCGCCGAGTCCCAAGGTGCACTGTC
>SL_3KL_010_SEDDRAFT_10001026_pt1 | contig 24811 bp, 17 predicted proteins | sample SodLakKL_010_SED_2_FD_10381 | JGI IMG/M metagenome (IMG submission 10381) | reverse complement strand
GAGTAGCGGCGGCAGGGCCCTTGATGATCTCGATGGACTCGATGGATTCGGGATCCAGGTCATTCAGGCGGCTGACGCTGGCACCTCCCCGCTGGCCGAAGCCCCGGTTCGGACTGGAATCCATCCGGACCCCGTCGATGTAGACGATGGGGTCGTTGCTTAGCCCGATACTCCCAGCACCCCGGATCCGGATCCGCTGCCCGGACCCCACCTGCCCGGCACCTGCCAGCATGGTGACACCGGCACTCCGACCGCCGATGAGCTGGGATACATTGGTAACCGGCGCCACCGTGTTGATCTCCGACGCCGAGAGTCGGTCCACCACATTCCCGATGGCCCGGCGCTGGGTTCCTCCGGCAGTCCCGGTGACCACCACGGCGTCCAGTGCCAGCGCCTGTTCCACCAGGGCGACGGTGATCTGGACGGTCTCCCCGGAGACCACCTCTACTTCCTGGCTGGCGGGGCGGTACCCGAGGCGCTGCACCTCGATGGTCTGAACACCCGCCGGAACGTTGCTCAGGGTGACTCGACCGTTGCTGTCGGCAAGCCCGCCGATCCCGAGGCCCGCCACCGACACCTGAGCTGCCGCCAGGCCCTGCTGGGTCCGGGAGTCGGTTACAGTGACGGCGATCTCACCCTGCCTCACCTCCTCAACCGCCGCCGGACCTCGGTCCGGACCTGCGATTGGCACCTCCGTGGCCGCAAGCGTTGTCGGCACCACCAACGCGCCGGCCAGGAGTGATCTGATGATCCATCTCGCGCCCATCGATTCACCTCTTCGGATCGGGAAATCTGGGTTCTACCCGTTCGGACGAGGGAGCCACGGGCCCTCCTGCCCGTGTCGGTCTCCGGCCTTCGGCCTCCGGCATCGATCCCATTCGTCCGCGTTGAACCCGTGTGTGAGTGTGCTCGCCGAGGCCCGCCCCCTGCACAGGGGCGGCTGCATCAGCGCTTGGATGTCGGAGCCTGTCAGGGGGTCTTACGGCCGGAGCGGGTGGTTGTCAATTATTCTTCAATCCGAAAGCCGTCCGTCGGCTCCAAACCGGAGGGGGCCGGTCGTACTCGAGGAGAGGGGGTGAATCCGAGGCTCCCATGGTGAAACGATTGGGACAGTTGGACTTCGGGCCTGACCGGGACCGGACGTGGGTGAGGGCGACAGGCAGGGCGAAGAGGAGTCACCGAAGCGAGATGAGAACCGAGCCTCAGCGGCAGAGCCGGATGGCTTGATGGGTCCCGGACCGAGAGGAAGGCACTGTACTTAAGCGAGCAGGATCGGCTCTTCCCCTTTACCGGATTGGGAGGGGACCCGAAAAACCGAATCCAGATTCGGTTTTTTTGACCGTCCCCCTTCAACTCACCGCTACGATCTGCGGTGAAGTCGCAGGGGAGGCACATTCTCGGGCTGGATCAGGCGGCCGTACAGATTCCCCTATCGTAAGCCGAACAGACGGCGAGCACGGAGGTCGTGGATGTCGCAGCTGGGGCCGACCCTACGCGTGATCAGCGCAACGGCGTATCAGTCGACGAACAGGTCGTCGGCCGAGAAGTGAAGTACCTCACCCGCATCTATTCGTTGCTGAACGACGGTGTCGGCAATCCCTCCCGCCGAGAAGAGCGCCAGCTTGACCGTCCGTACCCCCTTAAGGTTCGGTAGAATCAGGTTCGTGCGGCGCTCCAGCTTCTGCAGGTCATCCCGTGCCACCGACCCCCACTTGCATTCCCCGAACAGCACACCGCCGCCGCCATCGACCGCGACCAGGTCCACCTCATCCGATGCATCCTCCGCCCACCATGAACCCACGCGCGCAGCGCGGAAGGGCAAGCTGGGATGGCGAGAGCTGCCGACGAACTGGCGACATGCGACTTCAAAAACGTGCTCGCCAATATACCCGTCGAGCCGTGGGCCGATGAACGCGTCCCACAATTCTTCGGCGGACAGCAGTTCTGGGTAGCCCTGCGCTCGAAGGTCGGAGATGAACGTGTGCCAGAACTGCAGGTAAGGATCCCTCAGCCGATACCTCATCGACTTGGGGCGGGGATTCGGGTACTCCGTGATCGGCGCGATGCGCTCGACGACCTCCATCTCCTGGAGCCACTCGAGCGGCCGAGCAAGGGAGGATGTCGACTTTCCCACGCGGTTGGAAATCTTGTTCCAACGTGTCTCTCCCAACGCTATGGCTTCGACTATCGAGTTCGGTACGGCTGCATCCGCCACGAAAGCATCGAAGGCGTGGGGCGCCTCCTCNTGCAACCGGCCAGTCGGGCGGAGGATCACTCGGGCCACATTTTCTACCAGAGAACACGTGCCGTCGATGAGGGCAAGGTGACCCGGGAGTCCGCCGAACATGCCGTACATCCTGATCTTATCCTTCGCCGAGTAGTCCGGGGCGAATTCCCCGACGTGCCTGTAGCCGAAGGGGTCCACCTGAATCAGACCGGTTCGGCGTCCGTACAGGGGCTGGTCCGCCTCCGTCAGACGCTTCATCGCCGAAATATGCGACCCGCTCAGGACTATCTTGAATCGGGTGTCCGGAAGCGTGTGGTCCCAGAGCGCCTGGATGATGGACGGGAGTGCTGGCGCGGCATCCATGAGGTACGGGAACTCGTCCAGCACCAACAGAAAGCGCTCTNCGGCGCTCCGCGCGACGCAGTACGAGAACAGGTCTTCCCAGGTCCCGAAGCTAATGCGCTGCAAAGCCGGATCAGAGAAATGATGACCGACGACTCGAGTCAGGGCGGCGAGTTGTTCCCGCTCGGTCTTCTTGGTGGCCTGATAGTAGATCCCATTCACCTTACGCGCGAAGTGGCTCAGCAAGTAGCTCTTTCCTGCCCGCCGTCGCCCGCGAACGATATACAGGTCCGGCCGCCGGCCTTCCCACATTTCGACGCATTGCTCCCAAGCGCTGTCGCGGTCGATCATTTGATCCGGCCTGCCCATGTCGCCTTTCGTGCAAGGTTACTCACAGCAGTGTTACTAACACTAATAGGAGTAACCCGCCTGGCAGCTAGAATGCAAGAGGCACATGCTAACAGCTTGGTGAAGCACTTCGAATGCCAGCACAACTCTGGCTGGCGACCGAGTTCATCGATCTGGCTTCGGGACACCTCATCGGCAAGATAGCGTCCGAGAGGACCGGGCGAGATCTCCCCCCCTCGGAGGCGGAATATTGGCACAGTGCGTCGTGAACCGCCCAGGGTTCGCCGGTGGGGACACCAGCGAGAGCCAGCGTATAGCAGAATGGTCCGGGCTGGGCGAACTCCGAAGCGCCGGCGGGACGAGACAGTCCCATGCCGTGAGTCTCCCTAGACGACTCCGGGCACCTCGAGCACCCTCGGGTTCCGCGAGCATTCAGTGACCCTTACCGGAACCCCCCAAAACTCCCTAAATGCATATACAGATGTGCTTTACAGGCTTACATGGAAGACCCGTACATCCAAGCTACCGGGATTGCAGGGGCCTTCAGGGAACGCCTTTCGAGGATGCGTTGGATCATTGATGGTAGCCGTTCTGTGGGGTATATCATGACATTTTTCTTCGCTGATTTCTACTCAAAACCAATTCGACGGCATAGCCCGCATTTGGAATCCTCAAGCCCAACCGTCCGATCTCTCCGAATTCTCTTGCGCTCGCAATCCTGCAAACCCCACTCCACAACCTCTTCCGCATCCCGGAACGAATCGATTGTCTGAAACGGAACGAGTCCCTTGTCCCTAAAGGAACGAGTCACTTGTCTCCGAGGGGGGGCCATCCCTACCCCACCGCCGAGATCATGTCGAAGATGGGCAGGTACATGGCCACGATCATGCCCCCTACCACCACACCGAGGACCACGATCATCAGAGGCTCAAGGGCCGAGATGAGTGCGCTCACGGCAGCATCCACCTCCTCGTCGTAGAAGTCGGCGATCTTGGTCAGCATCTCATCCAAGCCGCCGGTCTGCTCCCCCACATTGATCATCTGTACCACCATGGGCGGGAACACCCCGGACTTCCTCAAGGGACCGGAGATGGTTTCACCGCCGGCAATGGACTGGCGCGACCCCATGACCGCGTCGTGGATGATGCGGTTGCCCGCTGTCTTGGCGGTGATCTCGAGCCCTTCCAGGATGGAGACGCCTGAAGAAACCAGCGTGCCCAGCGTCCGGGTGAAGCGGGCCACGGCCGCCTTCCGTAGCAGGTCTCCCAGGATCGGTAGCTTCAGGAAGCCGGCGTCCACCACCTTCTCCCCCTGGTCCGTCTTGTAGTACTGACGTCCCAGAACAGCCAACACGGCACCACCCACCAGAATCGCCCACCAGTAGCCCTGCAGGAACGCCGAGAGGGCGATGACGATCTGGGTGGGCAGAGGGAGAGGGACACCCGCCGAGGCGAACATCTGCTGGAAGGTGGGGATCACGAAGATGAGGAGGATCCCCACCGCCGCCACCGCCACCAGAAGGATCACGATGGGGTAGATCATGGCTCCCTTGATCTTCCTGGCCAAAGCGTCGTTCTTCTCCAGGAAGGTGGCCAAGCGGAGGAGGATGGTGTCCAGGATACCGCCCGCCTCACCGGCCGCCACCATGTTCACGTACAGGCGACTGAACACCTTCGGGTGCTTGCCCAGGGAGTCGGCCAACGTATTCCCCGACTCCACATCGTAGAGGACCTGACGCGTGGTGCCCCGTAGCTTCTCGTTGTCCGTCTGCTCGGCCAGGATCTCCAGGCACTGCACCAGGGGCAGACCCGAGTTGATCATGGTGGCGAACTGCCGGGTGAAGATGACGATGTCCCGGGTCTTGATCCCCGAGCCGAAGCTGATGGAGAGTGCCTTCTCCTTCTCCCGGATCGCCACGGGGATGAGCTTTTGTCGCTGGAGAAAGGCGGCCACCTCCTCCTTGGTAGGAAGTTCAACCTCTCCGTTGCGGATCTCCCCACCGGTGGCGGGTCTGGCACTGTAGTTGAAGACTGGCATGGTCGTCCGGGTCTCGATGGTTCATACGGTCCTCCGTCCTCCGGCCGGGCCGGAGGACACCTTCCTCAGCGTGCCCCTGCGCCGACGGGTTCCCCCACGGCCCGGAGCAGCTCGGCGGGATCCGCCGATCGGCGCACCGCTTCCTTGAGCTCCACCTCACGCCTGAAGTAGAGCTGCTGTAGCGAGTCGTTCATGGTCTGCATCCCATGCTTCTTACCGGCCTGCATGAGAGAGTAGATCTGGTGGATCTTCTCGTCCCTGATGAGGGCACGGATGGCCGGTGTGCACACCATCACCTCGGCGGCACATACGCGCCCGGTCCCCCTGGCCTTGGGAAGGAGGGTCTGGGTCACCACGCCCTCCAGCACGAAGGCCAACTGGGCCCTGACCTGGGACTGCTGGTGGGACGGAAAGGCGTCGATGATCCGGTTAATGGATTCGGCCGCCGAGTTGGTATGAAGGGTGGCCAGCACCAGGTGACCGGTCTCGGCGATGGTGAGGGCGGCTCCAATGGTCTCCAGGTCCCGCATCTCACCAATGAGTATGATGTCCGGGTCCTGTCTGAGAGCGTACTTGAGGGCCAGAGCGAAGGTCTTGGTATCGGTACCCACCTCCCTCTGGTTCACCGTGCAGTTCTTGTGGCGGTGGATGAACTCAATGGGGTCCTCCACCGTGATGATGTGGCCCTTTCTCTCCCGATTGATCTTGTCCAGCATGGCCGCCAGGGTGGTGGACTTCCCCGACCCGGTGGGCCCGGTCACCAGGACGAGGCCACGGGGACGCTCCGCCAACTTTTGCACTGTGGGCGGAAGGCCCAGATCGTCCAGGGAGATGATCTCGTAGGGGATCTGGCGCAGCGCCATGGCAATGCAGCCTCGCTGCTTGTAGCAGTTGCCCCGGAACCGGGACAGCCCCTGGACCCCGAAGGAGAAGTCCAGCTCATCTTCGGTCTCGAACCGCTTCTTCTGCTGTTCCGTGAGAATGGAGTAGGCCAGGGTGAGGGTATCCTTGGGCGTCAGGATGCGCTTCTCCCGCGAGTCCACCAGATCCCCATCAATCCTGAGGCGAGGTGGTTCACCCACCGTGAGATGGAGGTCTGAGGCCCTTCTCTCGATCATCTCTTCCAGGAGTGCACGGACCCCGAGCCGCCCCTCCGCTGCCGCCTTCTGATTCTCCACCGATCTCCTCCCGTTCTGGACCGGAGCAGGGCCGCGGCCATGCCTGGTCAGGTAACTGCCGTCTCCTTGACAACTTCTTCCAGCGTCGTGATTCCCCGCTCCACCTTCTTCAGCCCATCCACGCGGAGGGTGAGCATCCCGTCGGCGATGGCCTGGGCCCTGAGCTCATCGGTGCCGGCCTCCTGCATGATGAGCTTCCGAAGGCGCGGATTCATGGCCATGACCTCGTAGACACCCTGCCGACCCCGATAACCGGAGCCGTTGCAGTCATCACACCCCTTCCCCTTGTAGAAGGTGGTCCGGGCCTGGTACTCGGCCGGGATGGAGGCGGCGTCCAGGTACTCCTTCGGGTACGTGGTCTCTGCCTTGCAGTTGTTGCAGATCCGGCGAACGAGCCGTTGCGCCGTCACCAGGTTCAGGGCAGCGGCCACATTGAAGGGCTCGAGCCCCATATCCATCATCCGGGTCACGGTGGAGGGGGCGTCGTTGGTATGCAGCGTGGACAGGACCAGGTGGCCGGTGAGAGCCGCCTTGATGGCAATCCCGCCGGTCTCCAGGTCCCGAATCTCACCGACCATGATGATGTTCGGGTCCTGCCGGAGGAACGCCCGAAGAGCCGCCGCGAAGGTCATCCCGATTTCATTGCGGACCAGGACCTGGTTGATCCCGTGGAGGTTGTACTCCACCGGATCCTCCGCCGTCATGATGTTGACCTGCTCCGTATTCACCTTGGAGAGGGCCGAGTAGAGGGTCGTGGTCTTCCCGGACCCGGTAGGTCCCGTCACCAGCACCATTCCGTAGGGCTTCATGATGGCGTCCATGAAGTCCTTCTCGGCTTGCGGCTCGAACCCGAACTTCTCCAGATCGAAGGTCAGGTTGCCCTTGTCCAGGATNCGCAGCACGATCTTCTCNCCGAAGATCACCGGAAGGGTGGAAACGCGAAAATCCACCACACGCTTCCGGAGCCGAAGCTTGATCCGACCGTCCTGCGGAACTCGCCGTTCGGCGATATTCAGATCGGCCAGGATCTTGATCCGGCTTGTCAGCGCCGCCTTCATCTTCATGGGCGGCTTCATCACCTCCTGCAACTCTCCATCGATGCGGTAGCGGACCCGGACCTCCTTCTCGTACGGCTCGATATGGATATCGGAGGCTCCCTTGAGCACCGCGTCCGTGAGCAGACCATTGATGAACTTGACCACCGGCGCCGCATCGATCTGCTCCTGCAGAACGGCGACGGAGACCTCCTCATCATCGTCTTCGTCCACATACTCGAGATCGGCCTCGTCGATGAGGTCAGCCAGCGCACCCACCATCTCCTCGTCTGCCGCCTCGTAGTAGCGGTTGAGGTGCTTCCGGAGGGTATGCTCACCAACCACCACCGGCTCGATCTCGAAGCGGGTGATGAACTTCAGGTCGTCGATGGCGCCCAGATCCGATGGGTTTGCCATGGCCACCGTCAATGTCCGACCCACTCGCCGCAGCGGGAGCACCAGGTGCTTATGGGCCACTTCGGGCCGGATGAGCTTGATGATCCGCGGGTCCACCTTGACCCGATCCAGATCCACGGCAGGGACCCGGTACTGGCGGGCCAGGGTCCGTGTCAGTTCCGCCTCCTCCACGAACCCCATCTTCACCAGCACGACACCGAGCCGGCTCCCGGAACTCCGGGATTCGGTCAACGCCGTCTGCAACTGCTCCGGCGTGATCAGGCCCTCCCGGAGACAGAGGTCCCCGAGACGATCCTGAGCAAGTCGTGTAGCCATTCCGGACACCGGGACGAAGGGTGGGTTGGATGGGACCTAGGGAGAGACCGGAGGGCTTCCATCCACCGATACGAGGGGGCGTAACCTCTCCCAGGTTATCGGCCCGATCCCGGAAATCTCCAACAACTCCTCCGGCCTCTGGAAGCTGCCGCGACGGCGACGCTCCGCCAGGATCCGCTCTGCCAGGGCCGGCCCCACTCCCGGGAGCCGCTCGAGATCAGTCGCCTCGGCCCGGTTCAGATCCAGGGGTCCGGAGCCCCCGGTCCGGGAGCCGGTGGGCGGCGGATCATCCAGGTCCAGGAGGTTTGCCAGGCGTGCCACCGTGGCCGGACCGATCCCCGCCACTTTCTCCAGGTCCTCCACCCGGTGAAACGGACCCTCCAGCTCACGGTGGTCCACGATCCGTCGAGCCAGGGCCGGCCCCACCCCCGGGAGCCGTGAGAGCTCCACGTCGTCAGCCCGGTTCGGGTCGATCCGCTCCCCGGGACCCAGGGGAGTGAGGCGACGCTCCTCCAGCGCCAGGAGCGAGTCTGTGGCCGGGATCAACTCCGCATAGGCGGAGGAGTCCGGAGGCAGGAGGGGAGCCATGGGACGGGACTCCCACCCGAGTCTCGCCAGACTCGCCACCAACAGGAGGGTGGCAGTAATGAGGACGGTACGGCGTTCTTCAGGCGTCATGCCCGAGTCTGCCACGGCCGCCGGGGCGTTGCCATGGCCCGATGGGCCTCAGAACGGGTCGACGGGTCTTCCCAGGAGGGCGGCAGGTCCGGCGGAGAAGATCATCCGAGCCCAGATCCCCACCTGGAACTGGGTAGCACCGGTCTGGAGCCCCACGAACGACCGCCGGTCGTTCAGCGCCACTCGTCCTCCCACTTCCATATCAGAGAGCCGGGTGTCCACCGCCAGGTTCACACTCCGGTCGAGCTGGGAGAAGAAGGGGACGCATCGGTCCCTGCCGGCCGTGACCCGACAATCTTCCGTCTCGGCCCAATCCAGGATCAGGGCGAACCGAACCGGCTCCTGCATCCTCCCACCAAGTCCGGCCTGGGGAGCCAGAACGGTTTCCACCGACACACCGTGATCCCGGCGGCGACGCTCCGTGGCTCCGGTGGGGTCGACTCCCTCTCCCCGCCCGAGGAGTCCCCGGTATCGGGTGGCGAACCCGCCTCCCCACTCCACCACCACCTCCACCGGCACCCGAACGTCGGAGCGGGTCCGGCGCTGGAGGACCGCCTGTCCGAACTCCACCTCCTCCCAGATCTGCTGCCAGCCGGTGGAGAGGGTCACCCGGTCGACCCAGCCGTCCCAGGCGTCGGGTAGAGGGAGGTCCGAGACACCCAGCCGCAGATCGGGCCAGGACCGCACCCTGCTGGTCCGCTCGGCCCGGATATCCAGCGAACCCACCCGGGTCTCCTGCACATTCACATTCATGAAGAGGCTGCCCGGGAGCCTGAGCCCGGAGCCCAAGGTGATGCCGGTTCGGTCCACCAGTGTCGTCGCCGGGATCCCGTCTACCTCCTGAAGGGTCCCCAGACGCGCCAGCCCGAGCTGCATCCCGGCACCCGGCGCCACCGGCTCACGGAAGAACCACCAGGTCACCCCATCCTGGACGCTTAAGGAGACGGGGCTGAGTCGCCGCAGCCCATCGGTCAGGCGGGACGGTTCCACCGTTAGCGTTGCCCGGAGGTCCCGGTCCGCGCCTGCGTTCCGGAGCAGCTCTCCGTCCTCCATGGCCTCGTTGGATCCGCCGTTTCCGTGGCGAAAGAGCCCGGCGTTGCGATGGGACCGGTACCGGGTCCGAACCCCGAGATCAGCCCGGATCCAGTCCGGAAGGGGCGGACGGTAGCTCAGGCTGCCCTCCACGTTCCGTGCCGTCTCCCACCCCAGGCTCCGTCCCAGAAGCATCCGTCGCTCCGCCTCCACCAGGGGTCGGGCCGCCGGGTCCCGCACCCCGTCCTCCGGGTCCAGTAGGTCTCGCACTCCGCGAACCTCCAGCCCAGCCCGGAGGCTCTCCAGGGGGTTCATCTCCACCCTGAGGGCGTGCTCCAGCCGGTGGTCCAGTCCTCGCTCGGCGAAGCCTTGGTCGAGGGGATCCACCAGCAACTGGTCGAAGCGAGTGGTGGTACGCTGCCGCCTCGCCACCCCCCCGGCAAACCTCACCTCCACAGGGGTCCAGCGGATTCGGGTCTCTCGAAGACTCCGGACCCAGCTCGGGGGAAGGAAGACCCGAGCGATGGGCTCCAGCGCACCCGGCAGGGCCCCAAAGCTCCGATCGTCCGGACGCCAGCTGTACCCGGCCCCCACCTCGCTCCCCCGAACGGCCGTCTCCGAAGTCACCGTGGTCCCGGTGGAGCGCAGGATGCTGAAGCGCAGGTCTGCGCCTGGAAGGATCCGGTCTATCCACCCGACCCCCGTCTCCCCCCGAGCCCCCAAGGCGGCCGCAACCCGGGTCTCCCGGAACCCCGGCGCCCGAAGCCCGGGCAGAAGATCTCCCCGGAGATCGGTGCCCTCCAGGAAGAAGGGATCCCGGGACGAACTCTGGTGCGAAACGGTGACGGGGAAATCCGTTCCCCATGCCTCCGGGAGGAGCTTCCCGGCCTGCACCGTCCCCCCCACGGAGAAGGCACCGTCGGATTGGAAGGTCCGCGCTTCGTCCAGTTGCTGGAAATCGGCTCCCTGACCGGTATAGCCCAGTCGAAGCTGGAAGAGGTCACCGCCATCCAGCTCCAGGTTCATGACCTGGGCCGCGCTGGGAGTCCGGAGCCCCCCTCCCAGCCGGAGTTCGTTGATCCAGACCTCCCCCTCCACAGGCGCCGGCCCCTGGTTCCAGACCCCCATGCTGATNTCCCTTACCGCCGCCAGGTTGGGGGCCCGGGCCCGATCTCTCAGCACGACCGCGTAGGTGGAGTCGGCGGACCATACTTCGATGGGTGGCTCGCCGGGCCCTGGCGGGGCCATGAGGAGGCGTTCCTCCGCTTCGCGCCGGAGTTCGATCCAGCGCTCGAACTCGATCCGATGCTCCGGCCGCCACTCGTCCGGGAGCACCGCCTGCGGGTCCGCCGCCGGGTCCAGACGACTTCGGTATAGGTAGAAGTTCTCCGGGTCGCTTCCAACCTTCAGGAAGAAGTCGGTGGGCACCCCCTCTCCCCAGGTCCCACGCCGGGCCAGGGTCCAGACCCGCAGTCGGGAATAGTTCAGGAAGCTCCGGGGACGCTGGAGAAACCGGAGGTAGACTTCGGCCCGATCCCCTGGACCGAGCCCGTCGTAGCGGAGGGCCAGNGAGCTCTCGCTGAACTCCACGCCCCGCCCCCCCACGGCGGCTCCCGGGTCGTCGAGCTGCGCCAGCACCCCCGGGGGTGCCCGGTAGGCGGGGCCCTCCGTGAGGACCGAGACCGGGGTTACCTCCAGCGTCCCCAGCGCCGAAAGGGTATCGCCACCGATACCCCTCAGCACTCCGTCCACCCCCCGCTTCACCCACCGGGACCCCACAAGCCGCATCCGTGCCAGGGTGGCGGTCCCCGGACGGGTCCCTGCCACCGTCAACCGCAGGAACTGGACGCTGCGCCAGTCCGCCTCCGTAAACGCCCCCTCGGGATTCACCGCCAGTGGGCCCCGCAGCGGAATTCGGTAGAGACGGAAGCGGGTGCCGGTCTGGGTCCGGTCGCGCACCAGGTAGGGGGATCCGGCCCCCAGGGGAAGCACATACCGGATGTAGCGTTCCTCCGTGTCGAGCACCCCGTTCTGGTTCAGATCCTCCGTATCCCGACGCCCATTTCCCCGGGTACAGTTGGCCCGGGGGTCACCGATTCGGTAGACCCTCCCCGGATCAGCCCGGCACTCCTCGGGCCACACGCCCCGGGCATCGGTCTCGGGACCCCACACCTCCCCCCTGAGTGGATCCGCCTCCTGATCAAGCACGCCCTGCCCCCACGGTCGTCCGGTGCGGGGGTGGATCCCCGATGTGCGCCCCTGGGAATCGATGAAGAAGGCATCCTCGCTCACGAGCCCCAGATCCAGGATCAGGGTGAGGTCGGCACCGTCGGCCACGTAGACGTCCAGGAATTCCGTCTGGGTCAGATCCGTGCCCGTTGGCGAGAGGAGGGTAGTGATGGAACGCCATCGAGGACCGTCAGGGAAGGGACCCGGCCCCTCCTCACCGCCGAAGGTGAGGCGAAGCCCCGTCTCCCGGGTCTGACTCCCGGCGAAGCTGATCTGGCGATCCACCTCGTCCTGGGAGAGGAAGCCCTCGAAGACCCCAAGAGAATCCCCCGCCGGTGATTCCTCGACCCAGGTATGCTGCCACACCAGCGATGTGGCCGACCCTGGATTCAATTCGGTAGGAAGGATGTCCTCGGCTCCGAACCGGGAGGAGGGGCGGCTACCGAGATGCCAGGCAGAGGAAACCAGCGAGAGCGCCCGCTCATTTCCGGCGTCGAAGTCGTCCAGGTAGGCGTCGCCGGACACATTGGGGTTGGGCAGCGACACGGCCACCTCCCCGTCCAGGCGGAGCCGGGCGCCCCTCCCATCTCCCGCCCCGGCTTCCTGGAAACGTTGGAGGAAGGAGTCCAGTCCAGGGAGTTCCCAGGCCAGATCCGAGCGGATCCCCACCATCCCCAGCGATCCCGGCTCCGCGCCGAAGCGCGGCCGGTTCACCCGCTCCTGCTCCAACTGGTAAAGCCCCAGAAACTCCACTCGCCCTGCCTGGCCCGCCGGAAGGGATGCCCCGGCTCCCACGATGGAGGTGGGAGCAATCCGGAAGACCGATGCCTGCTCCCAGGAGACCTGAAGCCGGTCCGAGGAGCTCCGAGCCAGAAGACCCGCCGGCTGCAGAAGCGTCAGCGTCCCGGTTCCGGGATCCAGGATGTAGTCCACCGCAGGCTGTAGCAGGCGATCGCCCAGGTAGACCCGCTCGCTCCCCTCCCGGATGCCGAAGGCGCCCAGGGCGATGGTGGAAGTCACCCCCACACTCCGGATCTCGGCGGTGATGTTAAGACGAAAGAGCCCGGAGGCCCCACGCTCCAACGGATCCACCGTCTCGTAGATGCGGCGGTTCGCGTCGGCTCCCAGGATCGCCCGTGCCTCATCCGCGTCCAGCCCCTCCGAAGGTACCGGCGGTGGTTCCATGAAGGGGCGGAGGGTGGGGAAAACCAGGAAGGTGCCCTGCAACCCCACCTGCTGCTGCAGCCCCGCCTCCCTGAAGAGTTCCTGGGCGGGCTGGAAGATGCTCCGGGCATCCACCTGGTCTCCCGGCGCCGATTCGTCCAGGCCCAGAAGGCGCAGGAGGGGGATGCGGCGCCCATCGGGGGCGCCGAGGAACGTGCGTCCGCCACTCTCCTCTCCCAGGGAGATCCGCAGATCCAGGGAGCCCGGGTCCACATCGTCGGAACCGGAGATCCGATACACCTGCTTCATCTCCCGGTCCCACGTCGGGCGACCAGGCTGGTGCTGGGCCTGGGAGGCTCGGAGGAGTTCCAGTGTGGGGACATCACCTCGATTGGCCACTGCCTCCGGATTATAGTCGCCCACCTCCTCCCCCAACGCATTCCGGTAGGTGACGGCCAGCGCCTCGTCCGGCCGGAGGGGACTTCGCAGCGCCACCCACAACCCGGAGGGGTGAAGGTAGTAGTCCACCCCTTCCCGGAGGTACCGGAACCATCCCGACTCCCGGACCACGCCGTCAGGACCGTGGGCTACCGCATCGGCCTGGATGTACCCCTCCACCTGCTGGCGTAGAACGGGATCCCGCTCCATCCGGTAGAGCTGGATGGGCTCGGGACCGGGCGCGAGCCCAGGGGGGGCGTCGGAGGGGCGTAGACTCAGAACATCCAGGTGGGGCGCCCCGGGCAGAAGCATGGGGTCCATGAGGAAGAAGAACTGTCCCCGCACATACTCGGCGTCGTCCAGCACCAGGCTGTCCCCCTGTATGATCCCCACCTGGCCCCCCTGCCCTCCGAGCCGGAACTCCCGGGACCGGCGGGCACCCTGCTGCTGGGCGAAGACGGTCTGGAGTCGGACCCCGGCCACCTCGCCCCGGGCCAGGACGCCGAAGTTGCCGGCGGGAATTCCGCGAGTGAGGAAGCGAGTCTCCGGGAGGGCGAAGGTGACATCACCCACCTCCACTCGCTGGAGGAATTCCCCCTCCCGCCCCTGGTAGAAGGCCCGGAAGCGGTTGGCGCCGGCGAACTCTCGGGTCTGGTCGTAGTCCACGTCCAGGAAGATCCGATCGGCGATCCCACCTCCCGCCTGCACGCCCAGGAGCAGATCCGGCTGGAGTTGGGGTACCAGATCCGGATTGCACGTTCCCTGGATCCCGACGTCACAGGGGCGGAACTGGGTCCAGTCGCCACCGAACTCCCCTCGGGCCCGGATCCGGATGGCCAGATCACCGGCGTCCGGTACAGTATCCGCCATGATGGTCCCCCCGGCGCGGGGAAGCGTTGCCGGTGGATCCACCCCGGACAACTCCGACGCCGGATTGGCCCCGTGTAGGAGGAGGAGCAGGACCAGGGTCGCGAGAGGGTTCACCGGTGGCACCCCGCCGAACCGGACGGAACGAGGGACCGCTCTTCACTGATCCGGGTAATCCGACGATTGTAGGACCGTGCCCCGAGGGCCTTTCCGGCCCGGTCGTTCGGGGCGCCCAGGAGTAGCAGGACGGAGGGGAAGCCCTCTCCCCGCCCTGCACGGTCGCCCCGATACAGAGCCCGGCCCTCATGAGGATTCTGACCCGCTACATCGTCCGGTCCCACCTGGGACCCTTCCTTTTTGCCTTCACGGCGGTAACGGGACTTCTCTTCCTGAATGCCGTGGCCCGGGCGCTGGAAGACCTCGTGGGCAAGGGGCTTGAGGCCGGGATCATCCTGGAGTTCATGCTCCTCTCCCTCCCACACATCATCGCCCTCACCTTCCCCATGGCGATCCTGGTGGCCGTGCTCTATGCCTTCTCCGACATGACGGGGAACAATGAGATCACGGCGCTGGCGGCGGGAGGGGTGCACCCGGCTCGGCTCCTCATCCCCATCGCCGTGGTGGGCCTCGTGCTCACCGGGGCCATGCTGTACTTCAACGACCGCGTGCTCCCCGAGTCGAACCACCGCCTCGCCAACCTCCTGGCCGATGTTGGGAGGCAGAATCCCACCTTCGAGCTGCGGGAAGAGGTGGTCAACGAGGTCCACACCGCCGACGACACCCGCTACTTCCTCAGGGCGGGGGGGATCGACCAGGGCACGAATCGGCTCACCGACGTCACCATCTATGACCTCTCGCGCATGGGCGAGAATCGCACCATCGTGGCCCAGCGGGGCGAGATGGCCTTCACCCCCGACCGTCGGGACCTTTTCCTGACCCTGGAAGACGGAGTGGTCTTCGAAACCACCGACGCCCGCCCGGGAGGCTTCCAGCGCCTGTACTTCGAGACCCAGATCATCCCCTTCCGCGGAGTGGGCACCGAACTGGAGCGCCGTACCGGCGGAGGGAGCCGTAGCGATCGTGAGATGGACATCGCCATGCTCCGCAACCGCGCCGCCCAGAGCATGGAGGAGACCCACTCCATCGCGGAGGAGATGCACTCCCTTTCGGAACGGGCGGTGGAGAACGCCCTGGAACCGGCCCCGGCCGGAGACCGGCCCGTGGTGGTGGTGCCGGCGGACCGCCTCTCGGCGCCCCGAGACCATCTGGTAGCCGAGCAGGCCTCCGAGTCCCGGGTAATCCATCACCGCTGGGGGGTCCAGTACCTGAACGTCTTCCAGTACCAGGTAGAGATCTTCAAGAAGCATTCCATTGCCTTCGCATGCCTGGTCTTCGTGCTCCTGGGGGCTCCGCTGGCCATCCGTTATCCCCAAGGGGGGGTGGGGATGGTGATCGCCCTCTCCCTGGGCATCTTCTTCTTCTACTGGGTTGGACTCATCGTGGGCGAGCGCTTCGCCGATCGGGGGCAGATCCACCCCTGGGTCGGCATGTGGGCGCCCAACATCCTCCTCCTGATCCCGGCGATCTTCCTCATGAGCCGAATGGCCAGGGACATGGCCACGAACCGGGGGAATCGCCTCGATGAGATCAAGCATGCACTGGGTGCCCCACTGCGTCGGCTGCGGGAGCGTAGGGCCACATCCTCCGGTTCCCCGCAGGAGAGGGCGGTCTCATGAGGATCCTGGATCGTTTCGTCCTGGGGACGTTCCTCAAGCTCTTCTTCGTCTTCGTCACCGGCGCACCCCTCCTGTTCATCCTGGGCGACGCCACGGACCGGTTGGATCGGTATCTGGAACGGGGCCTGACCATGGACCAGGTGGCGCTGGGGTACATGTATCAGTTCCCGAACTTCTTCCTCTGGTCGTTCCCGGTGGCGGCGCTGCTGGCCTCGGTCTTCACCATCTATCCCATGACCACCCATCGGGAGGTCATGGCGGCGAAGGCCGGCGGCGTCTCCTTCTACCGGCTCATCATGCCCATGGTACTGGCAGGGCTGGTGCTCACGGGAGCCGCCCTGGCCCTCTCCCAGTTGGTGCCCCGCACCAACCAGATCGCAGCCGAGGTCCTGGGCGAGCGGGAACGTCGCCAGGAGTGGCGGAGCAACTTCGTCTACATCACCGACGCAGGCGAATCCCTCTCGGCCCGCCGCCTGACCACCTCCGACAACCGGATGCAGGGTGTCACCCTCCAGGGTCCTTCGGCCAACGGGGAGAGCGCTACCCGTCACATTCTCGCCGACCAGGCCGTGTGGCGCGAGGGTGAGGGGTGGATCCTCCAGAACGGGTGGATCCGGACGCTGCACCCGGATGGGCGGGAAGAAGCCACCCAATTCACTGAATTCGTCGCCGAATCCCTGGTGGAAGGTCCGCGAGACCTCCTGGATACGGTCCGGGACGAGGAGGAAATGACCTACGCTGAACTCGGGGTGCTGGCGGAGCGGGTGATCCGCTCCGGTGGCGATGCCGGTCGGATTCTGACCAAGAGGGAGCAGCAGCTCGCCATCCCGGTGGCCACCTTCATCATCATCCTCTTCGGCGCGCCCCTTGCCACCTCCAGTCGGAGGGGGGGAACGGCCTACGGAATCGGCCTGTCCCTGGCCACCACCATGCTCTACCTCATGCTATTCCGGGTCTCCGGAGCCATGGGGTACGCGGGAACCCTCCCAGCCCTCTGGGCGGCATGGCTCCCCAATGTCCTCTTCCTGGTGGCGGCCATCATCCTCCTCATACGGGTTCGGACCTGAGGGCCAGGCTCCGGACGAAGCCGGGGGTGAGTCGTCCTTCGCAGATCTCCCGGACGGGGCCCCTTAGGATGACGTCCAAATCCTCGGATACCGTGACCTGCATCCTGCCCCCCTCCATCTCCACCTCCACCGTCCCGGTGGGGATCCTCCCCCGATGGACCGCAGCCACCGCCGCTGCGCACGAGCTACTTCCGGACGCGTAGGTCTTCCCCACACCACGCTCCCAGATGGCGATACGCAGGCGCCCATCCCGCTCGACCCGGACAAGCTGGACGTTGGTCCCCTGTCGGAAGGCCGCATGGGAACTGAGGAGCGACCCCACCTCACGGAGGTGGGTGTCGGAGAGGGTCAGGGGTGGATCCAGATCCTGGACGAAGACCACAGCGTGAGGATTCCCCACCGAGACGGGCTGAAGCGCCAGAGCTGCGGCGTGGGCCGGCAGCCGGGCTGGATCGAGCCCCACCGCCTCCGGCGATGGATCGGCCTGGCCCATGCGCACCGAGATGTCGTACTCCCCCTCGGTGGAGGCACCATGGACCCGCATCCCGATCAGATCTCCGCCGCTCCGGACCTGGAAGGCCTCTTCCCGCACCCGCCCCGAACGATGCAGCCATGCGCCCAGGACCCGGAGCCCATTCCCGCTCCGTTCGAACTCGGAACCGTCGGGGTTGAACATCCGCAAGGGGAAGGGTTCGCCGTTCCGGGAGGCGGGATCCAGCAGGGCTACGATCCCGTCACTCCCCACTCCGAGCCACCGGTGACACACCGCCGAGACGGCGCCTGGCGTCGCCTCCCATTCATCCCCCGCCTCGAAGACCAGATAATCGTTACCGAGCCCGTGGGCCCGGAAGAAGCGGCTACTCAGTCGTGGCCGAGCCTGATCCGTCACCACCGTTTCCTCCCTGCTGGATTCCGGTTGGGTCGGCCCATCCATGGAACCGCCCGTCGCTGCCCACCTGTCCGCGATCCTTGCGCCGGATCAAACGGCACCCACCAAGGCCGCTACCTCCCGGGGCTCGGTGGGAAGAGCCGCTGAGAGGACTTCGCAGCCATCCGGGGTGACCAGAACGTCATCCTCGATGCGGATCCCCAGACCGCCAAAGGGATGGTCCAGGGGAGCTCCGTCCCCGCGGAGCGGAAAGTAGAGTCCCGGCTCCACCGTCAGGACCATCCCCGGCTCCAGCGGCCTATCCCGACCGTCCCGCACATAGTCTCCCGGATCATGGGTATCCATCCCGAGCCAGTGGGACGTCCGGTGCGGGAAGTATGGCCTATGCGCCTTCCTGCCCCGGAGTTCATCCACGCTCCCTGAGAGGAGGCCCAACTCCCGGAGACCCAGGAGGAGGCGGGTTTCGGCTTCACGGTGCACCGCTTGCACCGTCTTGCCGGGAGCCACGGCAGCCACGGCAGCCTGCCGCGCGTCCTCCACCACCTGGTAGACGGCTTCCTGTTCCGGGGAGAATCGTCCGGACACGGGGAAGGTCCGCGTCAGATCGCCTGCGTAGAGGCGAACCTCAGCGCCGGCGTCCAGGAGAACCAGATCCCCATCTCGGGTCCTGCGCCGGTTTTCCGTGTAGTGGAGCACACACCCATTCGCCCCGGACCCCACGATGGTTCCGAAGGCCGGCCCCGAGGCTCCGGCNCGTCGAAAGGCAGCCTCCACCTCTGCCTGGATCTCCCACTCTCCCACCCCTGGGGCGGCGACGGCCATCCCGGCCCTGAACCCCCGGATCGTCGCCTCCACCGCCATACGGATGGCGGTGATCTCCTCCGGACCCTTGCGGAGACGCAGTTCGTCCAGAATCTCTCCCGGATCCACCACCGACCGGGGACCTCGACCGGTCCGGGGTCCCCGGGTCCGAGCAGTCCGGAGAGCCTCCACCACGAGAGCGTCCACCGACGGGTGCACTCCCAGGCGATGGTGGACCCGGCCGGTTCCCTCAAGCAGTTCCGGGAGACGACGGGAGAGTTCGCCCATGGGAAAGGCGCGATCCACGCCGTAGAGATCCATGGCCGCATCCACACCGATCCGGGGACCGGTCCACCGCTCCTGCTCCGGGTCCCTGGGCCGGATGAAGAGGACGATGGAGGCGTCGGCAGACCGGCCTCTCAGCACCAGTACGGCTTCCGGCTCCCGGCATCCCGTCAGGTAGAAGAGTTCCGAGTCCGGCCGGTACGGGAGCTCCGAATCACGGCTTCGGATGAGGGGAGGCGCCGCCGGCAGGACCATGGCGTCCTCACCGAGACGCTCCACGACCCGACGGCGGCGCCTCCGGAAGGTCTCAGGGGCGAAGCCGTCCAGAGAGGCGGAGGGGTTCGTGTCCATGACGGTGGCTCCGGAAGGGGTAGCGAGGGGAGAAACGGCCTGCGCAGCGAAGAAGGTAGGGCCGACACGGGCCCGGTAGAAGTGGGAGTCCTCCACCCTCTCCCACCGGGCGCTTGACCCCTCTCTTCCAGGGCGTTTGCTTCGAAGCGCAGCAAGGGGACCGGTCCCCCGCTCCTGGCGACGGCCGCGTCCATACACCCCTGAAAATCCGGAACCCGGAGAGCCACCATGACCCTCACCTCCAGCCTCCTGGAGGCCGCACGTCCCATCTGGGATGCCCAGCTCGGCCACCCCTTCGTCCGAGGCATCGGCGACGGCTCGCTGGATCCGGACGTATTCGCCCGGTGGGTGGTGCAGGATTACGGCTACCTGAAGGAGTTCGCTCGGATCTTCGCCTGGGCGACGGCCAAGGCCGAGGATCTGGAGAGCATGGGCTGGTACGCCCGGGTCCTGGACATGACGCTGAACACGGAAATGGAGCTTCACCGCAAGTACGCCACCCGCTTCGGCATCTCGGCGCAGGAGCTGGAAAGCGCTGTGATGTGGCCTACGAATCGGGCCTACACCGACTTCCTCGTCCGGACGGCGGCGGACGGGGACATGGCGGACCTCCTGGCGGCGCTCCTTCCGTGCGCCTGGGGCTACATGGTCATCGGACAGGCGCTGGTTCAGGAAGGGACCCCGGCCGATAGCCGCTATTCAGACTGGATCGAACAGTACGCCTCGCAGGAGTTCGCCGCCGCCGGAGAGTGGCTGCGAGACGAGCTGGACCGGGTCGCGGCAGGCGTCACCCCCCTTAAGGAAGCCCGCCTCCGGGAAATCTTCCTCCTGTCGTCCCGGTACGAACTGCGCTTCTGGGACATGTGCTGGGAGGGGGAGAGCTGGTAGGACGTCGGTGGGGGAGGTGGGCTCACCTCTGGGATGGGCTCACCGCTGGACCGGCTGGCAGTAGGCGGCGTCCCTCCGTACCACCAGGGCGTTCACCACGGCGCGCTCGCCCTGGGGATCCGACGGCCGGTTCACCGTCTCGCCTCGGATCACCATGACCGATGACCCTCCGCCATCGAGATTCAGGGCCTCTCGAGCACCCAGGGCTCGGAGCAGGTCGGCCAACTCGGGAAGGGTCATCCCCTCGGAGGAGCTTCCGCGACCATCCACTACCACGAGCCATGCCCGTGCCGAACCGGGATCGAAGCCCAAGGCCGTGCGCGGGTGGCGCTGGGTCGAGAAGGCGGGGCGGTCCGCCTGCTGGAGATCGCCCACCCATCCTCCGGCCCGAAGGAGGGTTGGATACCCGCCCAGGATCTCCGTCCGGGCATCCGGTTCCTCCACCGGGAAGGCCCAGTTCCCCACCCGGATGGAATCACCGTCCCACTCCAGCGATCCGATCCAGGGTCCATTCCCGGGTCGCCAGGCGAAGACGGGGCGGGTACTCCTTCCCCGAATGGCCCCACCACTGGCCTCCACCCCGAGGGGAAGGTCCTCCGGCGTGAAGAAATCGCCGTTCACCGCTGCCACCAGACCGGGTCCGGTTCGGCGGGCCAGTGTAGTCACCGGGACCCGGCCCTCATCCTCACTGCTTCCCTCCACCTGGAATCCCAGGTCGCACCGGGACAGATCTACCTCCAGGAGGTGAACGACCCAGGGGTTGGGCCCGCTCCGGATCTCCCGGTAGACCACCCCCTGGTCGAGTCGAAAGGACCGGATCCGATCCGGCTCGAGGAAGTCCACGGCGGCGGCCGGGAGCCCCGGAGCGAGAACCGGAGGCCGATCGGGTGCCTCGCAGGCTGCACTCACCACCATGAGCGCGATTCCGCCCAGGAGGGCTGCCGGGCGGATGTGGGAAACCCACCGGGCTCGGGGCCACGGGAAAACGACGCCCACCCCCGAGCCCCCCCGAGCCCGGTACGCTGTGTCCTCTGCGGACGAGGGTGTTACCTTGGAGGCGGTTCGGGGCCCGCGGAGATTGCGTCCGTCCGGTGCCCGGGACGCCGTTTTCCGTCCTACCCCCCACCGATCCCGTCTTCCCCTCATTCCATCACGATGTCCCGTCCGCACCTCATTGGCACGCTGGGCCTCGTCCTCTGGCTCTTCGGTTCCTGGGGGCCTTCGCCGGTCCCACTGGAGGCCCAGACCAGCGACCGGGGAGAGGTGCGCCTGGGGGTCAGCCTCGGGGGTACCGGATTCCTGGGTCTGGTGACCGAATACCGCCGGAACGACTGGGCCGCCGAACTCACCTTGGGAACCATCACCTTCCGGGAGATCGCCGTGGCGGTTTCGACAAAGCGCTACTTCGGCGACAGCGCCTTCCAGCCCTTCGTCGGGCTCGGCTTCTGGAGTCTCACCGCCTGGACCGAAGATGGTAGCGGCTCCATTCTCATCGCCCGTGCGCCCCTGGGCGTGGACTGGAACATCTCCGGGGGCCACAGTGCCGGTCTGGAGGTGGCTCTGAACCGAGCGCTGGTGGTGAATCGGCTGGATCCCGAGGATGACACGCCCCCCAACCGTACCATCGTACCCATCCCCGGCGCCTACTACCGGTTCGGCTGGTCTCCCTGATCTGTCGGGGTGACGCTCCGGAAGGGATCGTTTGGGTATCATCCCCGCCAGTCCTCCGCCTGATCCCAACTCTCAGACCAGAAGTCGTCCTCCGCCTCCCGGATGGCATCCTCGTCCAGGGGCGGATCCTCCGGGATATCGGCATCGCTCTCGGCCAGGATTTCCCGGAGGAGGGGATCATCGGTCATGGGATCCCGACCATCCACGGTTCGGCGAAGGCGACCCCGGAAGAGGAGCCCCCCCACCACCACCAGCGCCGCCAGCAGAAAGAAGAGTGTGCCCAGCATTCTACCTCCCTGTTCCTCGTCCCCATCCCCTCCATGGAGAATGGAGACCGTCATCCCTCCCGTAAGTGAACTTCGTCCCGGGGTACGCTCAAGGTGTCGGGCGACGGCTTCCGCAGCAGGCGGACTCCCATGATCAGTGCCACAAAGGCTCCCACCACCAGTAGCAGGGGGGGCGCGTCGTCGGTTCCGGACACCATCTCCCGGGTGAGGGGGAGTGCCATGAGGGCCAGGATCGCCCCATTGTTCAGGAAGTGGAGCAGGATCGCCAGAGGGAGCGATCCGGACGCCACCACCACCCAGGCCAGGAGGATCCCGAGCCATGCAGTGGGAAGGATCCGGAATCCCGTCTCCGGCGAGACGTGGAAGAGTCCGAAGATGATCCCACTCAGCACCACTGCAACTGCGGTGGGAAGCCCGTTGCGAAGCCCACTCAGCAGGGTGCCCCGGAAGAGCACTTCCTCACAAAGGGCCGGGATGGCCGCAGCCATGAACAGGAGCCATAGGAAGCGGGACACGGAATCGGCGGTGAGCATCTCGGCCATGGCCTCCAGGTACTCCACCGGGACGGGGGCCACGAGACTTTGAAGCCAGGCCAGGAACCAGGCCAGCGGCGTACCGCCCAGAAAGAGGAGGAGCCCTCCCAGCAGGTGCCGCCGGGAGGGGAGGCGGAGGGAGAAGGTCCGGGAGAGGTCGTGCCCTCGGACCACCACGTACAGGACTGCCGGCAGCGCCAGGAAGAGGAGCTGGCTCAGGACCAGCCCCGGCTCTCCCAGAAGGGCGTTCAGCGGAAACGCCCCCATGAGGAAGAGGACCGCCGCCAGGAAGAGGAGCGCGACGGCCCCGCCCGGACTCGGCACCGAACGAAACCCGCCGGACTCGGGCGAAGAAGGCATGGGCGTGCAGTTCTCCGAAAGGGAGGGGTTGGGAGCGCATCGGCGCCCTGGTGCAGGGGGGTCATGGGGCTCAAAGGGCCGCCGATCGAGGCTAATGAAGGGGCAGGACCTCCACAAGTCGAGAGGTGGGGTCCAGGTCCGGGGTGGGCAACCCTTTTCGCCCGGACCACCATCGAAGAAGTAAATCCGGCCGGAAGAGGCCGCACACGAAGCTTCGCCGAGAGGTCGGGGGATGCCGGTCCCAAGTGAACGGGAACTCATCGAGGGTGCCGCACGGGGCGAGCGGGCGGCCAGTCGTGCGCTCTATGAGCGCTACGCTCCCCGTGTGTACGCCGTGGTTCGCCGGATCGCCGGCGACGACGATGTGGCGGAGGATGCGGCCCAGGAGGCATGGATCCGGGCATTCCGGGCGATCCCGCAGTTCCGGGGCGATGCCCGCTTCTCAACCTGGCTTCATCGCATCGCCGTGAACTCAGCCCTCCAGCTGCTCCGGGGCCGCCGGCACATCACCGAGAGGCGAAGCACCCTCCCGGAAGAATTCCCGGGCGAGGAGGAAACGGGACCCGGTGACCCGTTGGCGGCACGAAGGCTCGAGGAGGCGCTGGACCGCCTCCCCGTCGGAATGCGCACGGTCCTGGTTCTCCACGATGTTGAGGGTTTGACCCATGTGGAGATCGGGGATCGCCTCGGCGTCCAACCGGGAACATCCAAGTCCCAACTCTTCAAGGCCCGGGCGCGCATGCGGGAGATCCTCCGCGGGTCCGCACTGGACCCCGCGGGAGACGGACGATCCAACGAAGAACCAGGAGATCGAAGATGGAGCGGCACCTGACGCTGGAAGCCATGGCCCGTCTCGTGGACGAGGCGCCTGACTCTGAGGAGGCCCTGCATCTGGAGGCCTGCGCCCGGTGCCGCCACGAGCTGGATGGGCTCCGGGATCAGACCCAGGCACTGGGGACCCTGCCCTCGGTGCGCCCCGGCGCCTCCCCCTGGGAGACGATGGCGTCCCGTCTTGAGGCCGAAGGGCTCCTGGGAGAACCGGAAGCGGGAGAGGTGAAGGGACCGGCGTTGCCGCTTCGTAGGGACGAGGGTTTTGCAGGGAAGAGGCCTTTGGTGGCCGGCTCCGGGCGGGCCGCACGGGGCGGGGCCGGGAGTGCCATACCCTGGAGTCGTCTCGCCGCCGGTCTTCTCCTCTTCCTCCTGGGAGCCGGGGTGGGCTCCACGGCAGGTTCATCAGGCCTGCTGGGACCAGGGAGCCAGGCGGAGCCGTGGGCCGTTGCGGGGCCCGAGTCCATGGAGACCCTCCTGGCGACCCCGGGCGGACTCTCGCTGGTGGAGGCACAGGAAGCCCTGGCCGTGACCGAGGAGTGGCACCGCCTGGCGCTGGAACGCTACCGGGAACAGGTGCTGGAGGAGGCAGGGGGAACCGGGGAGGACCCTGGAGACCCCCACCTCCGGTACGCACTCATGGAAACACTCCTTCAGGTGGGGCGGGAAGCGCTCTGGGCCGCCCCGACGGATCCCTTCCTGAACGGACTGGTGCTGAATGTACAGGTGGAGCACGACGCCGCCCGCTTGGGGATGGAACGGGGCTCGCCTGATCGGATCTGGTATTGACCCCGAGTGGGGAGGAAGTG
>SL_3KL_010_SEDDRAFT_10001025_pt1 | contig 24813 bp, 22 predicted proteins | sample SodLakKL_010_SED_2_FD_10381 | JGI IMG/M metagenome (IMG submission 10381) | reverse complement strand
GGCTGAGCCTAAAATGAATAATGTAATGACAGGGCTTGACCTGTCTTTGATACGCAGGAGGATGATTATGCAAACCCGAGGTTAGAAGTTGGAGGTTAGAGGTTAGAAAAAGAAAATCAAACATCAAACATCTAACCTCTAACATCAATTCCTGATCTTTGGTAAATTCTCAAAACACAGAATATCAAACACATAACAAATTATAAACACATGCGACAATACCTCAACCTGCTGGAACATATCTTACAGAATGGTGTAAAAAAGGGTGACCGCACCGGTACCGGAACTTTGAGTGTGTTCGGTTACCAGATGCGCTTTGACCTGTCAGAGGGATTTCCGCTTGTGACGACAAAAAAACTACACACCAAGTCCATCATTCACGAATTGTTGTGGTTTCTTAAAGGGGACACCAATATTGGTTACCTGAAGCAAAATGGGGTTCGCATTTGGGACGAATGGGCTGATCCAGAAGGGAACCTTGGACCGGTTTACGGTGCACAATGGAGAAGCTGGCCAGCCGGAAACGGACACATCGATCAAATCAGTGAAATCGTCACACAGATTAAAAACAATCCCGATTCACGCCGGTTAATGGTTAGCGCATGGAATGTCGGACAGCTAAAAGAGATGGCTCTCCCACCCTGTCATGTCATTTTTCAGTTTTACGTAGCAGACGGGCGTTTATCCTGCCAGCTTTACCAACGCAGTGCAGATACATTTCTGGGTGTCCCTTTTAACATTGCTTCCTATTCCCTGCTAACCATGATGGTGGCACAGGTTTGCGACCTGAAGCCAGGATCATTCATCCACACCTTCGGAGATGTTCATCTTTACCTGAACCATCTGAATCAAGCCAGGTTACAGCTTACAAGATCGCCCAGGCCACTTCCTGAAATGACCATTAACCCAGATAAAAAAAATATTTTTGCCTTTGAATATGAAGATTTCACCCTAACAGGCTACGACCCACATCCACACATTAAGGCAGAGGTCGCTGTGTAGTCCGAAAATATTCACCAAAACCAATACTCATGAAACTATCGCTCATTGCTGCTGTTGCCAACAACAACGTCATTGGTAGCGAAAACAAATTGATCTGGCACATGCCCGCTGACTTGAAGCATTTTAAAGAATGCACAATGGGACATCCCGTAATCATGGGACGAAAAACCTTTGATTCAATTGGGAAACCCCTGAAAGGCCGGAGAATTATTGTTTTAACCGGCAATAAAGATTTTGATGCATCTGGCATCGAAGTGGTTCACTCAATAAAAGAGGCCGTCAGCCTGGTAAAGAAGGAAAAAGAGGTATTTGTGGCAGGCGGGTCAGAAATTTACAATCAATTCATTGATCTTTACTATACCCGGCGTCTTATCCTTACCCGGATATATGCAAATTTCGAGGGAGATGCGTTCTTCCCTGAAATAGACCCCGACACATGGGACCTGCTGGAGATGCAGGAACACGAGCCTGATGAAAAAAACAAATACCCTTACGCTTTTCTTGTTTATAAGAAAAAAAAATCTGCCCTGTGTAAATAGAAGGAAACTATTGATTCAATGTTTTGAGAGGCTCCTGTTTTGCAGCAGGAAACAACACGTTGTTAAGGATTAGCCTGTATCCGGGCGAATTGGGAAAGAGATCAAGGTCGGTTGGCGGATCACCCACATGGTGACGGTAGTCTTCAGGGTCATGACCACCAAGAAAAGTAAAAGTTCCATTACCCAAAGTCCCGTGCAGATACCGAACTTCATCTTTCGATCTGTTTTCTCCCATTATGGTTACCGTTGGTTTTACCACCTCCCTTCTGAAGGCAGTCGTTTGCCCCATGAAACCTTTTATCACCCTTTCATGGTTTTGTGTCAGCATGGTGGGTATGGGATCCCATTTTGCAGAGAACTCAAAAAGGGTAAAAAAATCGGTGGCCTGATTACGACCTGTTTTGGGTACATCAATATTTGACTTTTCATAAATACTGGGATCTGGTACGATCCTGAAGTTCTCAAAAGCAAAAGTGCGGCTGAAATCGAGTTTTTCCTGGGCATTCGGATCGGGGGGTGTACCGTTATATACTTCATGAAGGATGTCTACCCCTTCAGCTGCCAATGCTATGTCAATGCTCTCGGGAGCAGAGCACATAGCAAACATGTATCCGCCACCAAGCACGAAATCACGAATTCCTTTGGCAACCGCAAGCTTGAGGTGCGCAACCTGAGAGAAACCGTGCCGGCGGGCTGTTTCTTCGGCAAGCCTTACATCCTCCTTATACCAGTCCGCATTGCGAAAAGCAAACCAAAACTTACCAAACTGTCCTGTAAAATCTTCATGATGGAGGTGCAGCCAGTCATACATTGGCAAAACTCCTGCCAAAACCTCGTCATCATAAACTTCATCATAAGGAATCTCTGCATAGGTCAATGCCAGTGTAACGGCATCATCCCACGGAAGGCTGTTTGGCGGGGTATATACAGCAATGCGTGGCACTTTATGCAGGCGGATCTCCTCCATGTTGACCTCCGGATCGGCAATCTCACGCAGAATACCCGCTGCCTGCACATCGGCAATCACCTGATGGCTTACGCCTCGAAGCATCAGTTCCTGCTCAAATTCAGGATGGTATTCAAACATAAAACTTCCACCTCTGTAATTGAGCAGCCAGCTAATCTCTATATCATATGTTAGCACGTAATAAGCTATTCCATAAGCTTTAAGGTGGTTTCGCTGACTGTTATCCATTGGTATGAGGATCTGAGCAGCCTGCAGAGCAAGACCAGCAAACATCAGCATTACAAAAAACAGGGTCTTTATGGTATTCAACATAACGTTCATTTTAGTGGTTGTGAATATTAAGCACATCCGGAATAATCACAAAATTAGTCATTATCTCCCAAAAAATAAAACGGGTAAAATAGACAGATTGTTTTACTACCAGGTTATAAAATCAGAATGGCACGTCGTCATCGTCCATGTCATTCATTTTTGATGGGATAGTGAATGTATTAGGTTGGTCATCAAAATCATCAGAAGGTCTTAGTTCACTCATTCCACCAAAACCTTCGGAGTCATAGTCGGTAAATTTGGCAAAATTCTGAATAAACCTCAGGTTTACCGTATCCAACGCACCATTCCTGTGTTTGGCGATAATTAGCTGCGCCAATCCCTGGGTTGAATTTCCCTGCTCATCTTCAGTTATTTGATAATATTCAGGGCGGTAAATAAACAACACCATGTCTGCGTCCTGTTCGATGGCTCCTGATTCTCGAAGGTCGGACAGGATCGGGCGTTTGGATCCTCCCCTTGTCTCAACGGCCCTGCTAAGCTGGGAAATGGCAAGTACCGGGATATCAAGTTCCTTGGCGAGGCTTTTCATTGACCTCGATATATTACTGATTTCCTGCTCTCTGTTTCCCCTGTGATTGTCGGAGCCTGAAGTCATAAGCTGCAGATAGTCAACAATAACCATCTCTATTTTATGTTGAGACTTAAGCCTTCTGCATTTGGCACGAAGCTCAAATATTGACAGGGCAGGTGTGTCGTCAATGTAAAGTGGCGCATCGGTTAATGAACTCAATCGAGCATTAAGCTGTTCCCATTCATAATCTTCAAGTTGTCCTCTTTTTAATTTATCGGCTGCAAGTTCGGTTTCACTGGCAATCAACCTGGTAACCAGCTGAACACCTGCCATTTCAAGTGAAAAAACAGCGATTGGCTTTTTAAAATCAACGGCCATATTACGTGCCATGGTAAGCATAAATGCCGTTTTTCCCATACCGGGCCGCGCTGCAAGCACAACCAGATCTGACTTTTGCCAGCCTGCCGTTATCCTGTCAAGATCGGTATAACCGCTTGGGATACCACTGATGTGTCCCTCCTGGTTTTTGGCATTCTCGATTTGATGGATTGCTCGTTTGACCAGGGAGTGCATATCATCATAATTCCTGCGCAGGTTTGTTTCGCTTACAGAAAAAAGGTCTTTCTCAGCTTTATCGAGAATATCAAACACATCGGTAGTATCCTCATAGGAATCTTTGATGATCTCCGAGCTTATCCTGATCAATTCTCGTTGCAGGTATTTTTGCTGAACAATCCGGGCGTGATATTCAACATTGGCTGAACTGGCCACCCGGTTGGTAAGCATTGAAATGGCATATGCACCACCGGCGATCTCAAGCTCTCCGCTTTGCTTGAGCCGGTCTGTAACGGTTAAAATATCTACAGGCTTGCTGTCAGCAAAAAGGTCATGTATGGCAGTGAATATTTTTTGATGGGCTTCTTTATAAAACACTTCGGGCTTCAGAAATTCAATAACGCTATTGAGCGCATTTTGCTCAAGCATCATGGCTCCCAAAACAGCTTCTTCGAGATCTATGGCTTGTGGGGGAACACGCCCATGATCACTGTAATCCAATGAGTAAAAGACTTTTCTGTCCTTTTTTGCTGAGATGTCCCGAAGTTTTTGCCCCTTTTGTTCCATAGCCCAAAAGTACACATTCCTTACCCTGCTGACAACAATTTCAACAAAAATAATTATCAACAATGGGTAAATGCCAATGCCAGCGGGAAGTTTATGGAGAATAACAAAAAGGAAAAGCTGTATGCATTTTCACAGTGTCTCAGTACTTGTGATTTAATACACGAAACTCTGTCCGCCTGTTATTTGCACGGCCTTCTTCGGTCTTGTTGGTATCTATTGGCTGTGTGTCAGCATAGCCTTTATAATGCAGACGTTCTGAAGCAATACCTTCTCCAGTTAGGTACTTATACACACTTTGTGCTCTTTTTTCAGACAATTCCAGGTTGTACTCAAAAGAACCTGTACTGTCTGTATGTCCGCCAATCTCGATTTGCAAACCGGGGTTTTCCCTCAACAGGTCCCTCAGCCTTTCCAACTCAGGCATAGATGATGGTTGAAGGGTATAACTGTCGGTGTCAAAAAAAACATTACGCAACACCACACGGTATCCTTCACCGATGGGTTGCAGTGGAATATTTCGTTCATAAGGTTCAACTGCGGTACGTGCTTCTCCGTAACTAAAAAATTCAGAAAAAAACAGATAGTCCTTCTTTATGACGTGCAGTGCCAGATCCTTTCCAACCGGAACTGCCACAAGAAAAGTACCATCGACTGGGTCGGAAGCTGCCATTGCAATCGGTGTTCCACTTTCCAGTTCTGTCAATTCAAAATCTGCTTTAAGAGGGGATTTTGTTTCCGCATCAAAAACAACACCCTTCATATAGCTGACGGGATTGGGGCGAGCTTCATCATAAAGTTCAAAAAAGTAAAGGTCGCTTTTCCCAAAGCCCCCTTCTTTTTCGGAGGCAAACCAGGCGTTTTTACCAGAAGCACCCACGATCAGTGCAAACTCATCACGGTGAGTGTTAACAGGATAACCAAGATTTACCGGCTCCCCCCAGCTGCCATCATCCTGACGCCGGCTAAAAAAAATATCAAGACCACCCATACCCGGATGTCCGTCGGATGCAAAATAGAGTGTCTGATTGTCCGGATGGATGAAAGGAGACACCTCGCGCCCCGGAGTGTTAACCAAAGGTCCAAGGTTAACTGGTTCATTCCAGTTTCCTTCATTGTTCATAGTTGTTTCCCAAATGTCTGTGGTCCCAATATTTCCAGACCTGCTGCTTGTAAAATAGAGGGTTTTGCCATCGGCAGACACCGATGGCTGGGAATCCCACGCAGTAGAGTTGACTGGTCTTCCTAGATTTACCGGTTTTGTCCACCGGTCGCCAATCCGTTCAGCGTAATAAATATCACACCGTCCAAAGCCATCCGGACGATTGCATGCTGTAAAATACAGATGCCTCCCATCGGCAGTGATTGTCTGCGCTCCTTCATTTCCATCCGTATTAAGCGGTGGACCGGGGTTAAGGGCCTGCTGCCACCGGCCATCACGAAAATGACTGATGTAAAAATCTTCACGGTAATGATCACCACTTCCTGACCAATGTCCTTCCAGGGGCTTTTTCCTGGTAAAGATTAAAGTTTGCTCGTCGGCCGTCAGTGCCGGACTGTATTCAGCATGTTCGCTATTGATCCCGGGTCCGGGATTCTGAGGCTCATAAGGCACAGGGTTTTCCAATGCATGCAACGCAAACCTCGCGCTTTCAATATATGTTTTGCTGCTAATGATAAACCTTTCCCTTAATATTTCATCCAAAACAATTTTATCAAAACTGTTCAGCGCCTCCCGATAATTTGCTGTGTAAAAGTATGACTTTGCCAGGTAGTAACGTGCCATTGGGAAAAACCCTTCATCGACCTTGATGACCTTTTCCAAAGGTCCAATACTCATTGCATATTCTTCATTCTGATAGTAGATTTCTGCAAGCAGCAAATGGGCCTCAAGAAACTCCGGGTCATGCCTCAATGCCTGTTTCAGTTCAGCTACTGCAACCGTTTTTTCATACAAACGCCAGGCTTCTTCAGCACGCCCATAGGCCCTTCTGGCTCTTCGGTTGGTGCTGGTGAGGCCTTCATCAGGTTGTGCATGCGTTGCAGACGGCGCTGATGTTAACATTAGCAGCGACAGAAGAAAAGTGATAAACACGCGCATTTAATAGATTGCTTTAAGGGATATTCATGAATTTGTGTGCCTGCAGCGATATCATCCACCTTGGATGCTGTTTCACATATTCAACGATCTGTGGAAGCATTTCATTGTATTTGCTCCATTCGGGTTGCAGATACANCAGGCAGCTTTCCTTTACAAGATCTGCATTCTGAGCAGCCCAATCCAGATCCTCAGCCTTATGAATAATCACTTTTAGCTCATCAGCCATTTGTAACATGTCTGCACGGGGGTGCATATTACGTTTTGGAGAAAGGCAGATCCAGTCAAAACTCCCGGATAATGGGTAGGCTCCGCAAGTTTCGATGAAAATTTGTACACCCCGGGTTTTGAGCCCTTTACAAAGCGGCTTCAAATTATAGTTTAAAGGTTCACCCCCTGTGATTACAACCGCTTTTGCAGGGAACCCTGATAAATAATCAATGACATCTTCCGTTTTGGTGAGTGGGTGCAATGAAGCATCCCAGGCCTCTTTAACATCGCACCAATGACATCCGACATCACAACCGCCAATGCGAACGAAGGCAGCAGGTCTGCCTGTATTAAACCCCTCACCCTGAACAGAGTAAAACATCTCCATAACAGGAAGCAAAAGTCCGCTGTTCAGCAGGTTTTCTGAGGTTTCAGTCATATTTATGTGACGATACGTACTCAATTAGCCGTAGATCTCTTTTTTAGAAGCCTTCAGGGTGTTCATCAGCAACGACACAATGGTCATAGGACCAACCCCACCAGGTACAGGTGTAATGAAGGATGCTTTCTTCGATACTTCATCGAAGCGCACATCTCCAATGAGTTTAAAACCCGATTTGGTTTCGGAAGAAGGAACCCGGTGAATTCCAACATCAATTACTACCGCACCCTCTTTAACCATGTCGGCAGTTACGAATTCCGGTTGCCCGATGGCAACAATAAGAATGTCGGCTCTGGATGTAATTTCACCGAGGTTTTGTGTTTTACTGTGGCATACCGTTACGGTTGCATTACCCGGTTCATCGTTGCGTGCCATCAGTAAGCTCATGGGTTTACCTACAATGTTGCTGCGGCCAAGTATGACACAATTTTTCCCTTTTGTTTCAATACGGCTGCGCATCAGAAGTTCCATAATGCCATAAGGTGTTGCAGAAACATATGAGGGCAATCCGATTGTCATGCGGCCTACATTTACAGGATGAAAACCATCCACATCCTTTTCGGGCAAAATATGCTGTATCACTTTCTGGTTGTCGATATGATCCGGCAAGGGCAGCTGCACAATCAAACCGTCAATTTCAGGATCATTATTGATAAAAGTTACGGCGTCCAGCAACTCTTTTTCTGATACATCTGCGGGAAAACGGTAAGTAGACGAGTCGAAACCGACCTTTTCGCAGGCTTTTGCCTTATTGTTAACATAAGTCTGGCTTGCCGGGTCCTCCCCCACCAGAATGGCTGCCAGATGAGGCACTTTGCCGTCGTTGTCCTTGATTCTTTTTACTTCTGCTGCGATTTCATCTTTAATTGCTGCTGAAATCTTTTTTCCATCAATGAGCTTCATATCGTATGTTTGGTTTTTTAGTTGTTCAGATTTTGATTCAGATCATCTTTTCATTTGAAGGTTTCGCATCATGCTTGCCATCTTTCCTTTGCCTCCGCCAGACATCATTCGCATCATTTTGCGTGTGTCGCCAAATTGTTTAATGAGCTTGTTGACTTCCTGTATATCGGTTCCGGCTCCTTTGGCAATCCGTTTACGTCTGCTGCCGTTGATAATTGCAGGATTCTCCCGCTCATTCGGTGTCATGGAATGAATGATCGCCTCAATGCTTTTGAAAGCATCATCTTCAAGGTCTACATCCTTAATGGCCTTGCCCATTCCCGGTATCATCCCCATCAGGTCCTTTACATTGCCCATCTTCTTGATCTGCTGAAGCTGCGAGAGAAAGTCATTAAAGTTAAACTGGTTTTTTGCAATCTTTTTTTGAAGTTTGATGGCTTCCTCCTCATCAAATTGCTCCTGGGCCTTTTCCACAAGGGAAACGATATCCCCCATCCCCAGTATCCTGTCGGCCATCCTGCGCGGATGAAACACATCAATGGCATCCATTTTCTCGCCGATACCTACAAACTTGATGGGTTTTTCAACAACCGCCCTGATGGTCAGTGCAGCACCACCACGTGTATCACCGTCGAGTTTGGTAAGTACCACCCCTTCATAATCAAGGCGCTCATTAAAGGCCTTGGCAGTATTAACGGCATCCTGACCTGTCATGGCATCCACAACAAAGAGGGTTTCCTGTGGGTTCAGGGTCTTTTTAAGGGTTGATATCTCATCCATCATCTGCTGATCAATGGCAAGACGACCGGCGGTATCCACAATTACAACCTGATGTCCCATTGTGCCAGCGTGTCTTACAGCCCGTTTAGCTATTCCGGACGGATCCTGAACACCCTCCTCAGTAAACACCTCCACATCGATCTGTTCTCCAAGCACCTTGAGCTGCTCAATGGCTGCAGGCCGATAAACATCACAGGCAACAAGCAAAACCTTTTTCCCTTTTTTCTTTTTCAGGAAGTTGGCGAGTTTTGCCGAAAAGGTTGTTTTTCCACTACCCTGCAAACCGGCTATCAGCAATATGGCCGGACTTCCTTTCAGGTTAAGCTCCTCATGAGTTGAACCCATCAGTTCAGAAAGCTCCTCGTGCACAATCTTCACCATCAGCTGGCCGGGTGAAACCGCCCTAAGCACATCCCGCCCAAGCGCTTTCTCCTTAACCCTTTCAGTAAAGTTCTTTGCAATCTTATAGTTGACGTCTGCATCGATCAGTGCCCGCCTTACATCCTTCAAAGACTCCGCGACATTGATCTCTGAAATATGCCCCTGGCCCTTTATTACTTTAAAGGCTTTTTCTAATCTATCGTTCAGGTTTTCAAACATAGGTGTGATATAATTTTTATGCAAAATTACATTTTATTCCCCAATCTGCCGCAGAAACTGTATTAGCAACTCATAGTTAATGTTTTAATGTTGTTGAAAACATTTAATAAGTTTTTTTACCAGAATCATGACAATCGGAAAATAGATATTATTTTTATGTGAATAATGGTGTTTGAGTTACGAACCCATGTAATGTTTTTTGCTACCTTTGCAGTGACATAAAGTCTTCGGAAGAGGGAGCAACAGACCTTGCGAAGAGTCTATTAATCGGACCAATCCAAATGGAAGAGCTTAACAAACATACACCGTGGCAGGTAACGAAATATGAGGAGATGGCCCAGGCTAACGACGCTGTCTATTTCGATGTCGACGACTTTGAGGAGGTCATTGATCATTATGTTATCAGAGGCCAATACAAGGAGGCTTTTGATGTAACATCCTATGCCGTTGCCTTGCACTCCGGGTCTGTTCCACTGATGCTGAAACAAGCCCAGCTATTGGCTACTTTTAATCAGGAATACGATGCTTTAAGCTTGCTGGCAAATGTAGAGCGCCTGGAACCGACAAATTATGACGTATATCTTACCAGGGGCGCCATTTACTCTCAGATGCAGAATTATCAGAAAGCCATTGAGGAGTATAATAAGGCAGTTTCAGGCGCTGATGATCCGGATTACGTCTATTGCAATATTGCCATAGAATACGAGAACCTGGGGAACTTTGACAAAACACTTGAGTATCTGGAGAAAGCGTTAAAGGTGAATCCTGATAATGACCTCGCTATTTACGAAGCCGCCTATTGTTTTGATCTCCTGTCTCTGACAGAAGAAGGGATCACTTTTTTCCAAAAGTTGATTGACAGAAACCCATACAGTACAGAAGCCTGGTTTAATTTGGGGGTTTCCTATATCAATGCCGGTTTGTATGAAAAGGCACTGGAGGCGCTGGAATTTTCGATCGCAATTGATAATGAACATGAACATTCCTGGTTTCACAAAGGCTATGCACTGAGCTTACTCGACAGACATCAGGAAGCGATAGGCGCCTATGAGGCGTCCATGTCTGAAGGAGACACCGACGCGATGAAGCTTTATTATATCGGAGAATGCCACGAAAAGCTTGAAGACTACCACAAGGCCATTTCTTTCTATACAAGATGTTCCAAGTTAGATCCACAAATGGCCGATGCCTGGATCGGCATCGGGGTTTGCGAAATTGAACTTGGCAATTTAAAAAAAGCGTTGAAGTTCCTAAAACATGGCCTTACTCTGGATTCTGAAAACATCAGCTATCTCTGTTTGCTGGCGAATACCTATTTCCTTTTGAATGATTTTGACAATGCAAAGCAAACATATGAAACAGCACTGGCAAAAGATCCAGCCGATGAGGAGACATGGCTTGAATATGCTGAAGCGCTTGCTGGTATGAAAGATTTTGGACATGCCAAAAACATACTGAGTAATGCAATGGAGTTGCATCCCGGCCAGACCACCATTCTGTATGCCATGGCAGCCATTCTTTTTCTCGGGGAAAAGCCTGATCAGGGGAGGGTTTGTCTCGAAGAGGCTTTTGCCCAAGATGATCAGGGGCTTGACGTCCTAATAAAACGCTTTCCAAAACTAAAAGAAAACAATCACTTCATGGATGCATTGGAAAACCTCAGTGTTTAATTGCAGATTCCATCGTAAAATGAATAAGACATGCTTCCTTTATTGCCGGAGAGAACACAAAAACCCAGATCAAATGGAGTCACAATGGTAATGGACAAAGGTCTGGGCATCAGACAGGCACGCGACCTTGTTGAGACAAGCGGCCACCTGATCGACTTTCTAAAACTTGGGTTTGGCACCTCATTGGTTACAAAAAACATCCAGGAAAAAATCAAACTTTATCAGGAATACGATATGAAGGTTTGCGTTGGCGGGACCCTATTTGAAGCATTTCTGATCAGGGACCGTTTGGATGACTACCTGCGCTTCATTAACGATCTTGGGTGTGATACCATTGAAGTTTCAGATGGATCAATACAAATGGAATCTGAAAGAAAGTGTGCCCTTATCGAACAATTGTCAAAGAAATATACCGTTGTATCTGAGGTTGGGGCAAAGGATTCAGAAGTGGTACTTGATACCAGCCATTGGATCCAAAGCATGGAGAATGAACTATCTGCAGGCAGCAGTTTTGTGATTGGTGAAGCACGCGAAAGTGGAACTGTCGGTATTTATGAAAAAAACGGGAGTGCAGATGATCAGCTTATCCGAAATATCATCAGCAAAGTTCCCCAGGAACGAATCATCTGGGAAGCACCACTCAAATCGCAGCAAACATGGTTTGTCCGCCTTCTTGGGGCCAATGTAAATCTCGGAAACATCGCCCCTTCAGAAATTGCAGCAGTGGAAACATTGCGACTCGGATTGCGAGGTGATACTTTCTTTGAATTCCTGCCCCAGGAAATGGACAAACACAAACTCTCCAAAACATAAGCGCAAACAGCGGATGTTTTGTTGATAAACAATTCTAATTTTTCAGCATTGATGAAGCAAAGATCTGTTGGCGGGTATGTATTGTTGATTTTACGCGGCATGGGTATGGGAGGTGCAGACGTTATTCCTGGCGTATCGGGAGGCACAATTGCTTTTATTACAGGAATTTACGAAGAACTTATCCAAAGCATAAAAAGCATCAATGCAAAGCTCTTTCAGACCCTTTTTAAACAAGGGATTGCTGCGGCCTGGAAACAGATAAACGGAAATTTTCTGATAGCCGTTGCCGGAGGTGTGCTGATAAGCATATTCTCCCTTGCCCGAGTCATTTCATGGCTGCTCAGCAATCATCCGATGCTCGTTTGGGCTTTTTTCTTTGGTCTGATCGTCGGTTCTGCCATCTACATTGGCCGTAAGATCAAAAAATGGACTGCATTATCAGGGAGCCTGCTTTTGGCAGGAAGCATTCTGGCTTACTACATTACCATCGCCACACCGGCAACCACACCCGAACAAATGTGGTTCATCTTTCTGTCGGGAGCCATAGCTTTTTGTGCCCTGGTGCTACCGGGTATATCCGGAGCCTTCATCCTGGTTCTGTTAGGGAAGTATGAGTTCATGCTTCATGCCGTAAGGGATTTCAAAGCTGATCTGATCGCTGTTTTTGCACTGGGAGGGGTTTTGGGTGTAATACTTTTTTCAAATGTGATCGCCTGGCTGTTCAAGCATCACCCCAATGCAACACTTGCACTTTTATCAGGGTTTATGATTGGATCCCTTAACAAGCTGTGGCCATGGAAAGAGGTACTTGAATGGCGTACCGTCAGTCAGGGTCATGCAGTCCCCCTGCTTGAAAAAAGCATATCACCATGGCGGTTTGCAGAGATCTACGGCCAGGACCCCCTCCTTGTTCCCGCAATCCTATGCATGCTTGCCGGCATCTCCCTGGTTTTATTCTTTATGTTATTCAGTAAAAAAAAGGGTGAGGAAAGGCTTTAACGACTCTTTTATCTCCGACCTGTTTTTAATCTTTGTCTTTTGTCCCATACAAAAACCAGCAAACTGGTAAAAACCACCCCGAATACAATCCCCAAAACGGGATTCACCCCCTCCACAGGCTCACCAAAAGCTCTGTACAGACCTGAAAACAATGCAGATAAGCCCAATGCGAGCATCGAAAAAAACAAAAATTGATCAAAGACCTTTTCAAGCCTTTGATTTGCAGGCCGGGAGTCAATGTCTTTGTAAAAATAACTGGTATATTGCTTCGGTCTTGTTTGTCCGGGACGGTAATAAACTTTTCGGTTCATGATCCCTTTTGCGAGTCGAAGATCATACACCCGCCTTTTGTTTGAATCCCTTAGGACCTGGTAGGCCTCATTAACCCTCTGAAATTCCTGCTTTGCTGACTTTTCGGGATTGACATCAGGATGAACCTTTTTGGCATGAGAACGAAACGCACGCCTGATAATATCATTTGTAGCATCTGGTTTTACCCCCAATATCTGATAATAATTCATTCAGCAATACTTTGAATTCTACAATATAATCATTTATCGTCAAATGACAAAATGAGAATATTTCAGGAAATTATAGTTATAAGTCCTTGTGACTATGAGACAATGGCAAAATGCAAAATGCTGGTTAAAAAATTACCGAATGGAAATACCCAAACCTGCCGTGATCAAATTATAATTGGCCCGTGTATATTTGGCATGCAATGTGACCACTGCCAGTTTCAGCCTCAGTCCTGCAGAGGTTTGCAATCCGGAAAAGTTATCAAACTCGAGATTCACCGGATTTGTATAATCTTCAATCAAAACAACAATTTCATCATTATGGATTTGGGAATTAATCATGGGGTAATCGCCCAGTAATCCTACCGTGGTAAACGCCCTGCTGTAGCCAACACCGCCAAAAACCGTGATTACGGGCAGGTCATAAGACAAAATGGCTGAAGTTGTAAATCCCTGCATATTAATATCAAGCCTTTGGTTGTCATAATTTGCTTGTCCGCCAGTAATAGGTATTCCATCTATCTCTGAGCCATAAATGCTTTTCTGAAAATCGATATCAGAAGAGAAGTTTATGATGGTGTAAGCCCCAAACAACGATGCGTTCAGGAAGGGAATCCTGTCAATCAGGCGAAAGTGTTGCAGCACATCATACTTTACGCCAACGCCCCACAAATAGGCATTCATGTCTTCATATGATATGCTGGGCATAAACCGCCCATTAACCTCTATACCTCCGGGTAATCCGACACCTCCTTTGATCATTGGCATTGGATAATAGGAAACATCGACACCTCCGGGGGTATTAAAATCCACAAGTGGCTGATCCAAACCGCCCATCATCAGAATTAAGGCAGGCCCCCGGTCTGTTCCGCCGGCAAATGTTGGAGCCAGTGGGGGGTCTCCTGGCTTGAGTTCCACACTTTGCAATTCCAACTGTGTAACATCAAAAATGGTAGCAGACTCAGGAACCAAAGCTGTTGTGATTGTGAAAGTAATATCAAAACCTAAAGTGCGGTGGACTTTGGCGGTATTATACCATCCTCCGTTAAGATTGGCACCCATTCCATTGCCAAGGGGCTCAAGATAAGCTTGTATCAGTTTTTCTCCATCTCCAATCCCTCCCTGGATAAACTCTACAATTTCGGTTTGAGATTTAACCTGAAAGCTGTTAATTGCCAGTAAAACAAATACAATCATTCCACCGGTAAAACATTTTTTTTTCATCATTATATAAAGTTACGTGCAACAATACTATTCAAATACTATCTGAATAAATGGATATAACTAAAATTTGTTGTTTTNANTATTCGAAAGTCCTGCCCGACATCAACTCTTCCGGTTTGGAACCATGGCAGGGTTGTTGAAAAACAACTGGGTAGGCTCAAAATAGAAATGGGGGCATATCTCATTTCAGGCGCTTTCATGCAAATTTATCATTTCTGTTGAAAAATGGCAAGAAATTTCATGTGTTAAAAACGAGAAAATTATTGTGTAAAAGCTTTGTATCTTAAAAAATAATCACGTACTTTGCACTCCTTTTTGAAAAAACCGTTTATTCGCTTAAATAAAAAACAACAGAATCATGTCACGAATTTGCCAAATAACCGGGAAGAGGCCGATTACAGGCCACCATGTATCGCACTCAAACATTAAGACCAATAGATGGTTTTATCCCAATATCCAGACAAAACGCTACTTTGTTCCTGAAGAGAATCGCTGGGTTACACTTAAAGTTTCAGCAGCAGGAATGCGCATCATTAATAAAAAGGGGGTTTATGCTTCCATCAAAGATGCAAAAGCAAAAGGTTTCATGAAGTAGCAATATACGTCAGAAAAAAAAGCTGTTGTGGCAAATAAGCTACAACAGCTTTTTTTTTACAGCTGTTAAAGATTTATAAGATTTGCTGCAAAAAAAATCTTTCTTTTTCCATGTCTGCGATTCTTCATAACTTTACCTGTTATTTTCATGAGAAGAATGTCCAGGTTTAATGCTGTTATATTTCTGATATTTGTAATGATATCAGCCACACTATGGGCGGGGTTCAGTACAAGTGACACCCCTTCCCCCCGTCGTGTAATACAGTTTTCCGGACTCGTTCTTACCGGAGACAGCCTGAAGCCCTTACCCTACAGCACGATTTGGGTAAAAGGAACAAGACGCGGAACAACCACCGATTATTATGGGTTTTTCTCACTCCCGGTATATGAAAAAGACACCCTGCGTTTCACATCTGTCGGATATAAAGAAAGCTTCTATATCGTTCCTGATACACTCACACGTCATCGGTATTCAGCCGTTCAGATGATGACCAAAGATACAATCCATCTTGCTGAAACCGTGATCTATCCGTGGCCAACCCGTGAACAATTCAGGCGAGCCTTTCTGCACACTGAAGTCCCATCAGATGACTATGACAGGGCAATGCGAAACCTGGCCCACGCTGAAATGCGTGAGCGTTTTGAAAAAATGCCAATGGACGGAAGCATGAATTTCCGACACCTGGTTCAGCAGCATTCGCAACAGCTTTACTATGCCGGTCAGGCTCCGCCAATTAGAATTTTCGACCCTTTCGCATGGGCCGAGTTCTTTCAGGCCTGGCGCGAAGGCCGCTTCCGAAGAAATGATTAATAACTAATTTCATGTCAACGCGACTNATGCTGGTTGCAAACAATAATTTTGTCCTCTCAAGGTTATTAATATTAGCGACTTTACGATCATCGGTTTCTATGTAAGGAGGAGATGGTCATGTTTATTAGCATCAAATAAATATATCTTTGCGTATTATTATCTAACTGGGAAGTGAATCATCGGTCAACGCTTTTGTTCATTGTATCGCTCTTCTTGATCATTCAGGGAGTTTCTGCACAACATGGCACCCTTGAGGGCCATATCCGTAATCCGGAAGGAGAAGCACTGGCGTTCGTGCATATAGCCATTGATGGGACCGCGCGAGGAACAACCAGTAACGAAGAAGGATATTTCATTATCAGAACACCTGTTCGTGAAGAGTTCCTGCTGCGCATCTCTTATCTGGGCTACATGCCCAAAAGCCTCCCCCTTGTCTTTCTTCCGGGTGAGCAACGCATGGTTGAAATCATACTGGACCCGATTGCCACAGACCTGCCGGACATAGAAATAATTGGCCGACAGCTTTTAACCACAGACATTACAAGACTTGATCCAAGCCTTACAAGGGCCTTACCCGGTCCATCCTCAGGTATTGAAGGGCTGCTGCAAACCCTGCCAGGTGTGTCAACCGCATCAGAGTTATCCACCCAGTATTCGGTAAGGGGAGGAAATTATGACGAAAACCTTGTTTACGTTAACGGGATTGAGATCTATCGCCCTTTTCTGGTCAGGGCAGGACAACAGGAGGGGCTAAGCTTTCTGAATCCCGATATGGTTGCTTCCATTGAATTCTCGGCGGGCGGGTTCAATGCAGAATATGGCGACAAAATGGCTTCGGTGCTCGATATTACCTATAAGACACCAGAAGCATTTGCCGGCTCTTTCTCCCTAAGTCTTTTGGAGGGTGCTTTACATCTGGAAGGGGCTTCCGAACAACATAAATTATCCTACCTTTTTGGTGTCAGGTACAAATCAAATCAGTATCTGTTGGGCACACTTGACACTCAAGGAGATTATCAACCTTCCTTTACCGACATCCAAGGGTTGGTCAACTACAACATATCCGGGCGCTGGAGTCTGAGTTTTTTGGCCAACTTTAATAACAACAGATATCAGTTCGTTCCCGAAGTGCAAAGAACCCGTTTTGGGACCATTACCGAAGTTCGTGAGTTCACTGTATTTTTCGACGGACAGGAGGTAACACAATTCCTTACAGGCATGGGAGCCCTGTCGTTGAATTACAAACCCAGGGAGGACCTGTCGCTGCAGTTCATAACCAGCGTTTTTCAATCTGATGAGAGAGAATATTTTGATGTGCTTGGTCAGTATTGGCTGCAACGCGTTGAAACCGACATGGGTCAGGATGATTTTGGGCAACCGGTGGGAGAACCCCTTGGTGTTGGAACATTCCTTAATCATGCCCGTAATTACCTGAACGCCATCGTTTGGAATGCTGAGATCAAGGGACAATGGAGCCATGATGGACAAGACTTACGCTGGGGAGTCAAATTCCAGCACGAGGATATTCTTGACAGACTCAACGAATGGAGTCTGATCGATTCAGCCGGTTACTCCCTGCCACAATATCCTGATCATGCCATTTTATTGCAAGACACCCTTAACACACGCATTGGCATTCAGTCAAACAGAATCTCGGCCTTCGTGCAGAACACATGGGAAATTCTCCGGCCGCATGGCCGCTTTGCTCTAACGGCTGGCATCAGGGGAAATTACTGGGACTTCAACAGACAGCTTCTATTCAGTCCGCGCACTACGTTACTCTACAAACCGGAATGGCTTGAGCGCTGGACATTCAGAGCTTCCGCCGGAATGTATCATCAGCCACCCTTTTACCGTGAGTTGCGCAACATGCAGGGACAACTCAACGCAGACATCAAAGCCCAGGAATCGATCCACCTGGTCCTCGGTTCAAGTTTCAATTTCACAGCCTGGGACAGGCCCTTTCAATATACTACAGAGGTTTATTACAAATTCCTGGATCAACTCATACCTTATGAGATCGATAATGTACGCATCCGATATCAGGCTGAAAACATATCAAAAGGCTATGCCAGGGGTATTGATATGAAAATCCATGGCGAGTTTGTTCCGGGTATAGACTCCTGGGCTGGTTTGTCGCTGATGCGCACCCGTGAAAAAATTGAGGACACATTTGTAACGGGGCCCGATGGCTTACTGGTACCTGCCGGATACATACCGAGACCCACAGATCAATTGTTCAGCTTCAGTATGTTTTTCCAGGACTTTCTGCCAAGAAACCCCTCTTACCAGGTAAACCTGGGATTCTTTTATGGCACAGGGCTCCCATTTTGGGCTCCAACCCGCGACCAACGCCGGGATACCGGACGCATGCCATCCTATCAGCGTGTGGACATTGGTTTCTCAAAACAATTAATTGGAGAAAATACCAGTTTTTCAGAGGGAAGCCCGTTCCGGCACTTTGAATCCATGTGGATCACCGCAGAAGTTTTTAACCTTCTGGAAATCAGCAATACTATCTCCTATTACTGGATTAAGGATGTGGAAAACCAGTTCTATGCCATCCCCAATTATCTCACATCCCGACTGATCAACCTGAAATTGATTGCACGATTTTAAAGGCAACACTAATCTGACGTTTTGTCACGATACTGACATCCCCACCTTTGGCGCAAGGATAAACAAGTGCCATATTTTCCAAAATTTGTTGATAAACAGCTATGGCATAAAGATTGAACACGCATATGACAGCAGTTCGATAAATAAGCTATTAAATATAAAAAATACAGAAAAATGGGTAAAATAATTGGTATTGACTTAGGTACAACCAACTCTTGTGTTGCAGTAATGGAAGGAAATGAGCCGGTAGTAATTCCCAACAGTGAGGGACGCCGCACGACTCCTTCCATCGTTGCATTCACGGAAAATGGGGAGCGGAAGATCGGTGATCCTGCCAAACGGCAGGCCATCATAAACCCTGAAAAAACCATCTATTCAATCAAACGCTGGATGGGCGAAACCTATGAATCCGCGCAAAAAGAGCGCGAACGCGTCACATATAAAGTGGAAAAGGGGGATAACAAAACCCCGCGCGTAAAGATTGATGATCGCAGATATACACCACAGGAAATTTCTGCAATGGTGCTTCAGAAGATGAAAAAAACGGCTGAGGACTATCTAGGCCAGGAGGTTTCAGAAGCGGTGATCACCGTGCCTGCATATTTCAATGACTCGCAGCGTCAAGCCACCAAAGAGGCCGGTGAAATTGCAGGCCTTAAAGTGCGCCGCATTATCAATGAACCTACGGCGGCTTCACTGGCATACGGACTTGACAAGAAAGACAAGGATATGCGGATCGCAGTGTTTGACCTTGGAGGAGGAACATTTGACATCTCAATCCTGGAACTTGGTGATGGCGTATTTGAAGTGAAATCCACCAATGGTGACACACACCTTGGCGGCGACGACTTTGATGACATGATCATCAACTGGCTCGCTGATGAATTCCAGAAAGATGAAGGGATTGACCTCCGTAAAGACCCGATGGCTTTGCAGAGGCTTAAAGAGGCTGCAGAAAAGGCAAAGATCGAGCTTTCGAGCGTTACCTCTACAGAGATCAACCTGCCTTATATCATGCCTGTTGACGGTATACCGAAACACCTTGTAAGGACCTTAACGCGCAGTCAGTTTGAGAAGCTTACCGACAAACTGATACAAGCAACGCTTGAGCCGTGCAAAATAGCATTGAAAGAGGCCAAGATGCAGCCTTCTGATGTGGATGAGGTGATCCTTGTTGGTGGTTCAACACGTATTCCCGCCATTCAGGAGCTTGTTGAGAAATTCTTTGGAAAGAAGCCCTCAAAAGGTGTAAACCCTGATGAAGTGGTAGCCATCGGTGCAGCCATCCAGGGCGGAGTACTGACTGGCGAGATCAAGGATGTACTTTTGCTGGACGTTACACCTCTGTCTCTTGGAATTGAGACTCTTGGAGGCGTCATGACAAAGCTTATTGAAGCAAACACCACCATCCCCACCAAAAAGAATGAAACATTCTCAACAGCTGCAGATAATCAGACGTCTGTTGAAATCCACATTCTTCAGGGAGAAAGGCCCATGGCGAAAGATAACAGAACCATCGGACGCTTCCATCTCGATGGCATTCCACCGGCCCCAAGAGGCATCCCACAGATTGAGGTTACCTTTGACATTGATGCCAACGGAATTTTGAATGTCTCCGCCAAGGACAAGGCATCCGGGAAATCACAGAACATTCGGATTGAAGCTTCTTCCGGACTCAGTGAAGAGGAGATCAAAAAGATGAAAGCAGAGGCGGAAGCAAATGCGGAAAGCGATAAAAAACAGAAAGAGGAGATCGACAAGCTGAATGCAGCTGACAGCCTGATCTTCCAGACGGAGAAACAGCTGAAGGAGTTTGGAGAAAAGCTTCCGGCCGACAAAAAGGAGCCTATTGAAAAAGAACTGGAAGCGCTCAGGGAGGCCCATAAGAACAAAGACCTGGAAGCCATTGAAAAATCGATGGGTGCGCTGAATGCTGCATGGCAGGCTGCCAGTGCGGAAATGTATCAGAACACCCAGCAGCAAGGGGGAGATGCGCCCCAGGGAGAACCCGGAGCCGATCAGCAAAAATCAGAAAAAAAAGACGACAAGGATGACGACGTAACTGATGTGGACTTTGAAGAGGTTAAGTAAGCTCGATTCATAATTAAGAAAAAGGCTGTTCTGCAATGCAGACAGCCTTTTTCTTTTGGTTCATGATCGGCAGAGGAGGCAATACCCCAATTTGTTATATCAGTGCTTTTGCAGCCTCAAGTGCTTTTTGATAATCTGGCTCCTCGGCAACTTCCGGAACAACTTCAACATATTGTATCACATCTTGCTTGTCAATTACTACAATTGCCCTGGCAAGCAAGCCCAGTTCCTCAATGAGCAAACCATACTTTACACCAAAGTCTTTGTCTTTGTGATCGGAGACGGTAACAAGGTTTTCAATACCCTCGGCAGCACAAAACCGTTTCTGTGCAAAAGGAAGATCACAAGAGATCGTAATCACCTGAACATCTTTCAAAGCTGCTGCCTCCTCGTTAAATCGACGCGTTTGCTGAGCACAAATGTCTGTATCAACACTGGGGACAGATGAGATGATCCGAACCTGGTTGCTGTGCTCACTTAAACTATAAGGTTGAAGGTTATTATTGACCGCAAAAAAGTTTTTCGCAGCTTGTCCGGGCTTTGCCAAACGGCCCATAAGGGTAACTGGGTTACCTCCAAAGGTAACAAGGTCACTGTTTCTTTTCATAGCATTTTTGTTTTGATTTAAATAAGAAACAAGCTGCTTCCATCTTTTGGGCAGCCATGCCGATCGTATACATAATGCGGTTATCCACCCGCATATCCATGGCTATGCTAACAGCAGAGCCAACGGCAATTCCCAGGTCGGTGGTATTGAAAGCGCAAGGGAAATCGGGTTCCTTGTCCTTCGACACACAATCGGGAAACCCGCATAATCCGCATACCTTCAAACCCAGCGATGCGATCTTCGTTCCTATTAATACAACGGCCTGGGCAGAGTTCAGGACATTCGCGGCATCGCGCTCGAAGATATGATAATCCTCCTTTTGACCTATGTCCCGCGAAGCTTTAGCCAATTCCTGGATGTCGTTTCCGGTGATGATGGACATTCCAAGGTTATTCACCCCACGCCCCTTCGGAGCAGTTCGGGCTGCCAGGATCATTTGCTTTGCCACATCAAGCAAAGCTTCATATTGCATCTCATTCTCGTTTATTACTGCCATTGTGTTAGATAGATTTAAGAAAAATCTGCAAATTTTGCAATGCTGCCTATGAAGTGAAGAGGCACCATTGTTTCTTCATTTCCCTCCTTGTTATTGACGATCATTAGTTCAACAGCACTTTTACCTGCTTGTAAAGGTTTTATGCCTGCATCATTGCGTTTCAGAAACATTAGCACATCAGACATTTCATTCAGAAATGAAGGGAGCATCCTTAAGAAATGGTCTGATTCCGGTTTCATCCCATTAACAGGCCCTGTTATCTGTGTAAAAAGCAACACAGGCAAATTGATGTCCCTGGCCATCTCCCTGAGCTTTCCCATAATCCCGGACAAGTGAACCGGTCGTTCCAGACTGCCTTCTGCTGAAGAAGTAAGCAATTCCAGGTAGTCGATGAAGATAATATCAACGGCATGCATCCTTTTTAACTGCTTTGCTTTCAATATCAGCGATTCAACCGATAATGCAGGTGTGTCGTCAATAAATATCTTTGCTTTGGCAATGTTGCTTAAAACCGAAAGCATGTGGTCTCGCTCACTGTCTTTAAAAGAATTGGAATGAAGCTTATCCAACGACATCCCGGTCTCACTTTCAATCAGTCGGTTGGTGATCTTGATATTGGATCGCTCGGAGGAAAAGATCGCAACGGAATAGTCGTCTTTAATCGCCATGTTATTGGACAACGACAATAAAAAAGCGGTTTTACCCATACCAGGTTTCACCGCGATCGTGTATAATTGTCCGTTCTTAAATCCGCCCAACTTTTTATCAAACTCTTTAAAGCCTGAAGGCACGTAACCGGATTTCAGTTTGTTGCCAAAATTTTTTCTGAGGGTCTGGTTTACCAGCTCACGTATGCTGGCAAACCCCAAACCCTCCGGCTGCTCTGTGATTTCTAACGTGTTTTTGTCCATAGCATCGGAGTTTATGTTAAGAAAAATTTGATTTTAATTCCTGAGAAAACTATCAGGTCGTGAATATAAACATTTTTTTTCAATCTGTCAATTGAACTTTTGTTAATATTTTTCGTTGAATGTGTAATTTGACGACCCTGCTCCTTTAAAAGGCAAAATAACTAAACACTCATGAACATCGTCCGCTATTCCATCAATGATCTGGAGAAGCTTACCGGAATCAAGGCACATACCATCAGGATGTGGGAAAAGCGGTATGAAATTATATCTCCCGAGCGCACCCAGACAAATATCAGGTATTATGATAACGAAGACCTTAGGAAGCTGCTCAACATCAGCACACTAAACAAGCACGGGCACAAAATCTCAAAAATTGCCGGGATGGACGAAGAAACCATCAGGGAGAAGGTAATGGATATAAACGGGGCCAATGGGGATCATGACGTGATGATCAATAACCTCATTGTTTCCATGATCTCCTTTAGTGAGGAATCGTTTGAACATATCCTGAATTCCGCAATTCTGAAGTTTGGATTTGAGCAAACCGTCATAAAGGTATTGTACCCGTTTCTTGAAAAGATTGGCGTTCTATGGCAGGTAGGATCAGTCAATCCGGCACAGGAGCACTTCATTGTACACCTTATCCGGCAAAAAATGATCATTGCCATTGACGGTCAGAGAAAACCCTCTGTCGAAGGTTCAAAATCATTTCTGCTTTTTCTCCCTGAACAGGAATTTCACGAATTGGGTCTTTTATTTTACAGCTTCATCTTGAAGAAAAATGGCTATCATGTCATTTATCTGGGTCAGTCGGTACCGTTCTGTGACATCGAAGAGGTTGTCAGGGTAAGAAATACCGATTACCTCCTAACCTACTTCGTTGCCTCAATGAATAAACAGGAATTACCTGAATACATCCAAAAACTATCCTCCTCCTTCCCCGACAAAAAGATCTTCATTACAGGTCAGCAAGTTCGTGATGAATCCTTGAACCTTCCGGACAACATCATACTTGTCAAAAACACCGAAGAGCTTAAGAATCACCTAAAAGATTAAGCAATAATCAACAATCAATAATTAAAAATATAATCGATAATTGATAATCAATAATTGATAATCGATAATTGATTTAACAATATTTGAACAGTCCAATAGGGTATTTGTGCATCTTTTTACTTATTTTTATTCCACTAAATACATTTTAAACGTCGCTAAACAATCTTTTTGCTATATTAATTTTGTTAAAAAGTTTAAAAAAATTTGGAGTCTATGTTTTTTTGTTTAAATTTGCTATAACATTATTAAACAACAATAAAAACCATTGACTCATGACAGCACTAGAATTCAACTACAAGCTTATGGGGCTGCAAAACAATCTGAAGTATTTTGCCTACACCCTAACTTCCAATTATGAAGATGCACAGGACCTGGTGCAGGAGACCTATCTGAAGGCTTTGACCAACAGGGATAAGTTTACAGATAATACCAACCTGAAGGCATGGACTTTCACCATCATGAAAAACACTTTCATTAACAACTACAGACAAAATGTACGCAACAATACGATTGTGGACAAAACTGACGATCTGTATTTTCTCAATCTGTCGAAGGAAAGCAGCATTGGACTCCCGGACTCAGACTACTCTGTGAAGGAGATACAAAAAGTGATATCAAGTGTTACTCCAGAGCAACGAAAGCCTTTCGAGATGTATAATCAGGGTTATAAGTACAAAGAGATCGCTGATGAACTAGGCCTGTCAATTGGCACAGTGAAAAGCCGTATTTTCTTTACACGTAAAAAGTTAATGGAAGCTCTTAAAGAGCAGTAAATACTGTCAACAGATCACACTATATATTTTCCCTTTCCTTTTGCGCAGTGTTCGAATGATCACTGCGCTTTTTTATTCTTTGAAAAATAATTCATACTCAGGAGCCGACTTACCTTTCAGATGGTGG
>SL_3KL_010_SEDDRAFT_10001024_pt1 | contig 24828 bp, 20 predicted proteins | sample SodLakKL_010_SED_2_FD_10381 | JGI IMG/M metagenome (IMG submission 10381) | reverse complement strand
GAATCGAAGATGGTGCTGCTGGGCTCGATCGTCACCGGCGCGCCCTTCCTGGGCCTGCTGGGCACGGTGTGGGGCGTGATGGACGCCTTCGGCGCCATGGCCGGCACCGGCACGGCCAGCCTGCAGGCGCTCGCACCGGGCGTGTCGGGCGCGCTGCTGACCACCGTGGCCGGCCTGCTGGTGGCCATTCCGGCAGCCTTCGGCTACAACTACCTGCTGCAGCAGTCACGCACCGCCATCGTCGAGCTGGAGAACTTCGCCAGCGTGATCGCCGACCGCATCGAGATGGAGGCCCAGGCCGCCGCGGCCGGGCTGCTCTGATGGCTGATCGGTACCGCAGATCCGGAGGGCGCTAAGCCATGGCCCGTCGCTTTCAAAGCCGCAATCGGCTGCAGGCCATGACCGAGATCAACGTGACCCCGCTGCTCGACATGGCCTTTGCCCTGCTGATCATCTTCATGATCACGGCGCCCTTGCTGGAGCAGGTCATCGAGATCGATCTGCCGGTCGAAGGCCAGCAGCCGCAGCCCGACCGGCCCATGCGTTTCCACACCGTGGCCATCGACCGTTACGGCGTGTATTACTGGGACAACGAGGAGGTCTCGCCGGAACTGCTGGGCGTCCTGCTCGACCGCCTGGCCGATGAACCCGACCCGGCCACGCTGAGCATCCGCGCCGATGCCGCCCTGCCCTACCAGGACGTCGTCACCCTGCTGGACAAGATTCGGCAACGCGGGCTGTCACGGATCAATCTCGAGACCCGCCTGGATTGAGCAGCGGCCAGACCGCGGGGCCCCTGGGGGATAATGACCGGCTGAGCCCAAGTCCAGGATTCCCGTCATGCGAGCGATTCAGATCGAAGCCTTCGGCGACCCGGCTGCCATCGGCGTCAGCCACATCGACCCGCCACCCGCGCCCGGCCCGGGACAGGTCAGGCTCGAGGTCAGCGGCGTCGGCGTCGGCTACTTCGACGGCCTGCTGATCCGCGGCGACTACCAGATCCGGCCCGATTTGCCCTTCGTGCCCGGCAGCTCGCTGGCCGGCATCGTCGAATCGGTCGGCGCGGGCGTGACCCATGTCAAGCCCGGTGACGCGGTGGCGGCGTTCGCGCTGCACGGCGGCATGGCCGAGCAGATCCTGCTGCCGGCCTCGTCCTGTGCCCCGCTGCCGCCAGGCATAGAGCCCCTCAAGGCAGCCAACTTCTTCATCTCCTGGGCGACCAGTCTGTTCGGACTGCGCGAGATCGGCCGCCTGGCCGAAGGCGAGACGGTGCTGGTCCTTGGCGCTGCCGGCAGCACCGGCACCACCGCCATCGAGTGCGCCAAGGCCCTGGGCGCGCGCGTCATCGCCTGCGCCTCGACCGAGGCCAAGCGCCGGCACTGCCTGGACCACGGCGCCGACCTCGCGGTCGATTACACCGGCGAGGGCTGGCGCGATGAAGTCAAGCGGGCCACGGGCAAACGCGGAGTGGACGTCGTTTACGATCCGGTCGGCGGCGATTCATCCGAAGCCGCCCTGCGCCTGATCGCCCCGGGCGGGCGCTTTCTCGTGGTCGGCTTTGTCACCGGCATCGGCAGCATTCCGCTCAACCTGCCGCTGCTCAAGCGCTGCTCCATCCACGGCGTGAACTGGGGCGGCACGGTCATGGCCGATCCCGGCGTGGTCGCCCCGGTCATCCGCACCCTGGCCGAGTGGACGCTGCGCGGCAGCATCGATCCGACGCCGACCCGGGTGTTCGAACTGGAACAGGCCGGCGCGGCCTTCGCCGCCCTGTTCGGGCGCGAATCCAGCGGCAGCCTGGTGATTCGGCCCTGAAAAGCAGCAGGCCCGCCTGGCGATTGCCAAGCGGGCCTGTCTGATCGACTTCTTGCGGTCGCGCGGTTGGGATCAGCTGGCCGGCTCGATCCGGTACACGCCGCCGTCGGCCTGGTCAGTCACCACGTAAAGGAAACCATCCGGGCCCTGGCGCACGTCGCGGATGCGGCCGACTTCTCCGCTGATGATCGGCTCGACGCTGACCACCTCGGTGCCGTCCAGGACGATGCGATGGACTTCTTCGACCAGCAACATGCCGGCAAACAACTGGCCCTGCCAGGCCGGGAAGGCGTCGCCGTGGAAAAAGGCCAGCCCCGAAGGCGCGTGCGATTCCTCCCACACGTGCGCCGGTGGCGTCACGCCGGGCGCCGAGCGACCGATGCCGATCTTTTCATCGGTGCGGTACTCGGTGCCGAAGGACACATGCGGCCAGCCGAAATTGGCCCCGGCCTCGATGCGGTACAGGAGATCACCGCCGTTGGGTCCGTGGCCGGTGGCCCAGACCTCACCGGTGAGCGGGTTGATGGCCAGGCCCTGGTTGTTGCGATGACCAAAGGAGAAGATTTCCGGGCGCAGGTTGCCCGGCGCCTGTCCGACGAAGGGGTTGTCGGCCGGCGCGCCACCGTCCTCGTTCAGGCGGATCACGCTGCCGATCGGGTTGGTCAGGTCCTGGGCCGGATAGCGCAGACCGCGATCGCCGATGGTCATCAGCAGGGTGCCGTCGCCGAGAAAGACGATGCGCGAGCCGTAGTGCCGGCCCGGGTTGGTGCGCGGCATGACCGCATACAGGGTTTCAAGGTCCACCAGCGCCGTGCCCTCGTCGTTCAGCCGCGCGCGCGCCAGCGCCGGCGAGGTGCCGCGGTCGGAACCGTCGGTGACCGAGTCCGGATCGCCCGGGCTCGAGTAGGTGAAGTAAATCCAGCCGTTGTCGGCAAAGTCGGGATGCACCACCACGTCCAGCAGACCGGCCTGGCTGCCGCCTTCCGGCGCCGTGCGCTGGTCTTCCTGCGCATGGATGGGGGGCAGGCCCTCCAGCGAGACGACCGAGTCGCCGTCGACCAGCAGCAGGTTGCCGCCGCGCTCGCTGACCAGCATGCGCCCGTCAGGCAGCCAGGCCACCGCCCACGGGTGCCGGACGCCGGCAAGCACCTGCACGATCCGGATTTCGGCCTCGTCGGTGCTGCGGTCAGCCACGTGACGTTCCACCACTCGCGGCTCTGCGGCGGCCGCTGCGGAAGCCAGCATCAGGCCGGAAACGACACCGACTTTAATATTTTTTATCATATTTTTCATGTCCTTAGCTCCTGTCGAATGCGTACGCACTGTAGTGCGTTCACATCAAGGTGGGGTGAAGCGGCCGGCAAGCCAGGCTCCGGGAGCGTCAGCCGAGGCGTCCGGTTCGATGCTCGCAGCCACACACGCTCGACCATTGGATTACACTCATATTTCTTGCGCCCGGACCGGGCCCGGCCAGGGGTACGACACATGCAGGAAGCGATCTCCCCTGATCGCAACCGACTGCTGGCGGCGCTGTCGCGGCAGAGCCGACAGCGGATTTTCCCGGCGCTGCGGCGGGTCGACCTGCCGCTGGGCTTTGTGTTGCACGAGGCGCTTGAGCCGATTACCGAGGTGTACTTCCCGGTTGACGGCATCGTCTCGCTGCTCAGCTTCACAAAAGCCGGCGAAACGGCCGAGATCTGCGTGGTCGGAAGCGAGGGTTTCGTTGACACCGCAGTGGTGCTCGGCGCCGACCGTACGCTGTGCCGGGCCATCGCCCAGAGCGCCGGCAGCGCCTACTGCATGTCCGCCGCCGACTTTCGGCGCGAGTTCAAACGCAACGCCGAGTTGCGTGCGGTGACGCTGGGCTATCTGCACAGCCTGATGACCCAGATCATGCAAAGCGTGATCTGCAACCGACATCACACCATTCTTCAGCAACTCGCGCGCTGGCTGCTGATGTCGCTGGATCGCCTGCCCGGCAACGAGTTGCACATGACCCAGGAACTGATCTCCGCCATGCTCGGCGTGCGACGCGAGGGCGTGACGGAAGCCGCCCGCAAGCTCAAGGCCGCCGGCGTGATCGATTACCGGCGGGGGCATATCACCGTGCTGGACCGGCCGCGCCTGGAACAGTTGTGCTGCGAATGCTACGCGGTCGTCGAGGCCGAGAGTGGCCAGTTCGCCAGTCGGGACCATGGCCGCTGAGGCAGCGCCCGGATCCTCAACTCGCGAGCCCGGCCTGCGGCAAGGCGGAAAAGAAACGGCGGCCCGAAGGCCGCCGTTGTTGGGTTGAAGATGACGGTCAATCAGTCATCATGTACGTCGTAGTCCGAGCAGTGCGGAACGTCCTCATATCCGTTGTTGTAGGAGTCGAGAAGTTCGGCAAGCTCGATTGCGTCGTCGCGATTGCAGGTCACGGCCTGATTGCGCCGAGGCCGAACGAACTCACCCGGTCCGCATGACTCGAACAGCGATGCGGCCGCATCCCAGGCCCGCTCCACATGGTCGGGAATGGCGGCTCCGTTGAGCACGTTCAGCGTGGCCGCCATGAACTGATGAGCCAGGATGTAGTAAGCGTCACCACCCTGCGGCGGGGTCCAGAACACATTGATCCAGCTATCGCCACCGAAGAACGGAGTGTCTTCGCCACAGCGCAGGCTCTCGTTTTCGGGATCACACTCGCCCGGCAGACCCAGATCTTCCCAACCCTCGTCTTCGATGTTGCCGACGCGCGCCCAGTTGTCGTCGTAAGGCGCCGGGCCATATGCTGAGTGCGTCTGCCAGTAACCACGGGTCAGCGTGCAGCCTTCCGGCGTGCAGTTGGCGTTGAGCAGCAAGACCTGGACCAGGGCCTGTTCTTCGTTAAGAACTTCATACGGATCATCCAGGGTGATGACTTGCGCTTCGTTGTCGATGCCGATTTCGCAGATGTCTTCGGCGAAGTCACCCGGTTCGAACCACGGCTCACCCCCGTTGTTGTCGCTGAAGGTAAAGACGAAGTCTTCCGGTTCAGCGAAGTAGCACAGCGGCACCAGCGGATCGTTCAGCTGCGTGATGTCCGGATCCAGACCGGCGACCGAGAACAGGTCGATAACGTCGACACAGGCGTTGACCGAGGTGGTCGGGTTGACGAACGAGAAGCTGACCGTGTCACGGTATTCGCTCGTTCCGGCAGGACTGATCACTGTTCCGTTCGCGCCAAAGTTGAAGTTCCGCTGGACAGCTTCGGCGGTATTGGTCCGCGTTGAACCATCAGGCAGTTCCTCAGGCCCGTAGCTGCAGGTCAGCGTTTCGCCGGCACCCAGCACGTACGGGAAGGTAGCCGGAGCACAGTCAACATCAACCAGACCAATACCTTCGATCAGGTCAGAAACGCTGTTGATCGTCGCGTCGATATCCGTCGCCGGGTTGGTGACGCTGATGGTGCCGGAGACGGCCCAGTCACTGTCTTCGGAACCGAGCGACTCGACCACGATCGTGTAGTCCAGACTGAAGATTTGCCCTTCTGCGAGCAGTTCGGTCTCAACATCGCGGTCGTAGGTCTTTTCGACATCCCAGAACCATTCACGGGTGAAGGTCGGGTTGGCAGTCTTGGCGACGTTCAGGACCCAGCAGGTCAGGGTGATGTTGGCGTCATCGGAATCCTCTGCGCCGGGAGTCGTGATGGAAGCGGTGTTCTCCACTGTCCGGAATCCGGAATTGGCCCCTTCCTCAAGCTCCACACCTTCACAAGTGAAGATCTGCCCGTAGGGTTCCGTGCAGCTTCCGTCGTCTGTGATGGCATCACAGGTCCAGGGACCGATTCCATCGAAGGTGTCGGTGAACGAAATGCTGCGGTTGATTTCGTTAGCCGTCCAATCGATATCCGCGGTGCCGGTGCTGGTGCGGCTCGCGCCGGCCATCGTATAGGCGGCGGTTGCCGTATTCAGCGTTGCACTGGCATCGTCTGGCGAGGCGGTGTAAGTGCAAGTGATGGATTCGCCACCAGCCACGGTCGCGGCGGGGCAATCGACAACAGCGGTCGTGCCGTCATTGAGCAGGTCGGTCACCAGCAGGTTGGTGGCATCGATGCCCGGGAACGGGTTAGTGATGGTGATATTGCCGGTCACCTCGAAATTGCTGTCCACGACGTCCGTGTTGGTGACCGTCACGGTGTAGTCGAAGGCATGCGAGTCGCCAAAGAAGATGGACGCTGCATCGGGATCGACCAACTTTTCGATTTCCCACTCGAAGGTGCGGTCAAAGGTACCGACTGCAGTCTTTTCAACCACCAGACTGAAGTTGAGGCAGACCTCGACATGACTGATATCGAAGATCCCCCCCGGCCCTGTCGGCGCCACAAGGTTCGTGTCGAACAACACATTGGTCAGGCCGTTGCCTTCGTAATCGTACAGGTTGGCGTTCGGACCGCCCTTGATAACGAAACCAGCAACCGGAACGGTGGATTCGAAGCCCACATGGCCATCACTGTCCGGGAAAGCCTCAGCGCGCAGAAAGGTGATTTCACCGCCAGGGATGGAATATGGGTTGTCGAAACCATCTTCCCAGTTGGCATCGCAATCCTCCGAAAAAACGCCGGGCGGGCCTTCGCAAATTGTTCCTTCAGGCGCTTGAGGCTTGAAGCCGAAGTCGTAGCCAAGGTCTGTACATGACGGGTTACCCGGGACTAGGTCCGGAGCAACCAGCGGGTTGGTGGAGGCCGATGCCGGCGCCAGGCCAGCAAAGGCGAACAGGGCGGCCAGCAGTACTACCACCCACGGATTTCGGGGACACGATCCCCTGCGAACCGATGTGTCCGCATCAGGTGTTGTCGTTTTCATCGCACTACCTCAACATCAAGGCGCGCAGCGTCATGTTCCCCGCCAAATGCTGCACGATCGATCAGGTGGCGGTCCCTTTGGCGACCTGTGGATGTTTTCTCTTTTCGACGATAGATACAGGTCTTGCCCCTTTGAACGGCACTGGGTTCAAAGTAGCTGCCGTTCGCGTTCATCAAACCGCAACCCCGACCCTGTTGTCTGTGCGGAATCGCACTTAGCGGGGTATTTTGTGCGCAGAATCACAACCACAATGACCGACCGGCACTGCAGGCGGCTGGCAGGGATGAACGCCGACCGGCGTTCGCGGCGGGATTTCAGCGGCTGGCGAGCTGGATGACCGGGGCGAAGAAGATCATCAGGATGAAGATGGCGGCGGCCAGGTAGATCACGGTGCGCACCGGATGACGGCGCAGGTGGGTCCAGAAGGTTTCGGCCCGGCCTTCGCGCCGGGCCTGTTCCAGTTCGGCGCGCACGCGCTGGCTGCGCTCGGCCTGGTAGTCGTCCATCAGTGCGCGCGCCCGCGGGTAGTCCTCCGCGTGACGCAGCCAGATGCCGCCGGCGGTGATGCCGAACGGCCCTGCCGGCGTGGCGTAGTGCTCGATGCCGTGCTGCTCCATCAGCTCGGCGACTTCGTGCGCTTCCTCTTCGGTGACGTTGCGCAGGTTGAGGAGCAACTTGGGCATCAGTGCAACGGCACCCTACTCGGGATTGCGCGCGGCCTCGTCGGCCAGCAGGCGTTCGCCGGAGCCGAAAGACACCGGCGACTGCGCGGCCAGCCAGGCCAGCACGGCGTAGGCAGCGGCGTTCTGGGCCAGCTCCTCGGGGTCAATCTTGTCCAGGGTGTCGTTTTCGGTGTGGTGGTAATCGAAATACGTGGTGCCGTCCTGGCGCAGATCGACCGCGGCCATGCCGAAGGGCGCCGAGGGAATGAAGTCCGGACCGCCGATGGCGCGACGCCCGCCCAGATCTATCCCCAAGGGCGCGAGCTCGGCCTGGATGGCCTCGATCACCGGCCAGGCCTCGTCGCTGACGCGCGCGGCGATCTCGTAGATGGGGCCGGCGCCGAAATCGGACTCGGCGCCAACCTGGATGTTGTGAAAGTTGTCGGCGTTCTCTTCCGCCCACACGCGCCCGCCCCACAGGCCGATTTCCTCGGCGGCGAAGTAGATGATGTGAATGGAGCGGTCCGGACGCCGGTCCAGGTCCAGGATCAGCCGTCCCGCCTCGGTGATGATGGCAATCCCCGCGCCGTCGTCCAGCGCGCCGGTGCCGACGTCCCAGGAGTCCAGGTGCGCGCCCAGGGCGACGATCTGTTCCGGGTATCTGGCCCCGGTGATCTCGGCGATGACGTTGTGCGAGGTGTAGGCCTCGATGAACTCGGCGTCGACCTCGACCAGGGCGCGCACCGGTTCGCCCAGTTCGATCAGGCGCTCCAGGCGGTCGGCGTCCGGATTGGAGATGGCCACGGCCGGCAGCGCCCGGGTGTCGGCGTCGAAGCGCTGGGTGCCGGTGTGGGCGAAGCGGTTGCGCGACGTGCCGATCGAGCGAATCATCAACGCCACCCCGCCCTTTTGTGCCGCCACGCGGGCGCCGATGGAGCGCGCCTGCACGGCCGGCCCGTAGGTCGATCCGTCGCGCGCCGGCTCCATGCGGTTGCGGATGAACACGATGCGGCCCTCGACTTGCGAGCGATCGGCCGCTTCCAGGGCGGCCAGGTTGTCGAACATGACCACTTCGGCCTCGACCCCGCCTTCCGCGGTGGCGGGAGAAAAGCCCAGCGCCAGGGTGACCATGTCGAAGGCCACCGGTGATGTGATCACCGCGCGCTCGAGCTTGCGGTGCCAGGTCGGGAAGGTCACCGGCTGCAGCCAGACGCGGTCGAAACCGCTTTCGGTGAGCAAGCTTTCGGCCCAGGCCACGGCGCGGGCGTCGGCCTCGGTGCCGGCCATGCGCGGGCCGATGCGGGTGGTCAGGTCGGCGACCACGTCGAAACCGCCGTCGCGCGACAGCGCCCGCTCGCGCAGGTCGCGAGCAATGCCCAGATCCTCTTCGCTGAACGGTTCGGCCGCCGCCGGGTTGAGCAGCAAGGCGGCCAGGGCAAACATCAAAAAGTACTTCATGCGGTTCCGTTTCCTCCAATGAATTGGGTGACGCCCTCCAGGAACATCTGCACGGCGATGGCGACCAGCAGCATGCCCATCAGGCGTTCGGTGGCAATCAGGCCGCGCTGGCCCAGCAGACGCTTCAGTTGCGGCGCGGCGAGCAGGATCACGGCCGTCGCCGCCCAGGCGATCAGCACGGCCAGCGTCCACAGCCCCAGGCGGCCGGGCTCGGCCGTGGCCAGCAGCAGCAGGATGGCCATGGCGCTGGGGCCGGCGACCATGGGCACGGCCAGCGGCACGAGAAAGGGTTCGTCGTGATCGTCGTCGTAGTCGTCGCGCATGGAGCGCGGCACCGGGAAGATCATCTTCAGCGCGATCAGGAACAGGATGATGCCGCCGGCCACGCTGATCGAGGCCTGGCTCAGTCCCAGGAAGGCCAGCACGTACTTGCCGGCGAACAGGAAGGCCAGCAAAAGGAGCAGGGCCAGGATCAGTTCCCGGATCAGCACCTTGTAGCGGCGCTCCGGGGCGACCTTGTCCAGCACGGCCAGGAAAATCGGGATGTTGCCCAGCGGGTCCATGACCACGAACAGCAGAATGGTGGCGCCGATCAGGTCCATGGAACGCGGGCACTCCTGGGGTGAAGGACAAAAGCGCCTGAGGCCTCGTGCGGCTAGGAGGCTTCAGGCTCGTTCTGCTGGCCGCTGCCCGGAAGCAGCGGCTCCAGATGCTTCAGCGCCCGAACGTAGACGCGGCGCTTGAACGGAATGACGTGGTTGGCCGGGTACCAGAAATCGACCCAGCGGTAGCGGTCGAATTCCGGATGGGAAACGGCATCCAGCCGAAAGGCATCGTCCTCGGCGAGGAAGTGTAGCAGGAACCAGACCTGTTTCTGGCCCACGCAGACCGGCTTCTGGTGGCGGCGGCGGTAGCGCTGGGGCAGACGATAGCGCAGCCAGCCCGGGGTCGAGCCGAGTACGCGCACGTGCTCGGGCAACAGTCCGGTCTCCTCGGTGAGTTCCCGGTACATGGCCTCGATTGGCGTTTCGTCCGTGTTCATGCCGCCCTGGGGAAACTGCCAGCCGTCCTGTCCCGCGCGCCGCGCCCAGAACACTCGACCGTCATCCCTGGCCAGCACGATGCCCACGTTGGGGCGGAAACCGTCCGGGTCTATCATCGCTATCGCTTGTGGCGGCCCGGTTGTGGTACCGTTCCGCGAAATTTCAACTGTCTGAAATGTTAATCAATTCACCGCCGTCTTGCCAGTCATGGCGCGCAAACTGATCTGGGCCGGACTGGTCCTCCTGGTGCCGCTGAGCCTGCTGCTCGCGCTGAGCTGGGGCAGCGCCGGCTGGGTCTGGCCATGGACCGATGAAGCGGCCATGCAGCGCGTGGTGCTGGAGTTGCGCCTGCCGCGCGCGGTCGCTGCCCTGGTTACCGGCGCCCTGCTGGCCGTGGCCGGGTGCCTGATGCAGGTCCTGTTGCGCAACCCGCTGGCCGACCCCTACGTGCTCGGTGTCTCCGGCGGCGCGGCGGTCTTTGCCCTGGTCGGCATGAGCCTGGGGCTGAGCTTCCTGCCGATTCCCCTGATGGCCTTTGCCGGCGCGCTGTTGACCATGATCCTGGTGTTCGTGCTGGCCCGCGGCCAGGGGCCGTGGAGCACCACGCGCGTGCTGCTGACCGGGGTGGTGCTGGCGGCCGGCTGGGGGGCGGTGATCTCGCTGATCCTGGCGCTGGGTCCGGATGCGTCCCTGCGCAGCATGCTGTTCTGGCTGATGGGCGACCTGAGCTACGCCGGCCTGTCGCTGTGGTGGCTGCTGCCGCTGGCGCTGGGCCTGGGGCTGTTGTGGCTGCGCGCGCGCAGCCTGAACGTGATGGTTGGCGGCGAGCTGCAGGCGGCCCTGCTCGGCGAGTCCAGCAAGCGGCGCTTCTGGGAGATCTACATCGTCGCCTCCCTGCTGACTGCTCTGGCGGTATCGATCGCCGGCGCCATCGGTTTCGTCGGCCTGATCGTGCCGCACCTGATGCGCCTGGTCATCGGCGCCGATCATCGCCGCCTGCTGCCGGCGGCGGCCCTGTTCGGCGGCGCCTTCCTGGTTCTGGCCGACACGGTCGCGCGCAGTGCCCTGGGCCCGCGCCAGCTGCCGGTAGGGGTACTGACCGCGCTGATCGGCGTGCCGCTGTTCCTGCTGCTGCTCAACCGCGCGGTGAAGATTCGCTGATGAACGCACCTGGCCACGAGCTGCTGCTGAAGACCGAGGCGCTGTCGGTGCGCATCGGCACGGTCGAGGTGGTCGAGAACCTGAACCTGGAAATCCGCCGCGACGAGTTCTGGGGTCTGCTCGGGCCGAACGGGGTCGGCAAGACCACCTTGCTCAAGACCCTGGCCGGGGTGTTTCCGTCCCGGGCCGGCAGGGTGCTGCTACTGGACGAGCACCTGCATGCCCTGCCGCGCCGCCGCGTCGCCCGCCGCCTCGGCATGCTGACCCAGCACACGGCCTACGCCTTCGAGGCCAGCTGCGAGGAAACAGCGCTGGTCGGACGGCACCCGCACCTGAAAGCCTGGCAGCGCGAGAGCGCGGCCGATCGCGCGCTGGCCCGCGCGGCGCTGGGCGAACTGGGGCTGGATGCCTTGAGCGAGCGCAGCTGCATGAACCTGTCCGGCGGCGAATCGCGCCGCCTGGCCCTGGCCACGCTGCTGGTGCAGGACCCGGATCTCTACCTGCTCGACGAGCCCACCAATCACCTGGATCCGGCCAACCAGGTGACCATCCTCGACGTGCTCGGACGCCGCGTGCGCCAGCAGCACAAGGGCGCCATCATGGCCCTGCACGAGGTCAATCTCGCGACCTGCTACTGCAGCCACGTGCTGATGCTGTTCGGCAACGGCGAGTGGGCGGCCGGCCCGACCGAGGAGTTGCTGACCGCCGAGCGGCTCAGCCGTCTTTATCGCTGCCGCATGCGCCTGGTCGACGATGGCCAGCAGAAGGTCTTTGCCGTAGCCGGGCGCGGCGCCGACCGGGCAGCCGGCGCCGATGAACCGACGCAGTCTTGATGAGCGAAAGCGCGGCTGGCGCGCTAGCCGCGAACGGTGACTTCCTGGCCCGGACGCAGCCGCTCGTTGCCGCGAATCACGACCTTGTCGCCGGCCTGGATCGGGCCTGAGACCTCGATCCACTCGCCGGTGCCGATGCCGGTGGTGACGCGGATGCGGCGCGCGGTGTTGTCGGCATCGACGATGAACACCGCGATGCCGTCACCGCGCAGCACCAGGGCGTCGCGCGGCACCGCCAGCACTTCGCGCATGTCGGCGGTCGGAATGGTCACGCGCACGGTCTGCCCGACCGGCAAGGACTCGGTCACGTCCAGGCGCAGCTCGAACACGTGGCGTGCTTCGTCGCCCACGCTGACCACGGTGCGCACCGGGCCGAGCAGTTCGCGCCCGGCCACGTCCATGCCGAGTTCGTCGCCCGGCTTGACGTAGCGATAGAAGTTCAGCGGCGCGCGCGCCACGACCTCCAGGCTGTCCGGATTGACCAGTCGCACCACGCGTGCGCCCACCGCCACCCGTTCGCCGGCCTGGGCCACGCGCTCGGCGACCACGCCCGGGAAGGGCGCGGTGATGCGGGTCCGGGCCAGCTGGTCCTCGACCTGGCTCAGGCGCGAGCGCACCACGGCCAGGTCACTGGTGGCGACGTCACGCTCGGAGCGCGTCTGCTCGATCTGGCTGACCGCGGCCAGGTTGGTCGCAGCCAGGCGCTCGAAGCGGGTCAGCTCGGCCTCCAGGAAACGCAGGCGGGCCTCGGCGCGGTTGATTTCCGCGGCCAGTTCCTGCGCGCGCAGGCGCAGGCCGGTATCTTCGATGCGGGCAATGACGTCGCCGGCCTCCACACGCGTGCCGACGTCGGCCACTTCCATCAGACGACCGTCGACCTCTGCCGACAAAAAGGCGTCCGAGCGCGACACCACGGTGCCGGCGACCTGCATGGTCGGCGCCATGCGGGTCAGCCTGGCCTCGCTCAACTCCACCGGCGACGGCCCGCCAAACTGGGCCTGGGCGGCGGAAACCAGGGCCAGGGACAAACCCAGGCCTGCCAATACCGATTTCATGCTTGAACTCCTCATGCCGGCACCACGTTGCCCGACGGTTCACGAACCCTGTCCTCGTTGACCCGCAGCAGGCTGGGCAGCAGGATCAGGGTGAACAATGTGCTCAAGGCCATGCCGCCGACGATCACCGACGCCAGACCACGATACAACTCGGTCCCGGCACCCGGCAACAGCAGCAGCGGCAGCATGCCGAACAGGCTGGTGAACGTGCTCATCAGGATCGGTCGCAGGCGCAGGCGCACCGCCGTTTCCACCGCCTCGCGCCGCCCCAGACCTTCGCGCTCACCGTCGCGCGCCCGGTACACCAGCAGAATCGCGTTGTTGACCACCAGCCCGAGCAGGATCACGAAACCGATCATGGTCAGCATGTCCATGGCCTGGCCGGTCAGGGCGCCGGTGATTCTCAGCGCGATGATCCCGCCCACGGTCGCCATCGGGATGGTCATCAAGACCAAGATGGAGTCGCGGAAGGACCGGAACAAGGCCGAAATGAGCAGGTAGAGGATGACGATGGCCAGGATGAAACTGCCGCCGAGGTTGCGCAAGGTCTCGCCCAACGCTTCGGCCGTGCCGCGGTAGGTGATCACCCCGTCGGCCGGCAGGGCCGCGCGCAGCTGCGGCTCGACCTCGGTGCGCAGGGTCTCGATCGCCGTCTCCATGGGCATGCCCGAAGGGGGCGTCACCTGCAGCGACAGGGTCCGGCGACGATCGACGCGGCGAATCTGGTTGGGGCCGGCGGTGAGCTCCAGCCGGGTCAGTTCGCCGAGCGTGGCAATGCGGCCGGATGGCGTGTGCAGGGGCATGCCCATCAGTTCCTCCGGCGTCAGCCAGCGCTCGCCGCGCAGGATGACGTCCAGCCGGCGGTCGCCATCGAAATAGTCGCCCAGGAAGGCGCCGCTGCCCAGGGCGCGGGTCAGCGTGGCCACGTCGCTGCGCGTCCAGCCCAGTTCGGCGATGCGGCGGTCATCGGGCACCAGGCGCAGTTCGGGTTCGGCCAGCTCAAGGCCGGGCACCGGGCGCACGGTGGCCCCGGGCAGTGCGCGCTGGATCAGGCCGAAGCCGACCTGGCCCGCTTCGAGCAGGTCCTCGAAATCGGCCGCCTGCAGGTCGACGTCGATGCGACGGCTGCCGCGGCCGCCGAAAATCGGCGAGCGGTTGGCGCGGCCGAAAGTATCCGGAAAACCGGTCAGGATCTCGTTGTTGACGATGTCGACCAGCTGGTCGACGTCCCGGTCACTGTCGGCGCGGATGCCGAAGAACGCGCCGCTACCGAAAAACCCCACGAAACTGTTGCGGATCTTGGGTTCGCGCTCGCCCTCGAGGAAGGGCATCAGGCGCTCGTTGACGATGTTGACCAGCTCGCGCTCGGCCGTTTCCGGCCCCATGCCGGACGGGGTCTGGATGAAGCCGAAGATGAAGTTGCGCTGGCCCTCCGGCAGGTAATCCGCCGGCGGAATCAGCAGCGCGCCGACGATGATGGGGACCGCGGTAAGACCGCCGATCCAGCCCCAGCGACGGCGTGGCGTGTCGGTCAGTTTCATGATCACGCCGGTCGCCTTCTGCCACCAGTTGGCCTTGCGGTCAACCAGGGTCGCATCGCCCAGCAGCCGGTAGCTGGCGGTGGGCAGCACGATCAGAGCGACCAGCAGCGAACAGACGATGGCGGCCGAAATCACCACGGCCAGGTCGGCAAACAGCTGGCCGGCTTCGTCCTGCAAGAAGATCACCGGCACGAAGATCGCCACCGTGGTGGCGGTCGAGGCCAGCAGTGCGCCGTAGACCTGGCCGGTCCCACGATCCGAGGCTTCCAGCGGCGCCCGGCCCATTTCGCGCTGGCGCACGATGTTTTCCAGCACCACGATCGCGGCGTCGAGCACCATGCCGACCGCGAAGGCCAGGCCGGCCAGCGAAATGACGTTCAGGGTGCGGCCGGTCCCGTCCAGGACCAGGAAGGCAAAACACAGGCACAGCGGAATGGCCAGGGCGACCATCAGGGTCGCGCGCATCTTGCGGAAGAACCACCACAGCACCACGATGGCCAGGCCCATGCCCAGCAGCAGGTTGGTGGCGACCATGGCGATGGACTGGCGGATGTAGATCGTGTCGTCGGACACCTGGGTGATGGACAGGCCGGCAGGCTCCAGGTGCGAGACGCGCAGCTCCTCGATGGTCCCCTGCAGCTCGGCCATGACATCGAGCACGTTCACGCCCGGCTCGGCAATCACGTTCATGGAGATCGACGGGCCGCCGTTCTGGGTCATGACGCCGGACGAGTCGCGCATGACGCGCTCCACCGTGGCCACGTCCCCGAGAAACACCGGGCGCCCGTCGCGCCAGTCGAGCACCAGGTTCTCCAGGTCGGCAACGCTATACTGCCCGGCAAAGCGCAGGGTGAACTGGCGCCGCCCGACCTCCTGGAAGCCGGCCGAGACGTCGGCGTTCTGGCCCAGGCGCTGGCCGATCCGGGTCAGATCGACGCCGATCGCCGCGGCGCGGTAGGGGTCGAAGCTGATGCGAATCTCGAACGGGCGCCCGCCGCGCGGGTTGGCCGAGGAGACGCCGGGAATGCGCTCCAGGCGCTCGCGGATGACCTCGTTGACGAAGTCCTGGTATTCGATGATGGGCCGCGTGTTGCCTTCCACCGGCCGGATGGCGAACCAGGCGATGGTGTCGCCGAACTGATCGGTTCCGACCCGCACCACCGGTTCGCTGGCGTCCACGGGCAGGCGCTGGACCTGGTTCAGTCGGTTGATGACCTCGATCAGCGAACGGTTGAGGTCGGCATTGACGTCGAACTCCAGCGTGATCGAGGCGCGCCCCTGGCTGGCGGTGGAGGTCATGTTCTGCAGACCGGGCACGTCGCGCAGCAGGTTTTCCTGCGGCTCGAGAATTTCCGACTCGACCTCGGCCGGTGCGGCGGCACGCCAGCCGGTGCTGATGGTGATGGTGGGCCGGTCGATGTTCGGCGTCATCTGCACCGGCAAGCGGAACAGGCTGAGCAGGCCGAAAATGACCAGTAGAATGCAACCCACGGCGACGGCCACCGGATTGCTTAAGGCTAAACGCGTCAGTGGCACCGACGTTATCTCCTCCAAGGCATGCGGCGCGGATACTAGCAGACCGGAGTCCCCACGCCGTCAATGACTTTTGTGAAGACTGCTCGGCCCGCCGCCTCCGAGCGCTGGTCGACGCAGGCGGTCGGCGCGGCCCAAGATCGGGTAAATTAGACGGGGTTCGCAAATTGTCCGCCCAACTGTGACAGCGCGCGAGTGGCTTTCGTTCCGGGGATCCGGACTGATCCGAAGTGAATTGCTGATTGGAACCCGTTCAGGTCGAAATTGAATTGCTCGGTTTGACCGTCGCCTCGCAACTCGCGCAAGCGGTTGCGAGTCTACTGCTGGCCGGGTTCATCGCGCTGATTCGTCGCTCGAGAAAGCGCCACTACCTGCGCCAGCTGGCCCTGTCCTTCGTCGCCCTGGCCATCTGTCTGGGCGCGAGCGGCATTGGCCTGGCGATGCCGGCCACCGAAGACGGACTGAGCGGATCGCGGACGGTGTTCTCGGTGGTGGGGCTGAGCATGCTGTTCCCGCACCTGTTCTGGCTGTGGATGGGATCCAGGGGCGCGCTGCGCCAGCCACCGCCATCGCGCCGCCTCGAGTATTTCGCCGTGCTGTCGGGGATCGTCGCCGGCGTCCTGCTGGCCCTTGCCGCCGGCACCATGGCCGCCAGCGGCGAGGCCGCGGCCGCGGTCGGCCTGCGCGTCACCCTGCCCTATGCCATTGCCGGCCTCGTCTATACCGCACTTGCAATCCGGTTGTACCGCGTCCGCAACGTGGCCCGGAGAATGCCGGTCAGTCCGCTGATCGCGGTGTCCTCCTTTGTCGCCTTCGGCCTGTACCTGCTCTACGTGGCTTTCTTCGGCGCCCTCATGGTGATCGAGGGCAGCTACGCCGTGCATAGCCAGGTGGCCGGCATGGCCGGCTTGATCATCCTGATGATGATCGCGCTGAGCTTCGTCAGCTGGCTGTTGGAAACCGAGCAGGAACGCAGTGCCCTGGCGCGCGACCAGGCCCGCGATGCCGAACAGCGGCTGCTGTATTTCCGCAGCCATGATCCCGCCACCGGCCTGCCCAACCGCCGCCAGCTGCAGGATCTGCTGGCCGCCGAACTGCTGAGGCTGCGGCAGTCCAAGGGACAACAGATCGGTGTGCTCGCTCTGGGCCTGCATCGCTACAAGATGATGAGCGAGAGCATGGGCTGGCACCGGGCCGAGGACATGATGCGCGACCTCACCCGACGCATCCGCCGGCTGCTGCCGGAGCATTTCATCCTCAGCCGCACCGGCGAGCGCGACTTCATCCTGGTCATGCCGAAAATCGGCAATCGGACCCAGGCCCTCAAGCATGCCAACGAGGTGCTCGACCGACTGCGCCAGCCATTCACGCGCGACGGCCGCGAGCTGTTCATCAAGGTCAGCGGAGGGCTGAGCCTGGCACCGGACGACGGCAACGACGCCCGCGAGTTGATCAGCCTGGCCGAGCGCGCCCAGCTCCAGGCGATCGGGCTGGGCGAGGATCTGCTGATCCACCGGGCCAGCGGCGATGCCTCCGAGCCGCGCGACATGCTGCAGGTCGAAGCCGAACTGCGCCAGGCCCAGCGCCGGGGCGAGTTCAAGCTCTACTTTCAGCCGCTGATCAGCATCCCCCGGCGCTGCATCGCCGGCTTTGAGGCGCTGCTGCGCTGGGAGCACCCGCAGCGCGGCCTGCTCAATCCCGACTATTTCCTGCAGGACGCTTCTTCGCTGGGGGTCCTCGACGAGATGGAAGACCGGATCTTCGACGAGGCCCTGGAGCAGTTGAGCGCCTGGCACGATGACCTGTCCCTGGCGCCGGTCAGCATGGCGATCAACGTCTCGGCCCGACGCTTCGTCCAACCGGATTTGCCGGAACGCCTGGCCACCCAGTGCAGCCGGCACGGCGTTTCGCCCGGCATGGTCACGCTGGAAATCACCGAGAGCAGCGCGATCAGCGACTTCGAGGCCGGGCTGGAAACCATCAGGCGGCTGCACGAACACGGCATCAAGGTCAGCCTCGATGACTTCGGCACCGGCTACAGCGCGCTGGGCCACCTGCAGCGACTCAACGTCGACTACGTCAAGCTGGACCGGAGCTTCGTCAGCGGTATCGATAACGACGAGCGTCAGCTGGCCCTGACCCAGGCGGTGGTGGAGCTGATCCACAGCCTGGGCATGCAGGTGCTCGCCGAAGGGGTGGAGACGCCCACCCAGCTCGGCCACATGATCCAGTGCCGGGTCGACTACGTGCAGGGCTTTCTGCTCGGGGAGCCGCGGCCGGCCGAGTACTACCGACGGGCGCTGGAGCAGCGCGAGATCACCATCTTCTAGCCGGTACTCAGGCCAGCGCCGCGCGCACCCGCTCGACCCGGGCCGCGTGCAGGGCCCGGCCCAGTTCGGCGCCATCCAGGCCGCGCTCGACCAGTTCCCGGACATCGACGGCACCCGCCGCTTCGAACGCCCGGCGCAGCCGCTCGGCCTGCGGGTAAGGCCGATCCTCCAGCCCCAGGCGCCCGGTGAAATCGGCCTGGCAGGCCAGCAGGAAAGGGTCCAGCCGCTGCGGGCGACGAAACACGTCCAGGCGCTCCAGCAGGCGCACCAGGGTGGCGGGTTTCAGTTCCGCGGCGCGGTGAACCTGCAGGTGAAACTCGCCGACCAGCAGGGCCAGGTCGCGGCAGGCGTTGGGCACACGCAGACGCTCGCACAGGGCCCTGATCAGCGGCAAGCCCAGGCGCTCATGGTCGTGGTGCGCCGGCCAGTGCTCCGGCGGCGTCCGCGCCTTGCCCAGATCGTGGACCAGAGCGGCAAACCGCACCGGCAGATCACCGCCCAACTCGGCCGACCGGTCCAGCACCATCAAGGTGTGGCGGCCGGTATCAACCTCCGGGTGATGCACGCGGGATTGGGGGATGCCGAACAACGCCTCGATCTCCGGCAACACCACCTTCAGCGCGCCGGTCTGGCGCAGCACGCTGAAAAAGCGCGACGGGCGGTCATGCATCAAGGCCCGGCTCATCTCCTGCCACACCCGCTCGGGCACCAGGTGGTCGACTTCGCCGTCGGCAACCATCCGGCGACAAAGCTCCAGCGTGCGCTCGGCGATGCCGAAACCCGCGAAGCGCGTTGCGAACCGAGCCAGACGCAGGATTCGCACGGGGTCTTCCCGAAAGGCCTCCGACACGTGGCGCAGGATGCCGAGCTCCAGGTCCAGGCGCCCGTTGAATGGATCGACCAGCTGCCCCTGGTCGGACACGGCCATGGCGTTGATGGTCAGATCGCGCCGCGCCAGGTCGTCTTCCAGCGTGACCTCGGGCCCGGTGTGAAACACGAAGCCGTGATAGCCGCGGCCCTGCTTGCGCTCGGTGCGCGCCAGCGCGTATTCCTCGCCGGTCTGCGGGTGCAGGAAGACCGGAAAATCGCGCCCGACCGGGCGGAAGCCGCGGCGAACCAGTTCATCCGGGCCACTCCCGACCACCACGTAATCACGATCCCCCGCCTCGATGCCCAGCAGCTGGTCACGCACCGAGCCGCCGACCTGGTAGATCTCCAGGCCACGCAGGTCGACGCCGCCGCCGGGGTCTACTCGCTGCACTGGAAACCGGCCGTGCCGTTGGCGCGGCCCGGCAGGATGTTTGCGGCCAGCACCTGCGGCGGACGCTGCATCAGCCACTCGTAGATGGTGGCGAAAGCCAGCACCCGCGGGACGTAATCGCGGGTTTCGAAAAACGGCAGGGTTTCCAGCCACACGTCGGGGTCGCTGTGCGGCCGCTCCTGCAGCCAGCGGGCGACGGCATTGATCCCGGCGTTGTAGGCGGCGGCGACGAAGATCCACTGGCCGTCGTAGCGGGCCTGCAGTTCGGCCAGGTGGGCCACGCCCAGGGGAATGTTGATCGCCGGATCCATCAGCTCGGCGTTGCCGTTGAAGCGCAGGCCGTTGCGCCGCGCCACCTCGCTCGCCGTACCCGGCATCAGCTGCAGCAGTCCGCGCGCACCGGCNGGCGACAGCGCATCGGGCTGCATCGCCGACTCGGCGCGCATCAAGCCGAACACCAGGGCCGGATCGACCTGCCAGCGCTCGCTGTAGGCCGTCACCCGCGTCTTTTCGATCATCGGGAAGCGCCATGGATAGGCCTGCATGGCGCCCAGCGCGCCGAGGGCCGCGATGGCGCGGTCGTACCAGCCCTGGCCGGCGGCCAGCAGCGCCGCCTGGTGGCGGTCGTCCTCGCCGAGGCGGCGCCACACCGAGGACCAGGTCAGGCGGGCATGGTGCATCAGCCCGACCTGGTGCAATTCCAGGGCGCGCTCGAACTCCGCGTCCCGCAGCAGGCGCCGCTGGCGCTCGCCGTCCGCGCTCAGGGCGCGCTCGCACAGGCTCAGGTCCTGGCCGAGCCAGATCGCGGCCAGAAAACCGTGGTAGGTCGCCTCGCCGGCCAGCGAGGCAAAGGCCACCGCCGCTTCCGGACGGCCCAGCTCGGCCAGGGCACGGCCGCGCCAGTAGCGCCAGCGTCCCTGCGCCTGATCGGCCAGGCTCATGTTCTGGATGCTGTCCAGCACCGTCTGCCAGTCGCCGTTGGCCATGGCGGCCCGCGCCCGCCATTCCAGCATCTGCTGATCGCGCGCCGTTGCCGGCAGGGCGTCGATCGCGGCCGTCGCCCCGGCATCCAGGGCAACGGCGCGGAACAGGGCGATCTCGCGCTCGACGGCGGCTCGGTCGGCGGCGCTGAAGTCGAAGCGCCCGCGCACGGCCTGCCAGTCGGCTTCGGCGCGCTGCCAGTCGCTGCGCGCCACCCGGCGCAGGGTCAGCACGGCCAGGCGGCGCGACTCCGGATGATCGACCCACTGACGGGACTGGGTCAGCAGCGCTCGCGGGCGCGCATCGACGGCCAGCCACTGCTCCGCCCACTCGCGCTGGTCGCGGCCGAGGTAACGGCGCAGGTAGCGGGCCAGGCCGGTCTCGCCGGCATTCATGGCCGCCTCGAAGCGCTGCCAGCCCTGCTCGGCGGACGGATGACCGCGCGATCGCCACCAGTCGAAGGCCGGGTTGCATACGTCGGGCTGCGAGCGCCCGACCAGCCACAACTCGGCCACCCGCGCTTCCAGTCCGTCGACTCGGCCGGCACGGATATCGGCCCGGGCCAGCCAGCAGCGCACCTCGGTATCGCGCGACTCGCGCCCGTACTGGCTCAGCGCCGCGAACTCGCCGCGGCGTCCCAGCGAGCGCAACCAGGCGGTCTCGAGGCTCGGGGCGAAGGACCAGTCGCGATAGCGGGCGAGAAACTGCGACATCTCGTCGACGCTGACGCGGCTGATCTGCTGGCGCTTGAGTTCGGCTTCGAGGAAGGGGGTCAGCGGGTAGTCCGGCAGGGCTTCGATCGCCGACCTCACGGCGGCCCGGTCACCGCGCGCTGCCGCTTGCCAGCCTTCGACGAAGCGATCGCGCTCGGAGGGCCGGTCCGCACAGGCCGCCGCGCTCAACAGCAGGGCCAGGATCAGGACTTTGCAGCGCATCAGGCTTGCCATGGCCATGACCAATCATCCAACATGCCGCGATTATGACGTGAACCGGGAACGGCCAACAGATGCTCCTGACGATTTCCATGCTGATTCTGACCGGGGCCGTGGCCGGCGTGCTGGCCGGCTTGCTCGGCATCGGTGGTGGCCTGGTCATCGTGCCGGCGCTGACCTTCATCCTGCGCGCCCAGGGCGTGGACGTCGGCATCGCGGCACCGGTCGCCGTCGCCACCTCGCTGGGTACCATGCTGCTGACCTCGGCCAGCGCGATCTGGTTCCACGACCGGCGCGGCGGGATCGAATGGCCGGCCGTGGCGCGGCTGGGACCGGCCGTCGCCGTTGGCGCCGCCGCCGGCGCCCTGCTGGCGGCACAGTTGCCGGGGCTGACACTGGCGCGGATTTTCGCCGCCCTGGCCTTCGTCATCGGCCTGCGCATGCTGCTGGCGGTGCGGCCGCCGCGAACCGAGCGCGCGCCGTGGCCGCGCGGATGGCCGCTGGTCGGCCCGCTGATCGGCGCCGTCTCGGCGCTGATGGGCATCGGCGGCGGCAGCTTCAACGTCCCCTACCTGGCCCGTAACGGCTATCCCATGGTGCGCGCGGTTGCCATCGCCTCGGCCTGCGGCTGGCCGATCGCGCTGGGCGGGCTGGCCGGCTTCGTGGTGGCCGGCTGGGGTCAGACCTTCCTGGAACACGCGTTCGGCTACATCCACATCCCCGCGCTGCTGATCATCGGGGCGACCGGGGCCGCTGCGGCGCCGCTCGGCGTCGCCCTGGCTCACCGGCTACCGGCCACGCTTCTGAAGCGGGTATTCGGTCTGCTGCTGATCCTCGTCGCCGTTCGCATGGCCTGGTAGGTCGACGGCGCCGCCGAGATTGAGCGTCATGGCCAGGGGCCGATGATCGGAATAGTGAACCGGCAGGGCGCGCAGTTCGGTGATGTCCATGTTGGGAGAGACCAGGATGTGGTCGATGGCCCGCTGCGGCTGCCAGGAGGGAAAGGTGAGGATGTTGTCGGCCGGCAGGATCAGGCCGGCCAGATCGCAGAATTCACGCAGCTCGCGCGCGCCCGGCCCGGTATTGAAATCCCCCATGACCACGACGTTCGGGTAGTCCCGGACCTCCGAGGCCAGGTAGCGCAGCTGCTGCGATCGCGCCCGCCGCCCCAGCGCCAGGTGCAGGACGATCAGCCACAGGGCGTGTTCGCCCTCGCCGAACCGCACCACCAGCGCCCCGCGTCCCGGGATGGCGCCGGGCAGCCGGTGCTCCTCGACCAGGCCGGGCTGGATGCGGCTGAGCATGCCGATGCCGGCATGGGCGATGACGCCCACCTTGCGGTTGCCGCGATAGTTCCAGTAGGGAAAACCGGCGTGCGTGGCCAGTACTTGGCCTGGTTGAGAAAACCTGAGCGCAGGCTGCCGCAGTCGACCTCCTGCAGCGCCACGATGTCGTAGTCGCGAACCAGATCGGCGATCGCGTCGAGGTTGGCGACGCGCTGGTTGTTGGGCAGGAGCTGGCGCCAGCTCTTGGTGAAGTATTCGCGGTAGTTGGCGGTCGTCGTGCCAGCCTGGATGTTGTAGCTCAGGAGCTTGAGCCGCGGTCGCTCGGCACTCATCGGCGCCTTATTCGGCCGCCTCGGTCCCGTTGGCCGACAGATCCAGCGACGCGCTCTCGCGTTCGACCAGGTAGTCGACCGCCGCCAGCATTTGCTCGTAGCTGGAGAAGTCGGTCGGGCTCAGGCGCCATTTGCCCTGCACGATCATGGTCGGCGTACCGCGCACGCCGAAACGCATGATCTCGTTGCGGTTGCGACGCATGCGGTTGTCGACGGCGAAAGACTGGGAGGTGCTGACGAACTCCTCGACCGAGACGCCGAACTCGGTGTACACGGCGGCGATCTCCTCGATGCTGCGGAACTGGCGGCGCTCGTCGTGCAGGGCCCGGAACATCGCTTCGTGGGCGTCATGCCCGAGGCCGAGCACTTCGGCCGTGTAATAGACCCGGGCGAAGACTTCCCAGCCCGGCTGCAGCGGGACCGGCATGTGGATCAGCTCAACGTGCTCCGGCAAGGTCTCGGACCACTCCATGATGATCGGCATGAACACCCGACAGGCCGGACACGGGTAGGCGAACGCCTCGATGACCTCGACCCGATCGGTCGGCGCGGTAGTCGGAGTGCCGATGGCGTGGAAGTGGCGACCTTCCTGGAAGTTCTGGGCCAGGGCCGGCGCCGCTGCCGTCACCAGCATCGCGGCGGCAAGCATTTGGGCGAATTTCGTCATGTAAAGGTGGTTTTCCGGTTAGTCGTCGGTGGTGTAAAGACCGGTTTCGGTCCGGCCAGTTCCCCGCTCAGCGTCCGGCGAGGTCATCGAAGCGGGCCATGTGCAGGCCCTCGATGAACGAAGCCAGCGCCTCGATGTCGGCATCGGTCAGATTCCGCGCCACCGCGACCATGATGTTGCTGTACGGGTCGTCATCGCCGTTGTTTTCGCCAGCCCGGTAGCGCCGCAGCCGGTCGGCGGTGTAATCGGCATGCTGCCCGCGCAGCTGCGGGAAATGGGCGCCGGGGATGCCTTCCCCGGACGGTCCGTGACATCCGGCGCACGAGGCGATGCCGGCACTGTGGCTGCCGCCCATGTACAGGCTGCGACCGTGCTCGACCAGGTCCTCGTCGGCCACGCCGATGGTCACCTCGTACTGCTCGAAGTAGGCCGAGATGTCCCAGATGTCCTGGTCGCTCAGGTCGGCCACCATGGGCCACATCTGCGGCACGTCGCGCAGGCGTTCGCGGATCAGGATGGACTGGCGCGCGGCGTAGTCCTGGTGCTGCCCGGCGATCTTGGGCCACTCCGGCACGACGCTGTTCCCATCCTGGCCGTGACAGGCCGAGCACACGGCAGCCAGTTGCTCACCGCGCTGCGGGTCGCCCATCGCCCAGACCATGGCCGGGGCCAGCAACACCAACACAACCCAAACTCGCAGCATTCCCGCGTACTCCTGATTCCAATGCAAGGCCTGATATTATCGCGTCTTTGATCAGGCTGATCCAGTCCGTGAGCGAACCGACGACGTTCTTCCGCGGCGCAGAGTACCTCGATAGCGTCCACACACTGTCACAACTGCCGCCCGACGCCGGGGTCGAGGTGGCCATTGCCGGCCGCTCCAACGCCGGCAAGTCCAGCCTGATCAACCGTCTGTGCGACCAGGGTTCGCTGGCCCGCACCAGCAAGACCCCCGGTCGCACGCGCCAGCTGGTGTTTTTCCGCCTCGATCCGGTTCGCCACCTGGTCGACCTGCCGGGCTACGGCTATGCCAAGGTCGCCGGCGACCTCAAGCGCCACTGGCAGGGCCTGATCCAGACCTACCTGGACCGGCGCAAGGCCTTGTGCGGCCTGGTGGT
>SL_3KL_010_SEDDRAFT_10001023_pt1 | contig 24836 bp, 24 predicted proteins | sample SodLakKL_010_SED_2_FD_10381 | JGI IMG/M metagenome (IMG submission 10381) | reverse complement strand
TTTATCGAACACCCATCCATGTGAATCAACTACTTGTAATGAAATTGTAGTGTCTTCATTAATACTAATATAATATGTTCCATGTCTATAATTACCACTACCATCAATATTAACAAGTCCTCCACCAGATCCAGTTACAATAAGTTTCAACTCATATGTTGGAATTGGTATCAAAGTTCTTGCTTCTTCTATTTGACCAAAATACTCAGCACCAAAATAATCTGAATCTTCCTTCATTTTCATATAAGCACGAAACTCGTATAATGTATCTGAATTTAAGCCATCAATTATCTGCGCATAAGTATTTATTTTTAATCGAATTCCATCTAACGATAATGGTGATATTACAGTAATCCAATTTGTTGTATTTTTTCTTCTATATTGCATACCATACGTATCAACATATTCATATTTTTCAATTTCCTTTCCACCTGTAAAGTTTATTGATTTTGTTGTAGTATACACTGGAAGTCTAGTTTCAATGTAAGGATCGATTCTTAAATCAAAAAAACCTAAATCACGAACTTCGGAACTCAATAAAAATTTAACATTATAGTTTACACTGGTATCTGGGACAATAATAAATTTATTATTTTCAGTTTCTTCTATTTTTGTTGCTCTTAATATTTTTTTCTTAATAATTTCCATAAATTTTTAACCAACATTTTTTCTTAATAAAACCCTAATATCTTTTTGTGGAAATTTTATTTCAAACATTGAATCTCTAGTTGAATATATAGTATTATTTGTAATTCGAATCTCACCAGTATCTGTATTTAAAATTTCTTGTGAAGTAACATTATTAGAGTAATTACCACCAACTTTATTAAAGACTTTAATTTCAATAACATTAATTACCCCACTTAAATCCAAAATTTCTTTTTCAAGTCTACCAAGAAAAATATCTTCGTTCATTTCGTGTTTTCTAATATCAAAATATTCTTTTACTAAATTTATTACGTTATTCGCAATTTCATTATCATTACTATCATCGACATAAATATCAATATCTAATGATATGTTATATATTTTACCATCTTTAACTTCAATATAATCATTAATCATTCTCGAACGACTTAAATATTCCGTCATATTTTCTTTTAATAACGAATTACTTGTATTTGAAAGTTTTCCGTCTGAACCAATATTTAAAACAGAAATAACTACTTTGTTGTTTTCTTTATATGGTTTAATTCTAAAGGGAGAACCAAACTTACCGGGCATTTTATACACCTCCAATAAATAGTCATTCAAATTCACACCTCTATCTTGTGCTGCAAAATTATATTTTACTAATTGTCTTATTTGATCTACCGACAAACCATCATTTCCACCAATAGCTGGAATTGGGTTTGTTACAGATAAACTTCTTTTAACGTTTTGATTATAGTCCTGACGTGAACCATGAACATTTAATTGATAATATCCTAAATCATTCAATACATTCGTACCTAGATTAGAATCACTTCCACCACCAATTCTATATCTAACAAATAAAGTATGTCCTGCTTTTAATTTTTCACCTAATGCAGTATTATTCAAATAATTATCCAAAAATGCTCTATTTGTAACACCTTCTTTTAAAAATCCTTCTTTAAATGCATCAACATCATCACCAGAACCAAATGTTAGTTTACAAAAACCATTTGGAGTAAATTCTTTTATAAATTTCTTTGTAACATCAACCCATTTTCCAACTTTAAGACCAGTACTATTTTGATCAATTTGTGATGCATTATAATCTTCAACAAACACTTTTTGTTGTGCTAAATAATCTACTTCAAAATATTTGTCTTTTGGATTATTAAATTGTTCTGGTGAAGGGTTTGCTGCATAATTTGTTCCTTCTAATAATATAATACTAGTTATTTCTATAATTCCTTTGTCTGGCAAAACAAATGAAAAGAATTGTCTTATATTATCTGAATTAATTACTTTTTTAAATATAGTAGTGCTACCATTAAAAACAACCTCTCTTTTTGTTACACTATAACTAGCAATCATACCATTTGAATCTTTATTTGGTATAATTGACCTGTTTGGATCACCTAATATACTTACTGGTGAATTCCAATCAATTGGTTCTCTTGTTTCAAAAGTATGTCCACCCCCAACAATTTGTGCACCAGCATTTAATACTGGATAATATGATGGATCTGGTTTATCACTTAATACAGGAACTAAAACAGTAAAATCAGCGATAGTAACTGATGGTCTTTTTGTTGGAATATTAAATCCCATGTTTTTTGCTATGTTTAATATTGCAGATCGTTGTTGTGCATATTCTAATTGCGTTTCTTGAAACGACCTGTCTATGTTAAATGATAAATTATTTGAAACACCAGCATTTATATCGATTAACATTGCACCAACACTAGAATCAGTAAAATCTTTAATAATTTCAGGATATGTTTGTCTGACATATGAAATTAAATCACCCCTAATTTCACTAAAAGTTCTACTTCCAAATTTAATTATATTAGTTTTTGCCATATGTTTTTATTAAAAATTTAATTCAATTTCACCACTATCGATAAACGTATCTTCAGTGTATGTAAATCTTATTTTTATTGTTAATTGATTTTCTGGGATTGGAACACCATCATCATCTACATTTTTAAAAAATGAGATTTCATCAATTTCTAATTGTGGTATATATAAAGAAATTGTTCTTTTTATTTCTTCTTCAATTTCTGGTTGTGTAATAGTATCGTTATGATCAAAAATAAACCTTAATAAATTAGTCCCATAGTCTGGTTGATAATACCTCTCACCTTTTTGAGTTAATAATAAAAGCAATAGATTTGCTCCAAGTGCTTCTTTTGTTGTTTTTGTTGTTTTACAAAAAAAGTTTTTATTTGGATCGTCTTCAATTGGAAATTTTATATTAAATGAAATCATTTATATTCTTATTTTTTATATAAATACAAATAAAAAAAAATCCTAACAATTTCTTGTTAGGATTTAATTAATTAATGTTATTATTTGCCCTTAATAAACCTAAAAATAAATGAAAATTAAAATAATAACATAATTTTATTTAATTAATATTTAGATTTTTTTTTCTTTTGTACTTTTTCTTCGTCTTCTTTTTGCTTTTTCTCATCATAAAGACTTTTAATTACTTCATTTAACATTATAATTTCTTCATGACCATATTTTTCAAGAACACCGATATGTGTTGTAAAATTTGGTTTTTCTAAAGATAATTTATCGTTTTCTGATATAGAAATACCTGCAATTGATTCAACAAAAACCAATTTTTGTTGATCTATTGAAAGTTTTTCAAATATTCCTTCATCAATAACAATAATAAAATTAATTCCTTCGGTTATTGTTTCAATAAGATCATTTAATTTAAGAATTTTATATAATTTTTTTTGTTTATTATTACATAATAATTCAAATTCAACCCAATTTGGGATGTTTGATTTTTCAATCACATCTTCAAAAATTTTTTTTGTTTCTTCAGATACTTGTTCAAATTTTGCCATAATTTTATTTATATTTAGTTTTTAATTCATTAATTTTTTTTAATAATTGACCATATGTATCATTTTTAGGTTTTTTCAATTCTTTTTTATATTTTTTTTCCATTTCATTAATACGTTCCAATAAACTAGTGATGGTTAAATCAATAGTATCGTCATGTTCAATCAATATTGCAACATTCCTGTTAACTTCATCCAGTTTTTTAAATTCATCCATTTTCTTTTCATATTCAGTGTTTAGCTTATCAACATCCTTTTCATCAACCTTTTTAATCCCACCATCTTTAACCCTATTATTTAATGTTTCGTTAAATGAATTTAATTTATCAACATCACTTTCACCAACAATTGAAGGATCAGACATTTTCTTTTCAGCTAATTCGGAAATTTCATTAATTTTTTGTGCTGCTTCTGAATTAAATTCACCGCTATCCACAGAATCTTTTAATTTTTTTAAGAAATCATTTTTATTTTTTTCCATAAAATTTTGTCTTTATTATAATATTTATTTTTAAATCTAATTCATTTTTTTCATTTCAATTCCTTGAAATTTTAATATTTCATATGAATTTTTATATTGTAATCTTTTTTTAAACTCTAATAAACCAAACGACAATAACTCCCCATATTCGTTCCTAAAATATACTTCATTAATATCTATTAATTCATTAAAAATTTTGGAATTTTTATTTAATTTAATTGTTTTAAATTTTAGTGGAATAAAAAACTCTAAAACCCTATGTTCAAATGCTATTTTTTTTACATGTAAATGTTCTGTTAATTCTTCAATTTTATTAATAGTCTTGTCATTTGAACGAACAACGGTCATTGGAAATTTAAATTGTTTAGATTTATTATTAATGTCCAAAATTTTTTGTTCTTCTGATTCATCATCTTTCTTATGTGTCTTAACTGAATCAAAAACTTCAGATAAACCTACTTCAATTGGTGTGTTGTTAAATATGTAAATTAATTCATGTTCATCATCATTAACACGCCTTTCATTATATTCAATATCTAAAACATCAGCAATTGTTTTACCAGCATGTTTATGTTTTTCATCAAAAAAACCAAAATGTTCATAACTTCTACCAAATTTATCTTTCTTTCCATAGTGTCCACCAGTATGATTAAATGATGCTGCTTCCATTTTATTTGGTGTAACATTACGCATAAACTTATCTGCTTTTTTTAAGAGTTCATAATATTCTTTAACATATTTTTCATCATGTTGTCCAGCATAAAATTTCTCTAAGATTGGATTTGTGTGTCTATGTCTCTGTATTTTTTTTTCTCCTTCACCAACATCAATTGATTTTGATTTTAATACATCAATTTCTGTTCTATGTAAGGCAATGGCTAATCTAATAAAAAGACTATGTATTTTTATATAAAACCAAATGAATATTTTTTTAAAAAATTTTTTAATCATTTATTACTTAATCTTTTATGAAGGATTTATTTATGTCTGAATAATTTACATTATGCTTTTTCTTTTTTTCCAATTTTTTTGTTAAAGATTTATAATAATTAATTTCTTTTTTTAATTCATTTTCTTTTTTTGCATAATGCTTATCAATCAATTTTTTCAAATCCGAATAATATTTTTGATCTTCATATTCTAAAATTTTTTCATTTTCAATATCTAAGAAACATTTATTTATTTTTACTCCACGAAAAATATTATTTATTAATTCTTTACTGTGTTTATATTTAAAATGAGATTTATTAACTCCACTTAGTTCTTTATTAATTTCTTTTTTTATTATTAATTTTTTTTTATAATCTAAAAAAAGGTTTTTTATTTTTTTTATTAAGTTTTTAATTTTTTTCATTTTATTTATTTTTTATGTTATTATAAAATTTAATTCGTTTTTCTGCAACATATTTTAAATTATGGGATGTTTTAAAATCATTATAAAGATTTTCTCCAATTTCTTTTCTTAAATTATCGTCTAATATTAATTTTTTTAAATATTTTATCCAATATTTATGTGCATTTTTTTTTGTGGGTATTAAAATACAGTTTTCCATATGTTTTCCATAAACATTATACGGTGGTATATCCGAACATACAACAGGTAATTTTCTTGACCAACATTCTACTTGTTTAAGATTTGACTTCATATTATTAAAATGGTTATTGGCTAATGGTGCTATCATTATATCTGTTTCATCTAATACTTTAGCATATATATTTGCTTTCTCAGTCCAACGTCTGGCAAAATTTTCTTCATTAGAATAATCAACATTTCTTTCAAAATTCATTAACCATTCTAAATAATCAGCATTTTTTATAAGTTTATGATTATTCGTCAATATTTGCTCATACATAAAATAAACACTTTCTTTGGAATCAATATCTCTTTTATTATATTGAAGAACATTATCCCTATACCTATTTTTTATTTCATCTGATAATTGGGGTATTAGATCGACATTACCTCTAGTTTTTTTAATTGTTTGCATTAAATCAACAGTCCAAAGATTTTTTTCTTGCATTTCTTTCAGAAATTCATCATTTAGTTTTATATCTGTTGTAGAACCTTCGGTATCCCAACCAGCAATAATTACCTTAAACTTATCTTTTAGTTGATTATCATTTGATAAAACATTAATTACACCATTAAGCTGTTCAACATCAGCCATGTGACTTGAACCCGCCATATAAGTTATTCTTATCCTACCATCAGGATCTGGTTTCCAATTATTTTGAAATTGTCCCATCCATTCAGGGTTTATTGAATTATAAAAAACCCTAACATTATCTTTATTTGTAATTTTTTTAATTTCATCAGCAAATAATTGGGTTGTTGTTGTTACATAATCTGCTAGTTTAATATTTTTTATTATTGGTATGTGTGTTTGTTTTTCCTTTGAAAGTGCATATAATGGATGTTTTTCATTTAAAAACCAATAATCATCAATGTCCATAACAAATATAGTTCCAGATTCATTTAATTCTTTTTTTATCGAAACCATTTTATTGAAATCAGAAATAAATTGACGATGATAATGAATTATATCAAATGATTTTAAATAATCCATAACATTTTCATCATTAAAATCTATTTGAGAATTTATTTCAACATGAAACTTATCTGAAAAATTTCTTTCTATTTCAATTGCGGGAGTTAATGTTCTATAATAATTTACACCAGCTTTATCAACATTGTAAAACAATATTCTTATTTTCTTTTCATTCATATTTTTGTAAAATTTTATTATTAATTATAATATTTTATAATAAATACGTAAAAATAATATAAAAACACGAAAAATAAAAGAAAATTATTATTTAATCATTATTTTTTTTTATTAATTGATTTCATCGTCAATATTTTTATACTTATCAACAATATCTTCATTAAAATCTAGTTTCTTTTTTTCGGAAGATTTTTTGGTACTTTTCTTACTTGTTGTTGTTTTATTTGTTGTTGTTTTATTTGTTGCTAACTTATTTTCTTTTTTTTTATTAATTTCCTTTTTTTCAACTTCAATTAAAGCATCAAATAATTCTTTTTCTGTTACTTCACTAATAGTAATAAGATTATTAATCTTTAATTTTCGAATTGATAATGATAATGTATGTAGTTTTAGAAATTTTGTTTCTTTTGGTTTAATTTTAATTGTTTTCTTTACCATATTATCAATATATTCAACATCTAAGGTTGAATTCTTTTTAACATCTCTCTTATCTTTAAGATTAGTAATGTTTGTTATTTTATATATATTCATAAACTTATATATTTTATTATTTTAATCCTTGAATTAAAGTATCACCATATTTGATACCATCATAACCCATATTTATTGCTTTCTCAGTAATTGCTTTATTTTTTAAATTAATTGGTTCAGTATCATATGATTCACCTAATTTTTCGAAATTTATATTAGGAAACCAAATTTTTGCTAAAATATCAACTGGTTCATGATCTTTTTTATATGTTAACCCCAATTCATTCGTATCTAACAAATTTTCAAAATCAATCTCATATTTATCAAAACCTTGAATTGGTTTTACTAAAAAAAAGTTACCAATAACCGAATTTTCATTAATAGGATCTTTTCTATAACCAACCAAATTTTTACTGTTTTTTATTTCATTTTCACTTTCTTCTTCACTATTTTCTTCTTCAAGCATTGAAAGAAATGTATGTGTTTTATCACTACGACTTAAATCACTATCAATTTCATTTTCAGTATTAATGTTATTTTGTTGTGCACCTATTTCATTAATCCCTTCAAATTCCTCTAAATTTTGTGCTTTTTCATATTCATATATATCTTGTATTTTATTCAACAATCTACAAGAATCTTTATGGTTCATATAAATTTTTACTGCTTTTAATTTTAAATTATTTTGTAATGCCAAGACATATCTATGGTGTCCATCAATAACATTTAATTCATCACTAATCCAAATTGGTTTTGAATCATCTAAATTTATATTAGAAATTTCATCAGAAAATGTTATTCCTTGCAACGGATTTAAATCATTTGGATCTATTTCAATCAATTCGTATTTAATATCATCATCATCCAATTTATCTAACACTAAATCATATGGCATTGATATTTGTGGTAAAAATGATGGTTTATATCTCATATCAATCATTTAAAAAATCTTTTATATAAATACATTAAAATAAATTATTTATTTCATTTACTATTATTTCCACTAACACATCCTTTTTAACATATTCTTCATTAACGACATTTATATTGCCATTTTGTACATGATATATGTTATATGTTATATTATTTGGAATTTCATTACTTATTGATTTGAATGATAAAATTTCTCTTTCATAATTATCATCAAAAACATCAATTTGAGTTATGTTAGGAAATTCAATTAAATAATTTAATATTTTTTCTCCCTTATTTTTATTATCTGATTTTAAATCAACTTTATTAACATTTAGATTATATAATTCTAAAATTCTTTCGATTTCAGGTTTTAATTTTTTTAATCTAGATGTTAAAATTATTGTATATGTTCTTGAACAATTAATACCTTCCCTGAGAATATTTTCAATATTTTTATTTAATTTTATATCAAAAACATTATTATCCAAACTCTCTGGTTTACTCCACCATCCAACATGTGGGTATTGTTTACCATAATAATCTTCCCATTGAATTTTGCCTTTTTCTGGTTCGGGTGAAATTGCAAGTGTTGAATCAAAATCAATAATCAATAACCTTTCTATCATTTTATTTAAATATTTTTTTATGTATTAAATCATTAATATCACTTAATGGTGTCAAAACTACTATGTCTTCTCGACCACTTCTTCTATATTTCATATACTTCATTTCGACAATATTTTTTGGTTTAATAAAAACTAATCCATTTTTATTTATTATATTTTTATCCATTAATTCCCTTAAATCATTCACATCAACAAAATCAAATGATTCTTTTGTTTCAAAAACAATTGAATCTAATTTCTTTGCATATAACCATCCAACATTACCATTAACATTTTGTAATTCTATCCAAGTAAAACCTAAATTTTCTACATATTTTCTTCCTTTAACATCAACATATTCTTTAATATTATCTTTTATTAATAATACATCCCAATGTTCATCCCTATCTTGTGTTTGGTTTGATGTCAAGCAATAATAACCTTCTTTTTCTGCAAGAGAAATGAAATGATTTTCTATCTTTTTTCCTGAAGAATACATTTCTTTTTGTATTTCAGTTATTTTGTTCATTATAATTTATTTTCAATTAATTGTAAAAGGAACTTCTGTAACTCTTCCAAATATACTTGATATTGGTTTTTTTATTGGATACCATTTTGTTATCTCATCAGACATTCGTGGTTTAGCACCTTTAGCATTATTAACTGCTAATGTTATGTGTGGTTTATCTTTTTTACTTTCAAAACCACTAACACTTACAGCAATAACCATATCATCAATAATACCTACTTCATTTACTTGTAATTTTACTTTCCAACCAAGATATCTTTTAAAATCATCATCAATACTACCAATATTTATTGTCATATGATCTGCTAAAATTTCCCATCCACTTGGAATTATATTTTTAAAGTTTTTAATTAATCGATTCTTTGATTTTTCATCTAAAATAACTGCGGAATATGATATTCCAATTTCTGTTTTTGTCGTTGATTTATAATTTTCACTCATCTTATTTTGTGTTAATAAGTCTAATATTTCGTTCTTATTATTTCTAATTTTATCTGCGTATATTTTTGATAAAATGTTTTTTTGTATCTTACCAATTTCTTCTCCTTTAAATCCTGAATCAATTAAATCATTACCAGTAATTGCAAGTTCTCTTACAGATTTTGGATATTTTCCTTGGATTAATTCTTGTGCAGCATTTTTTATTGTTGTAGGCAGAATATCACTTTCTAATGATTTTGTCGATATTAAATACATATTATGTACTATTGATCTAGCAATTATTTTATTTGATATGTTAGTATTTTCAGTTAGTTCATATGCTTTTAATTCTTTATATGTTTCATTATCTCCCTTTAAGTTTTTTTTATAAAATTCTGCTGAATTAGATAATGGTTTTGTTAATAAAAAAATGTATTCACCAATAGTTTTTACTTTTTCAAATGATAAATTATTTAATTCTGATTCACTAATATCATAACCAAAAATTTCATTATATAACCTACTTTCTTTAAGTAATTTTGCACCTAATTGTTTATCACCGCCTTTATCAATAATTTTTTTTAATTCATCTAAAATTCTTTCAGGTGAAATTTTACTAATCTTATCTGAGTTATTTTTGATTAATTCCATTGTTTTAGGTTCTATATCAAAACCAAAACGACTTGAAAATTGTATACCACGTAACATACGAAGTGGGTCATCTGAAAACGCATTAGGATTAACAATACGAATTATCTTATTTTTTAAATCTTCTTGACCACCATACGGATCAATGAAATTTCCGTCAATATCTTTAGCAATTGCATTTATTGTAAAATCTCTTCTTTTTAAATCATCCTCAATTGGTAATGTATGGTCTGATGTTACATCAAAATCTTTATGTCCACCACCACCAGTTGGGGTTTCAGTTCTAGGTATTGTAATATCAATTTCTTCATTACTATCTGTTGATTTAAATTTAATAACACCATAAGACTCACCTACCTCAGACACCCTTCCATAATTATTTAAAATAGTAACTAAATCGCTTATTGGAATACCAGTAATTAAAATATCTAAATCTTTAGATTCTTTCCCCAAAAATTCATCCCTAACAGCACCACCAACAGAATATATTTTTCCACCATTTTTTTTAATTTCATCTTTAAATTGTAAATCATTTAATGTTGAAATTGATTCATTAACATTATCTTTAATTGTATGTGAATTCTTCATTTTATTCTTCGCATATAATTCATCTTCGATCCTTTTTATTTCTGGAATAAAATCAAATTTTGGATTACGTATTTTTGCTTTTTTTAAAAACTCTTCCATAACTGGTTTAGCATCTTCCCTAAGATAATTATGTAAATACATCATAACATTTGATTCACCGAGATAAAATTTGTTAGTATTATTATATCGTTGAATGGTTACATAATTTTCAGGTATTCTCGTGCCCCAATTATCCTGATATTCAAAATATCCTAGTTTAGATAAATCCTCAATCATATATTGATGTACTAATTCATCTGAAATTTGTTCAGTAAATAAATTTCCTTCTTTATCAACAACACCTCTCACATCAGCATCTAAATTATTTAATGATTTTGGATTTTTAATGATTGGAATATTTTTTATTTCAGTCACAATTTCTTCCTTTTCTTCATGCCCTTTCATTTTTTTATATTTTTTCTCAAAATCTGAAAATTCATCGGGTATGTTATACTTTTTTTTTAGATATTTATCTCCAACTCCTTCATCATATTGATTTTCATCAATTGGTTTTATTTCTAGATTATCAATATCACCTTGATTACATGCTTTAGAAGTTCCATTTAAACCACCTAATCTACACTTATCCTTTACTTTAACTGATTGTGATCCAGACATCCAAGATTTTTTTCTTTCTTTTATTATTTTTATCTCATTATCAATAATTTCTTTAATTGATTTTAATTCTAAATTATTTATATCGCCTTGATTACATGCTTTAGATGTTCCATTTAAACCGCCTAATTTACATTTATCTTTTATTTTAACTAACTTAGATTTATTTTCATTATATAAATTACTGTTTGCATCTAAATCATTTTTAATTGATGGAGATGTATCGAGATTACTATATGTACTATCATCATAAGCCGAAACACCAGTATCTGTAGTAAATTTAGCTCCACCACCACCCGCAAATTCTTCATGGATCTCAGAATTATTTTTTATATATATCTTCTCACCATTATAACATTTTTTTAAAATTAAATAATTTTGAAGTTTAATTAAATTTTCGAAAAAAGTTTTTTTGTTTTCAATATTATTTAAAACAAAATCTATATTATTTAAACAATAATTAAATATATTTATGAGTTTTGGAAGAGATTTTATTTTTTTTTCTGGATATGTTTTTCTTTTTAATATGAAAGAAATAATGTTTTCATTAACATGACCAATACCATCACCAACACTTTTAGGAACAAACCCCCACATATTTTGTCTATTTTCTTTTGATACGTTCCCTATGTCTGATAAATGATCTGTATTACCATGATAAGTACCATGTAATTCATATATTTTATATCCTTTCTTTTCCAGTTTATTTATGTTTGTCATTTATAAATCATATTATTGATATTAATTACTTTCTATTATAATCCAAGAAATATCTTTTGCTACCATATAACCATTATTATAATATGTTATAATTTCTTTTTCGTTTTCATTAACACCATTTTCATTTTTAGCTAATTTAAAAAACAAAATATCGTTAATTTTAAAAATAATTCTATTATCATTAGAATAAAACCAACTAAAATATTGGTTTGCGTAATTAATCTTATTTTTTAATGAATCTAACTTTTCTAATTGAACTAATAAAACTTCAAAACTATCATACCAATCCATAAAATTTTTATAATATTATACAATAATAAATACTATGGATTATTCAAACTTATATTATTTTCAAGAAAAATGTTTTAGATTATTATCTTGCTTTTGATTTAGCTTTGATCTCTCTAATTGTTTCATAAACAACTTCTTTAATCAGTTCTCTATTTTCATGTAACACATCTTTAATTCTTTCAACAGCATACATTTCAAGAATAGTGCTTTTAATTGTATCTTCAACAATAACACTAAAATTTTCAACTAAATGACTGTCAACCATTTTTTTTATATTTTCAACTAACACCCCATCAGTATTTGCTTGTTGTGGATTTTGTAATGGTTGTTGTGGATATTGTAATTGTTGTTGCTGGTAATTATTTTGTGGTTGTTTTACATAACCACCTATTGATTCTGCTAATGTTTTTTTATTTTGATTTTCAAAATTTTTATACATTTCTTCATCTCTTTCAGGAGACATATTAACTTGTGGTTGGGGTTTTGGAATATTTTTATTTTCCTGTAAATAATTTTCATTAACTGGTTCACCCTTTTTTTGTGATGTAGTAGAATCAACACTTTTTATTAATTTTGTTGATGGTGATTCTATACCTGATTGTAATGAAGATATTAAACCATTCAAAAACTTATCTTTAGGTGTGTTACCATGAATCTTATTTTCACCTAAATGTGATGGTGATATTGTAGGATTATCCTTTTGTTTTTTTCTATTATCAATTTCTTCTTTTAATTTATTTAAATCAATTGGTTTTTTCATTTTATAAAATTTTATATTTTATTATAAATAGTTTATAATTTAAAAAAGGTAGTAAATTTATGTGGAATTGTATTACTTTCTTTTATTTCATTAAGATTTTTTAAAAACTCATCCCTTTTTTTTTCATAAAACTTATTATCTGTTGGTTCTTTTTTTACATATTCGGCATATAAATATGGTAATGAGCCAACAACAGCTTTTTCTGGAATTTTATCTTTATTCCTTATATTAACTAATTCATATTCATTTTTATTATTAATTGCAACAAGAAAATCACTATGTCTTTTTTTATATACTCTACTTGCAATGTCTCGTAATTTAATTACATCACTATCTATAATCTTTCTTCTTTCCTTATCAGCATTTTCAAATCTATCCCATTTAGTTTCTTCTGGTTCTAGTTTTGTTACTGGTTCTTCCCTATCTATTGGTGGTTTATCTTTTGTAGAAACAAAAGCAATAATACTTTTCATATCTTTATCACCACCTTCATTATATTTGGGTGGAACTAAAACATTATTATTATTATCAACAAAATTTTTACCTATTGGATATATGCGTTCGATTTTATCAAGACGAAATAAACGCCAACCGGGTTTACTCTTACCACCCTCACCCCAATAATCATGCTCATGACTATCTGTACGTGTTGGTTTATTATCAAAACTAAAACTTCTTCCTTTATCCTGCCAAGCTCTAATTACTTTATTATTTGCATTCGAAACACCTAAAACGTATGGTCTTATTGTTCTATAACCCTTTCTATTTTTACTATCACCACCATAATATATGTAAATATACTCTCTATTGTTAATATATTTCTCAATATCACTATCACTAACTCCCTCAGTTAAATAACCACGAAATTGTTTTATTTTATCGAATAATAACTTTTTTTCATTTAATAACATCATAATTATTTTTCACTATCTTCACCAGCAACATAAGGATCTGTAAACGAATAATCGTTTTTCGCTTTTAATTTATATCTCCGTTCTCTATCTTTTAAGTTACCAACAGAATCATCGTTATTATCGTTTTTCCCTTTACCCCAATCACCTTTATCTCCATCAGTTGATAATGCACGACAATGACTGAGTAGATATTTTCCATCATCTTTATAGATGTTTCTCGTTAAATTGTTTTCAAGAAATTCTTCACTAAGTTTAATTAATTTACTCATAATTTTTTTTATTTTATGATTCTTATTTTTTATATAAATACATTATTAATCATATTTTTTAAATGATAATGTTAAATATTCCATAATATGTGGTACAGTATCCAATTCTTTAATTTCATCAATCGAAAACCAACCATAACCACTATGTTCTTCATTTAAATCAATTTCACTAGAATCTCCAGAATATTTACATACATAAACAAATTCAATTGAATCATCAACATTCTTTTTTATTGTAAAAGTATTCATTATTTCATCAATCTCTAAACCAGTTTCTTCTATAATTTCTCTTTTTATTGCTTCTTCGGGTTTTTCATTTACATCAACAGCTCCACCAACTAACGCCCATTTTGAAGGCATCCACTGATCTGGATAATCACTACGTTTTAACAATAATATTTTATTTTCTTCATTAACAATTATTATTGTTACATTTTTATTAATTTTATTATTTATTTCATTTAATTTTGTTTTGGATTTAAATGGTTTTATCCCTAAATTACTATCAACACTAACATCTCTTTTTATTTCATCACCTCTTTTAACTGCATCTCTTTCACTATTTAATATTCTATCAACAAATGATTTCATTAATTCACCACCCGCTAATTCATATTGAACTTTATTTTGAGTTTGAGGATTAAAATAATCAAAAAAATTTTTTAAACGTTTCAATCCTTGATACGTCATGTATCTGTTTTTAACAATATTTTTTGCTCTTTTAATTCCATTACCTTGTGGATTTGCTATCAATTTTGTTTGAATATAATTGATAATATTTGAAGGTATTTGAAAATTTTTATCATAAAGTTCTGAATTTGCCATTAATCTACCTTTTCTAATATATTTTTTAATTTTTCATCTACTTTATTTAATAATCCAGCAATTTTTTTTGTTTCAGTACCAAGCACTTCTCTATCTTTATTTTTTTTAGTTAATTCTTCTTTTGTTTTTTTTTCTAACACCTTTTCTTCATTTTTTAAACCTTTACCACCTGCAGCTAAAGTATTTTTTTGTGTATCATCAACCTTTTTTGGATCTAACACCTCGTTTTTATTTTCATCATCAGTATCTTCTAAATGAGGGTGTATTATTCCAATTATTTCCTTAGTAATTTCAAATAACTCTTTTTGCTTATCTTCTGGCATTGAATCAAAATCTAATTTTGATTGTTTCCTAAAATCACTTTTTAATTTATTGGGGTTTCTATAATAATATTCAAGAGTATTTAAATAATTCTTATGTAAAATTTTAGCAATATTAGATAATAATTCGTTTTCATTATCATTAACATCTTCATTACCATCACCTTCAAAAAAAGGTAACATTGTAAACCCAAAACGACCTAACATGTCATATCTAAATGGCTGTGCTTTAACTTTAGCATTATAGTCTGTTGTATTACTTGCTTGTGACTCTAAATCAACACCTGATCTTGGTTTATCATCACCACCAATTAATTCACCATATGAATCAACAACTTCACTAATTTTCTTTTTTTTATATATTTTTTCCATGATTAAATCTCTTTTTTAATAAATACTAAAAAATCTCATATTTTAATCTAAATCATTCAAATCATTAATATTGTTTTCATTTTCTTTCAAACCAGCAATAAATTCGTTAAATATATCATTAAATTCATCACCAAAATTCTCATATAATTCATCAATTTTCATATCTTTAAAACTAGTAAATTCTTTTTTAAATTTTTCAAATGCATATTCTTTAAATTTTTCATTTTTCTCACAATCTTCTTTTTCCGAAATAAATGATTTGTTCAACTTTTCAATTTTCTTCTCATTTTCCTTTTCCTTTTTTTCCAATTCTAATTCGATTTTTGATTTAGGAATTTTTATGTCTTCTCTTATAATTTTAACATATATTCCATTATATAAACCGATTTTATAGTTGTTATCATTTTTTATTAATATTAAATCACCTTTTTCATATTTATCGTTTATAGATTTTATTTGTTGTTTATTCGATTTTTTCATTAAATCATTTAGGTAATCTAATGCATTTTCATATATTTCATAATAAATTTTATTTTCTTCAGATAATTTAAATCCATTCCAAATTAATCTCGGATCATACCCTGTTTTATTCCAAAACTTAACTTCTTTCTCTTCTAATGTTATTGCTTCATCAATCGAATCTAAATCAAAGTTTTTGAGTCCTAATTCGTATGTAGTAAACTCGTTTTTTATTAATTCATTATTTTTATCAATTTTCAGTAATATTTTTTCTCTTATTTCAGGATCAAATCCAACTAAAATTGATTTTACTCTCTTATTAAATGCATCCAAATATTTAGAAACATTATATTCACCTTTCATATCTGGATTATTATTAAGATCATCATTACTTATTAATGATGATGCAATTCGTTTTTCACCAGTTTCCTTGTCTTTAATTATGCTTGCTTCTCCATGTGATTTCACATATCCAGTATTAATATAATAAATTGTACTGTCTAATTCAGGCTCTAGTGGCATATAATCTTCAACTAACTTTAATTTATCTTTTATTTTTAATTTTTCAATTGGTTTATTAATTTCTAACTCATTCTTATATTTTTCAAATAATTCCTCTGCAATTCTTTCTCTTTCTTGAATCAACAACTCCATATGTGCTTGCATTGCTTTTTTTCTTCCATTTTTATCATTTCCCCTATTTAAATATTCTTTTATTGTTAATTTCATTTTATTTTTATTTGCGATTTTTTTTAATGGTATTTGTTTATAAAAAATATCTTCGGCATAACTATGATAATAATTAACAAATTCCTTACCTTTACCTTGAAGAATTAACTTTAAACCTACATCAATAAAGTCTACAACATATTCTGGCATTACTTTTGATTTTATTGTATTACCAGTTAACTTAATTTTTTCTTTTATTTCATTACTTTTTTTATCTTTTTCTTTAATTAATGTAGCATAATTAATTCTTGATAAATTCAAACTAGATTCACCATCACCATCATCATCAACTGACATAAATGATGTTTTCATTTCTTCTTTATTGAATTTTTTTATTAATGCGTCTACTCCAGTTTTATCATCATAAATCCACATTTTATCAATCGTTTCTTCATATGATTCTTCAATTATCTTATCGTTAATAACTCGTATATTTGTTTTATCTGGAACATGAAAGTTTATTCCATCAGTTACTGCTAACAAAGGCACTAAACCAAACTTATTAAACCAATCAATTGCATGTCTTAAATGTAATCTTGCTGTACATGTAATTTTTGACGCACAAATATTATCAGACCAATTAAAAGCAATATCAGAACCTAATGCACCATACAATGAGTTATTTAATGTCTTAATCGGTAATTGTTTGATTTTAAATTTAGCAATATCAACATCCATAATTTCTCCATTAAGATATTTTTCATGAGCATCATGATCAATTTGTCTTAATAAAACTACTTCTTCATTATTCAATTTATTATTTAATGCTAATTTTTTGTATATATTTCGTGTTGTTGTAAAATATAACAACATTTTTTCCATTACACCAGTAATATCAAAGAAAGGAAATACGATGTCTTCTAATTGTATCATTGGATATAGTGAAGCAAAATCAATTTTTTTAATTGTTTTTGTATATCCCATTTTAAAACATCTCGCTAAACCACCAGAAAATTTTTCTTTTTTATCTGGATATGGTATGGCTAAATCATTTTCATAGCTCCAAGTAGTTAAGAGTAAGTTCCATTGTGATGCAGTTCCCATAGTACATATTCTTTGATATGTTGTTGGAACTAATTTAGCAAGCATAAATGATGATTGATTATATAAATTATCAATTGATTCGGTTTCCCATAAATCATCAAGAAGATATTGTTTTACAATTTTTTTACCTGTAATAAAATTAATCATATTTTTAGGTAATGCATGTTCTTTAAACCATTTAATAAAATTATTATTACCACTTAAATATTTCTTTTTTAATGTTTTATATTCTTCGGCATTTAATTTATTTTTATTTGTTTGGAGTTTATATAATTTTTTTCCAAGTGATTGATGTTCTAATGGTATTTCAATATATTCGTTATTATCATTAATTAAAAAAACATCATTTTTTGTGTAATATTCACCAATTTTATTATCATCACCATTAATATATGTTCTATTTGATTTTGCTACTTTTTCAAACTTAGCTAAATATTTTAGTTTTGTTTCTTTAATGTCTGAATTAATTGCTGCTGTTTTTTTTGCAGCATGTAAAATATCAATAACAGAGTAACCCCACATTTGAGTTGCAGTATATTTATCTGATGTATTACCATATTTAACAGGAGAATTTGGTTTTCTTTTTAATTTTATTTCCTTTTTTAATCCTGTTGGTAATGCATCAATATTAATACCTAACAATTTTACCCTACCTAAAATATATTCAAAATCAAACTCCTCGGAATTAAAACCACAAATAACCGCAGGTTTTAAATAATCAATTAAATTAAAAAAATCCCGAATTATTTCTATCTCAGAACTATCATCATTTACTTTATCAACTTCAATAATTGTTTCAAACCCTCTATTATCCCTAACACCAATGGAAAATATTCTTGATCTTTTATATCTTAATCCTGTTGTTTCAATATCAAAAGTTAGTTTGTGAACATCATCATATTCTTCAAATCCACGAAATAACCTACTTTTTGTTGAAATAAAAAATTGTTCTGTTGGTTTAACCGAAAAATATAAATTACGATAAAGAAAAACATATTTATCATTTACATCTTTAATTAATTCACCATCTACATCTCTTGCTTTTTCATAGGGATTTAAACCACCATCCCTTAAATAATTAATTATATCATAAAATGATTTACTACTTGTTAATTTATAACAATAACCATCAATTAACCTCTTTTGATTACCTGTATTTAATTTAATTATTTTAATCCCATGTTTTACTTGTTTTGCTTTTATTAATTCATCAGATTTTCCATAATACAAACTATATTCTGTTTTTGATAAATCTTTCATATATATAAAAGGTTCATATAATACCTTTTTAATGATCGGTTCTTTATTTGGTTCGTGTATTATACATTCAGCAACGTTAGTACTAGGATTTGTTTCAACATTTACAATAAATTTTAAATCATCATTATATCCTTCAAGAAAAGATTTAATTTCAGAAATTATTTTAGTTTTATCAATATCAACCATAATTCGTATTTGTGTTTTTTTTAGAATATCTTCTTAAAAAACAATATTTAATTGTTTAGGATTTGTTGAAAAAATAGGTAATTCAGAATAATTACCGTATTTATCATACACATTATAACCATATTCGTTTAAATTAAAAATAGAATCTTTAATTAAATTATTTTTATATTCATCTGGATATCTATTATTTCCATAATATTTACTTGAAATTATTGTTTTACATGCACAACAATTACAACATGCATTATATCTAATTATATCATTTTTTTCAGAACCAACAATTACAGGATTTTCACAACTAAAAATATATTCTTTATAATTATTTGGTAATTGATAATATAAATCACTTTTCATTTCTTTCGTTAATGGAAATTTAATTGGTGGTTGTTTTTCCACTAAACCCAAATATGATTTATATATTCTTTTTATGTCCGAAATAAACGAAACACTATCATCACCACAAACATAGCCAATTTGGAACTCATCGGCATTTAAGCATTCTGCAAATAATATTCCTAAAATCCATATAGGTACTTGTTTTAAATATACATTAGAATTAAATGTATTAATTTCCAATTTTAATATATATTCGATATTTTTAATATTATTACTATATTCTTTTGAAAATTCTTTATATAATAATTTAATTCTATTTTTTTCAATTATTGTTTTATTGTAATTATTTGAAATTTCAATATAAATTGGAATAACAATATTACCATCTTTTAAATTCTTCCAAACTAAATATGTGGAATCTAAACCACCAGAAAATAATACTCCTACAATTTTTTTATTCATTTATTTTTTTCTTTTTTAATTTTTTTTCTTTTTTATTAAAAATATATTTAATGTTTTTATAATGAAAATAATTATCGTTCATTACCTTATCATTGTCTGTTGGAATTATTCCTGTTAACCATAATGCAGTAATTATATTATTTGGAATGATAGTATATTCAATATCTTTTTTTTTAATATCAAAATCTAAATAATTTATATGATTTTCATCATATAAAGTATATAACAAACTTTCTTTAAAAATTGAATATATTTCTTCTTTTATTTCTTTGTTTGAAATGTCAAAATCATTCATCAACAAATTTACAAAATAATCTTGAAAGCCTAATTTACCTCTTTCATATTTTTTTCCCATGTTTTGATAAAATTTTATTTATTACTTCATTAAATACAGATTCTTCAATGTTTGATTTATAATTCTCATTATCCAATACTTTTATAATTTCTTTTCTTTTACTTTCAATTGATGAATAAACATAATCATCAATAGTGTCTGGAAATATTATTGGATATATATTCACAGAATTCTTTTGTCCTATTCTATGACAGCGATCTGCTACTTGATCATAATCACCAACTGAATATGGTAGTGTTATAATAAACATTTTACTTGATGCAGTTAAAGTCAAACCATATCCACAAGTTTGAATACTACCTAAAAAAATTCTTATGTTACTGTTTGGATCTTGGAACTTTTTTACAATTTCCGAACGTTCTTCAACACTCTTATCTCCGATATGTAGTGCAGCACTATCACCAAATTTTTCTTTTAATTTTTTTAAAGCATCTTTAAAATAATCAACAATAATTATTTTTTCATTTGTTTCTAACACATTTTCTATTAACTCAATAACATACTTAACTTTTAAATCAGATAAATATTGTCTTAATCTAAGCATTATTGTTAATTGATTTGAAATCGGATTAATTGTAAATTCATTTGCCACATTATTTTCAATTTTAGAATATGTTTCATTTTCATCGTCATTCATTTCAAGAATAATTTTTTGATATGATTTATCTGGCAAATCTTTAAGTGCTTCAAATTTTCTTTTTCTATGTGTAAATGGTGATATTTTATGATATAACTCTTCAAATTTAGTTTCTAAATTATCATCCATAGTATAGCCCCAACCATCAATATCATACGTCATACCACAATAATATTCATAAAAATGTTTTTTTGTTGGAAAATCTGTTGGTGATATTTGATTTAATACTGTATATAACTCATATGCCCTGTTTGGACTTGGAGTTCCTGAAAGAAAAACTTTAGATTCCTTACCGTCTCTAAACATTTTCTTTTTAAATGTTCTTTTATAATTTGAAAATATATTAGTTTTTGTATTTTTTATTTTTTGACATTCATCTAATATTAAACAATCAATTACATTAACATCTAACTTTTCCCATTTTTTTAAAAACCTATCGTCTTCTTTTTTCTTACTTTTAGGTCTACTTGGATTAAAAAAATCATAATTAACTATAATATATTTTGCATCATCAATACCACAATCGTTTTTTCGCCAATTAACTACATAAACATTACTGTCTGTAAACTTTTTTACTTCGTAATAAAAATTAAATTTTAAAGAATTTGGTGTAATAACAAATACTTTTTCGAATCCATTCATTTCAACATATAATATCGAACTTAATGTATTGTGGGTTAATGCACAATGATCAGTAACATATAAATGATCGTCCGAATCTATTAAAATACATTGAGATTTTTTCTTACCAACATATTTAATATCAACTATAGCACGATTTGGTAAAAATTTAATTGATGGTTTAAACAAATCTAATTTTCTTTGTAATTTAAATGGTATAATTTCTAAAGGTAATTTGATAATAATCTTCCAATATAATTTTTTCTCACCTTTTTTATTAACCCACTTTTCATTAATTTTACCAATACCACCTAACGATTGTACTATAAATTGAATATCATCTATTAGTTGTTTAGACGCAAGCGTTAATTCAATAATACCACTTTTTCTTGAATGTCCGTCTGTATCTAAAATTCCTTGTAATAATTCTATTCTTTGATTAATTGATGAAAATTTATATTCATTTGGTATGTACTTATCATGTAAGTACTTTCCTTTTAAATTAATTTTTTTTAATGCTTGATTAATTAATTTATAATTAGTAGTAGTTAAAATATCACTACTATCACCCAACAAACAACCCAATATATATGGATTGATTTTTAGTTCTTTTTTTTCAAATTCAATTGGTTTAACAATTGGAATATACCATTTATTATTACCATTTTTAAATTTTAATCCACCTTCCATAATTTCACGAAGACTTTTAGTTATAAACGGATTCTTCTTATTGTTACGTACATCCCATAAATGCTCATCACATGATCTTACAGAGGTTTTATCATTAAAATAAATATCATAATTATCTTTTTCTCCTTGAGGAAAAACACCTAAAACTTTTTTTGGTTTACCATCACTACCAATAACATAATCACCAACCTTAATATTACCCATTCTAACCCATCCATTTGGTGTGAATAGTTTGGAATCAACATCTTGTGCTTTTCCTAAACCCATTTCGTGGGAAATTAAGGTATTCCTTGTTGCATTCATAAACATAGCAGCAACAATTTGATGTGGAAATAATTTTATTCCTTGTTTTAATAATTTATGTAATTTATCTGAATATTTTTCGTATGTTTCTTCTAACTCTTTTTTATATCTAACCCAATTTTCTTTTTTTATATTTAATTCCTTAATAAATTCACGTTTCTCAGATTCTTTTTCTTTGATTTTTTTTATTTGATTAATAAAAACCTTTCGACTTTCATTATCAAAATCAAAATGAATTTTATTAGATTTTTTATATTTTTTTATTAAATGATATAGTGAATTAGTTGTTAATTCCCAAGCCAATACATTAGAATCCCACTTTCTACTTTCTTTGGGTAATACTTTAATTCTATCGACTAATTGTTTGTTATATGAGAATCTAACGTAATATGCATTACGCCTACCAATTCTTTCACAATGAACAACAAATATTGGGAGATTTGACATTTACTTTTTATTAAAATTTCAAGAATACAAATATAACTCAAAATTTAGTTATTGTCAACATTTTTTTAAATCTTTGTTGTTTTCGTAATACTATCTGATATTGTTATGTTTATTTTATCTTCAATTGGTAAGGTCATTTTTGCATAGTTATGTCCATTTGAATCAATAAAATCAAGTTTAAACTCACCATAAAATCTACCAGTTTTTGTTGTGTTTGATTCTTTAAATTGATATGTTAAATTGTATTTACATTTACTAGGAAATTTTGATATATCTTCATTTACAATTAAATCTGCAGGAACATTAGCAATTTTATATAATCCATTATCCGAATCTATCATAGAAAATGTTAATGCAACATTTTCCATCATTTCAGATGTAATCCCATACTTTTCCATAATTTTTTGTGTAAGTGAATATGTTAAAATAGGAAATGTGCTATTTTTTTTTATAAAAAAATTTTTATTATCAATTATATACATTATATAACCCTTTTATCTTTTTTTTCAATATCATTCATCATTTTTTTTCTATCTCCAGATATCCCTTTTATTCTTTGTTTTGCAGTTGCTGCAATACCATCACCTAATAAACCCATTGTTAATGCATCAAAATCATTAAAACCTGAACCAGTAAATTCAGTATAAAATCTGAATAAAACATAAGTACATAATATTGTTAATAAATATCTTCTCCAATTATCTTTAACCCAAAACTTCCAACTCCAATTACGTGGGGTTTTTTTACTTTCTTTATCACGTCCAGATGTTTCAATTAATGCATATATGATATAACCAACTACCATGAACCAAGCATAGCTAATCATATCAATTAACTCATAATTTCCAAAAATTCTATAAAATATTTCTTCTATCATTTTTATTGTTGTTTAATATGTTAATAATTTCCGTGTTTTAATATGTTTATTAATCCATCTTCTATTTCCTGTGTCCAATATTCTTTAATAGGAAATCCAGCATTTTCAAAATCATAAGTACCTTCAAGATAATCAAAAATACCTGATACTACACCATTTTCAGACTTACTTCCAATACTATAATCAATAAAATTTTTATTTAAATTTAATCCATCCATTTCAAAACCCATATCAATTGCATTTATATCTGATAAATATATTCTTAAATAAGATATTGCTGCTTCCCATCTATCAATTCTTGATGTTTTTGATTGTTTATTAAATTCTTTTAAATTTTCAAAAATTTCTTCATCAGTAAAATATAATCTTTGAGTTTCAATATCTTCAATTAAATTATATTGACACGCAAGTTTCTTTTCTTCTTCTGATAA
>SL_3KL_010_SEDDRAFT_10001022_pt1 | contig 24845 bp, 21 predicted proteins | sample SodLakKL_010_SED_2_FD_10381 | JGI IMG/M metagenome (IMG submission 10381) | reverse complement strand
CCGATACACCAGAGGTAAAAAGCGAACGTTACAATCAAACCATGGAATGGACGATGTTGGATAACGATTACCAGGAACGCACCCGGCGTACTTTTACGACGGGACCCGTTTTTGTACCCCTATGGTGGCCGCGTTATTCACCCACATATCGGCGCAATATCGGTGGCACTGTATCAAATCCAGTCCCTGCCCAGAGCACATCCACCAGCCCCGGCGGTCGGGTATCATTGCCAAACATTCCAGGCTCAAATTTCGCTGCTGGTGTAATTAACGGCGTCACTGGTATGGCTGGAGGCGTAGTTGGCAACCTGACCTCCTTTACCAGCGGGATCACAAACCGCACCAACCCCATCCCAACAACAAGCAGGAGCGGTTCTGGTGGATTCCGAGGTGGTGGTGGCAGCTCATGTGCCTGTGCCTGCGCCTGTGCTGGTTGTGCCTGTGCCTGTGCTGGTGGTGGGCGTTAAGCATTAGCTTTGTTCAATATCCCATCACATTCGGGTTTAAAGAACAGATTTAACAATGAGCAATAAGCAAAGTATTTTCAAGAAAATCACCCGGCGGATAAAACAAGAATCCCTTCCAGATCGGGGGTTGTTCCATTACCTTCGCGAAGATGAACAGGGCAAAATCCGTATGCACTTGCGGATAGACCCATGTGGTACAGGACTCTTGATTGCAAATGCCAACCGGGTTGTTCACCTAAATCCCACAGCAGCCGCAATGGCTTATTTGTATCTTGAAGGGCGTACACCTGAAGATGCCGCTCACCTTCTTCGCAAGAAATTTAGTATCTCAAATTCCGATGCTCTGGAAGATTTCAATAATTTTTCAATACAGCTCGAGGAACTGATCAGCCCTAATGGTGGCTGCCCAGTTTGTGAATTATCGCTTGAAACAACAGCCCCTTTCAGCAGTATGCCTACAGCCCCCTATCGCATGGACCTGGCCGTCACCTATCGCTGCAACAATGACTGTGACCATTGCTATAATGCCCGTCCTCGAAAATTTCCCGAGATGGACACTCAATCATGGAAAAAGATCATTGATCGCATTTGGGACCTGGGCATTCCCCATATTGTTTTCACCGGAGGGGAACCAACACTCTACAATGGATTACCTGATCTAGTTGCTTATGCTGAAAAGAAGGGTTTAATCACTGGTATTAACACTAATGGACGCAAACTTGCTGATCAGGCATATTTAACCAAGCTGGTTAATGCAGGTTTAGACCATGTACAGATCACCATTGAATCGCATAATCCTCAGATACATGATCAGATGGTTTCAGCCAAGGGAGCATGGGAAGAAACCGTGCAAGGTTTGAAACATGTCCTCAAAACTCGGTTGTATGCAATGACCAATACAACCCTCTTGACCCATAATAGCCCATCCATTGTTCAAACATTAGATTTCCTAGCACAACTCAAGGTTCCAACAGTAGGTTTAAATGCCTTGATCTATGCCGGTAAAGGAGAGGATGTAGGGTCGGGACTTAAGGAAACCGACCTACCTCCCATACTAGAAAATGCCCGGCATATCACGCAATCAAATGACCAAAGGTTAATATGGTACACACCCACACAATATTGCCATTTCAACCCGCTTCAACTGGACCTGGGAATTAAAGGTTGCACCGCTGCCCTTTATAACATGTGTATCGAACCCAACGGAGACGTAATCCCTTGCCAATCTTACTATCATTCCTTAGGCAACCTCCTTGAGGATCCCTGGGAAAAGATTTGGGATCATCCACTAGCTATCCAACTACGACAACGTAAAGATATCCCCGAAGGCTGCCAGGGTTGTGAATTTCTTATTGAATGTGGCGGCGGCTGCCCATTAGCAAGACAGCATCAAACCATACAGCCCATCCAAAACCCTGTATTTACAACATGATCGGAGTAAAAAATGCCTAATCTTTTGGACTCAGTAAAACAATTTTTTTCTCAAAAAGAACCCTTGTCTGCCGGCATGTATGCCTATCAAACACCACCTGATGCCGAAATTCAATATCGCCTCCACCTGAGGATTGAAAAAGACGGTACTGGTATCCTCGTAGTAAACGCGTCTACCATTTTACATCTTAATCAAACAGCTGTTGAATATGCCTATCACCTTATTCAGCACTCAGATACTGAGAGTGTAATCGACGAAATTTCAAAGAGGTACAAAATCGACCGTGAACATATACGTCAGGACTATGAATTGTTCACCGATCGAGTTCTGACTTTGATCGAAACCCCTAATTTAGATCCGGTAACCTATCTTGATATTGAACGTCAGGAACCCTATTCCGGAGAAATCTCTGCACCTTACCGCATGGACTGCGCCATTACCTACGTTGTGCCCGATGAGAGCCATCGAGAACATGCACCACTGGATCGCGTTAATCGTGAGTTGACCACCGAGGAATGGGTAACCATTTTTGACACAGCCTTTGATCATGGCATTCCGCACATTTTGTTCACAGGTGGAGAACCCACAATGCGCGAAGACCTCGCTGAACTTATCCTCAAAGCAGAAGAGTTAGGTTTGGTCACCGGATTGGTAACCGATGGTTTACGAATTGAAGATGATGCCTATCGCAGCAAACTCCTTATGAATGGCCTCGATCATATCATGATCATTTTCGACCCCGAAAACCCGAAGGAATGGGAGGTTCTTGAAAAAGTTTTGAAGGATGACATTCATACCACCGTTCACCTCACCCTGCGCAAAGGTGTCGACCTTCATCCATTCATGCAGCGCATGGCAGAAATGGGTACCCAGGCAATCTCGCTGAGTGAGGCAGATCGTGACCTGACCGAAGAATTACAGGATCTGCGTGATTTTGCTGCCGTACTCCAGCTGGACCTCGTGTGGGATATGCCGGTACCCTATTCACAAAACAATCCTGTTTCCCTCGAGTTAGAAAGAAATCCCGATGAAGAAGCCCCGGAAGGTGCCGGTCGAGCCTGGTTGTATGTTGAACCAGATGGAGATGTTTTGCCTGCTCAGGGTATGTATGATCAAGTCTTCGGTAATATTTTGACCGATCCTTGGGAAACTATCTGGGAAAAACACTTCTAATGCAAGATTTTCGGGACCTCAGCCCTGATGCTTGGCACCAACGTTATTTAGCACAGGCAGGATGGACATCACACATCCGCCAAAATCTTTTTGAGAAGGTAAATCCATTACGAGATAAGCGGATCCTGGAAATTGGATCAGGTACGAGCGCTGTATTAAGTGCCCTCCTGAGGGAGGGCCATTTTAACTTATGGGGGATCGATATCGATTTACCAAGTTTATTATTCTCAAAATCTTCTCACGATCCTTTTCACCTGACCCAGGCCGACGGCAGGCACTTACCCTTTTCCAATGGAAGCTTTGGCATAACGTGCTGCCATTACCTCCTCATGTGGGTAGAAGAACCGTTGCAAGTTCTCACTGAAATGTACCGTGTAACCGCTTCTAACGGTTGGGTTCTGTCCATAGCTGAACCTGATCACAAAGCCCGCATTGATTATCCACCACCTATGGGAGAATTAGGGATAAAACAAACACAAGCTTTGGAAAACCAGGGTGTTGATGTTTCCATTGGTCGTAAACTAAGAAAACTATTTTATCAAGCCGGTTTGGCAGATATTGAGGTTGGCATCCTGGGAGCACTATGGAACAAGCATGCAGATGCCTCAAATGATACAACTGAATGGATGATGATCGAGGCAGACCTAAAAGACCAACTTTCAGCACAAGAACTGTCTGAATACCATAACATAAATCAACTAGCGTACCAAAACGGGGAACGCATTCTATACATACCCACTTTTTATGCCCTGGGCAGAACTAAATGAATTGATGGATTATTCATGGTATACCACCAAGAGTAACATTGCACCTCCTAACCTTGGCGTATTCAATTAATAATCTGTGTCTTAAGCTACTGATTGGAATTAAAAACGGGGTTGATATTAGAACCAACCCCGTTAAGTCGTTAGTAAAGTCGGATCATGGATTTTCCCAATAGCGAATTTGAGCCATCCATACTTCGAGATTCTCTACTTCTTGGCCTCCCACGAAGACGCCAAATTGACCACTCAAGTATGCATCATCAACAGCTTCATCCACCAGGTGTCCGTTGATGTATAAACCGAGACTTGATCCTTGAGCCATCACGCCAAGCCTATTGACGTTGTTCGCTCCGGTTTGGATATTACTGTTCTGCGTCCAATTGATGATCACATCCATGGTATTGCCATCCCATCGACGCAGGCTGTACCTTCCATTGCATGTGATTCCAAATAGATAGACTTTTTCTGCCCCGATGCTATCAGGTGCTCTGAATATCATGCCAAATTGATCCCAGCCCGAACAATTCGGAGACAGGACAGTTGATTCAAGGTAGAAATCATCCAATACTGGCCACGATAAACGCCACCCAATAAGCTCAGAAGTGGATGTCAGCTTGAGATATCCGTCTTCAAATCTTATGTCGGATAATGGACTGAAACCGGTTGGCCAATTGCCACTCGTCGCCATATTGTCAGTCCAATCTGCTGACCCAAGGTTTACGGTTGGGTCTGTATCAACCAGGGTTGGTGTTGGGGCTAGGGTTGGTGTGTCTGTTGGTTCTGGTGTGGGTGCAAGGGTTGGGGTGTCTGTTGGTTCTGGTGTTGGCGTATCATCAGGTTCAAGTGTGTCTGTCGGTGTTGGCTCGGGGGTTGGCGTGACTTCTTCCGGAATTGGCGTATCATCAAGCGCCGCTTCCGTCAATGCTGCAGCAATCTCTGTGGCCATGATATCATCTGGATCCTCTGTGACATCATCGACTGCATCCTCGAGGAAGGGGATGTTACAGCTTGTTAAAGCCAATGCTAGTATCACTAAGCTAAATACAATTAGTTTTTTCATCTTTTCCTTTCCTTTCGTGTTTGTTTCTCCTTTCTAGTTTATTGTTAAACACTTGTCCATATGCAATCCTTTCACTTATATACTAAGTGTACCGAATCATGATCACAAAGTCATAATTAATTTGAAAATAATACTAAATATCGGTTATTTCTGAGGTTAATTACATATCACCGTTGACTTACGATTGGGAAATGGATCATTCCCCAAATAGAGAAGCCCACATTCAGGTCTGGATCAATCAGGGATTTACCAGTGACAATCAGCCAGGAATGTGGATCTTATGAAAAGCTTGTTACCTGTTGTGAAATCTCGATCAAGGATTTTCCTAGCCTTAACAATAATTAAACCTTTGACATGGAAAACCCATCTTGCCAAACGCAGCAAAGACGGCTATAATATTTGAGTTCGGGGCGTGGCGCAGTCCGGCTAGCGCGCTTGCATGGGGTGTAAGAGGCCCTGGGTTCAAATCCCAGCGCCCCGACCAAACAAACCGCCACGCATTGTGGCGGTTTTCTGTAGAACCAGCTCTAAATGGAGGTAATTATGATTAATCGCGTTCGGATAGGATTTTTAGGCGCAGGTGGATTTGCTCAAGCCCATTCCTTTGCCCTGGATACCCTGAAGTATTATTATCCCGACGTCACAAGCATTGAAAAAAATCTTGTTGCCTCCCCAACGCCAACGAGCAGAGAAAAGTTTGTAAGCCGGTTTGGTTTCAAAGAAGCTGTCCCTCCTGAAGCACTTTGGGAGCGTGAAGATATCGACACACTATTTATCTTAGGGCCAAATCACACCCATACACCGCAACTCCTTAAAGCTGCGAAGCTCCCCCATATTGAACGCATCTATGTTGAAAAGCCAATTGGTACTTCCCAGCAAGATATCTTGGAACTTGAAGCGCTGGAAAATGCTGATCATGGCAAAGTTATCATCATGGGTTTCCAATATCTGCATAAATCAGCTCTACGGAAGGCACTCCTGCATTGGCACAGCGGTGCCTTTGGTGAACCGATCTATTTCCGCAGTGAATACCTCCACAGCAGTTATTTGGACCCTGCTTACCGCAAAAAGAACCAGGCACGTCTTGAACCAATCCCAGCTAATGGAGCTGCTGCTGATCTGGGCTCACATGTCCTCAGTCTAATGATCGCATTTTTAGGTGAGGACCTGGTCGTGAAAGCTGCTGCTTCCAGTGGTCGTTTTACAGATGTTCCTCCCAACTCGGATCTGTGCAGCACGGCACTGATCGAAGAAACCAATTCAGGAGCAATCGGCACCATGGTCGCAAGTAGAGTCTCCCAGGGTACCGGGGATCATCTCTCGCTGGAAATCCGTGGTACTCGCGGTGCGCTGTTGTTTGACACGGCTACCCCAGATTGTTATCGAACATTTTTACCTGAACTAGGTTGGCAGAGGCACGAAGTCATGAGCAACTACCTGCCCATAACGAAATTTCCTGCAGATTACGCTCCATCTGGCTGGTTGCGCGCCCTGGTGCACAACCATTATCTATTCTTGGGAGGAGAGCCAGATACAAGTTTTCTCCCTGATTTACACCATGGCATCCAAGTCCAGCGTTTATTGCAGCAAATCGCCAACCACATCTTAGGGAATTAAATCCTACTCAAGATCTGACCGTTTATTTGGCTGCCGTTTATTCTGAGTTCGCCGGACAAGTCTTATCAGTTCTTCTCCATCATACAGAATAATTGGTTTCTCCTCAGCCCACTGCCGTGCCTTGTGGGTGAAGTTTCCTGTTGTAATTAGGTATGCACCCTGGGCACTTTCATGCAGCATTGTCCCATACAAGTCTCGAACGACCGGCTCCCCTACTGACCCACGATACCGCTTACATTGCACAACCCACTTCTCACCTTGCTGATTCTTAACCACAATGTCAACACCATGGTCTGAGTTGCCACCAACAAGCTCAACATCATGACCATAAGCACTAAACAAGCTGGCGACTAAGTGTTCAAACTCCTGTGGAGAGAGCGATTTAATATCCTCAAGTTTCCTTGCGCGTGAAAGGGTTATCCATCCTAATCGCCATTGCCACAATTTCCTAATAACAATAATCCCACCAGAGAGCCCACCTAATAAAATAAAAGCATAGTTATTCACTGGGTCGGGCAAGATCGACATCGGAGATCGTTCATGCCTGAGGAGAAATCCCCAAAAAAAAGCCCAAATAAGCCAGACAATAAAAATGTCAAATATCCCTCGCTTAACCCTTTCGGAAAAAGGTTTTTCTTTCCAACGTAAAGGTCTCAGGCCTAGAAGGATAATCAGGGGCCAAAATGGATAAAGAAAGGATGAGATGGCGATTAACGCTTCGCGATAAATAGTGTTCTCCTTATTAAACAAACACCGGTCATCAAATTCAGACCGGCGCCGGGATACTTTTATTTTACCATGGACAATGGGTAATGAGTTTTTTCCATACGATCGTTTTGAATCAGGCTTGAAATAGTGACAAGGATCATATATCATGTTAAAATAAAAACGTAGGGAACTTTATTGCCTATTAATGCGTCTTAATTATGATAAGCATTAAACCAATTAAGGAATGGATGGTAAACAATGAAAAAACTATTTTTTGTCACAATCCTCATTCTTGCACTTGTTTTATCAGGCTGTCATTTTCCAGGTTTTGATACAGATGTTGCCCCGGATCCAGAAGATGCAATGGCAACAGAGATCGCCAGGATCCTAACAGGCACCCCCGTTGAAGTTGATATCTCACCAACGCCAGTAGATGAAGACGTCGTAGAAGAACCAACGCCCCTTCCTGAGCCAACAGAACCTGTCGAGACCGAAGATCCAACCCCAGTTCCAACCCCTACCCCGGAAGACACCCCTGAGCCAACGCCAACTGCGACGTTGGTTGCAACCGATCCTGCACTTACATTGGGCAATCCGGACTGGGTTGATAACATGAACAACGATGCCAATTGGCCCACAGGATTTAGTGATTTCACCACCATCAAATTCGAGGATGGCTTCCTGAAACTAACTTCACAAACAGATTTAGATGGATGGCGGGTATCATGGCCGGTGATTGAAGATTTTTACCTGGAAGCAACCCTGCAAACACCTGAATGTGAAGGTAGTGACCATTTTGGCCTTATGTTTAGGGTTCCTGCAGATTCTCGTGCGGGTAAAGGCTACCTGTTTGGCATCACGTGTGACGGTCGTTATAGTCTGCGCCGCTGGGATGGAAGAACAATGCAATTCTTAATTAATAGAACTGCTAGTGATGCCATAAATGAAGGTGCAGATGTCGAAAACAAATTAGGTGTGATGGCCCGTGGCGCTAACCTAGCGTTATATATTAACGGAGAAATGGTAAACGAGGTAACTGATTCGGATTTCCTCGAAGGGAAATTTGGTTTCTTTGTTGGCGGCTTCAATGTTGACAATCTCAGTGTTTGGGTGGACCAGGTTCGCTACTGGACAATCCCGTAACTGCCCTAATGTGGATGACATCTATATCACTGCTTTCTTGAACCATGCCAGAATTTGAAGAAATCTTTCAGCTATTACCAGATAAGACCCAAGAGATTCTAACCCCACTCTGGGATCACCTTCCAGAACATGAAAAGGAAGCCCTCATAGAGAAATTTGAGGGCTTGCCTTTGGATGTAAACCTGGTCAACATGCTCTTGGACCTATCTAAGGTGCAAATGAAGGTCGCTTTAGGTCACAAGAACCGGGTGGTCATTGTTGGGCCAGCAAATGTCGGGAAATCAACCCTTTATAATCGCTTTATTCGGGAAAAGGCAGATCAAGCGGAAGTCAGCCCGGTTCCTGGTACAACCCGTGTCAACCAGGTGGCAGATGCTGGCATTTTCGCGGTCATCGATACCCCAGGGGCAGATGCCGTTGGTCCTGTCGGTCAAGAGGAAAAAGAAGAAGCACTCACAGCTGCCCAAGAAGCAGATTTTTTAGTGATCATGTTTGATGCCATACAAGGTGTCAAGGAGAACGAATTAAAACTCTATCACCAGTTAGTAAGACTGCGGAAACCTTACCTGGTTGTCCTGAATAAGATCGATCTGGTTGGAGGAAAACACGAATCGGTAGTGATCGAGACCGCAGCCAAGAACCTTGGAATCGAAACTGAAAAGGTGATTCCCATCTCAGCAAAACGCGGTGTGAACATCACCAAAGTGTTGATGGGAATTGTAGCGGCTGATCCAGAATTGTTGATACCATTGGCCCAGGCAATGCCGCAATATCGATGGACACTCACCTGGCGTGTTATCGTCACATCATCAACCATCTCGGGTGTGATCGCGTTAATGCCAATGCCATTGATTGACTTTGTTCCCCTGATTGTCAACCAATCCACCATGGTTCTTAGCATTGCCCGTATACACAATTACAAAATCACACTCAGACGCGCCCGAGAACTTGTGGCAACATTTGGGATCGGCCTACTAGCGCGATCTCTCTTCCAGCAATTAAGCAAATTGGGGGGTGTACCGGGTTGGCTGCTTTCTTCTGCAATAGCCGCCTCAACAACCGTTGCCATGGGTTATGCTGCTTCAATCTGGTTTGAAAAAGGGGAACGTATCAGTCAAGAATCATTAAACACACTTTCCAAGAACCTGACCAAAGAATTGATTGACCGGCTTAAGCATTTGTTTACGCGTAAACCATCAAAAAAGAGCCTGGAACAAGCGCTAGGTGATTCGCTCGAAGCAACTGGCATGGGTGAACGTGAAACAATCGATCAAGCAGCCCTACCTAAAGACTCATAAAAAAACCAGCCATCGGTTCGATGGCTGGTGTGTCAAAACAAATTTAATTTATTTAAATCAAACCTAATTGCTTTCCAATCTTTGCAAAAATCTCTAAAACCTGCTCCATTTGTTCATCTGTATGGGTTGCCATATAACTCGTTCGTAACAACTGGCGTCCAGGTGATACCGCGGGTGAAATTACGGGATTGACAAACACACCATTCTCGAACAGGAGTTTCCAGGTTAAGAAGGTCATGTCATCATCGCCAATCACAATCGGGATCACAGGTGTGACTGAGTCTCCAGTATCAAAGCCCAAACGTTGATATTCGGCTCGCATTTTATCGGCAATCTGGTTAACCCGCACAATCCGCTCTGGTTCCTCACGCATTACCTCCAATGCTGCTAAAGCAGCTGCAGCATTAGATGGTGGAATACTCGCACTAAAGATCAAACTACGAGCTTGATGCTTGATATAGTCCACCACATCGGCATCTCCCGCGATGAAACCTCCCAATGATGCAAAGGATTTACTGAAGGTAGACATGATCAGGTCAACTTCATCCGTCATATCAAAATGGGCAGCCGTACCTCTCCCACCCCCTAAAACACCCGTAGAATGGGCATCATCAACCATCACCCGCACCCCATAAGCTTTGCACAAGGGTACTAATTCAGGCAAAGGTGCAATATCACCTTCCATACTGAATAAACCGTCCACAACCAACAATTTACCCTGATCCTCTGGAAGGCTCTCCAGTACTCGTTTTAAATGGTCCATGTCATTGTGGCGGTAACGCTCAATCTTGCCACCGCTTAAAAACGCCCCATCCACAATGCTGGCATGATTATCTTTGTCAAGAATAACAACATCACTTCTTCCCACCAATGCACTGATGGTGCCCAGGTTGACCTGCATACCAGTCGAGAAAACCAATGAGTCTTCCTTACCCACCCAATCTGCCAGCTCAGCTTCAAGGTTTTCGTGCAAAGTCATGTTACCATTCAGAAAACGAGAGCCTGTACAGCTTGTTCCATAACGTTCAATCGCATCTAATGCGGCTTGACGTACTTTGGGATGTTTTGTCAGCCCTAAATAGTTGTTTGACCCACACATGATGATACGCCGCCCATGATAGGTAACCTCTGTACCTTCATTTTCATCAAGTGGAATAAAATAAGGGTAAATCCCCGTTTCCTTCGCGTCTTTTACGACAGAGAAGTGATAACACTTTTCCAATATATCCATATCATTTTCCTCATGTGACTAATAGTTCATCAAGGATGATTATACTTGATATCCAATTAGAATCCATTTTTTATTAGCTTAAACTCGTTTACATGTTGTTTAACAAAAACACATCGAAAAGGTTGCGTTTGTTTGATGAAAAAACTATAATTCAGACATAATACTCCAGTAAATCCAGTAGAGGTTCAAATGAAAAAAATTTTTATCTTGATCCCGTTAATAATCTTGACTTTGCTCGTGACTAGCTGCCGCCCAGATGATAATGATGTTTCTGAGGATTTGGTAGCAACCCAGGTTAGCATTATTCTGACAGAGACCGCAATCCATATTGAAGAAGCACCAGAGCCAACGCCAANCTACACCATAGAACCTTCGCCTACAGAACCCGAAGAACCAACCCCTACAGCCACAGATACACCGACACCAACTGAAACAGCAACCAGTACACCAGATCAAGAAGATCCAGCCCAACGCTTAGGTGCACCAGCCTGGACTTATGAATTTCTCGGTGATACCAGCCCCTGGGATTTTGAATCCACCCAGGCGCTTTATCAAACATCAGATGGTTATCTGAACATAACAGCCCGTGCAAATGCCAATTGGCACAACTGGTGGGTCTCCAGCCCTGTTCTACAAAATGCTTATGTAGAATCAACGATACAAATGTCAGAATGTTCTGGTGCAGATCGCTTTGGTTTGATTGTTAGGTCAACTACAGGCGGACAGAATTTTTATTTCTTATCCATCACCTGTGATGGACGATGGGGTTTCTTCCGCATGGCAGAGGATGTGGAAATCGAAACCATTATTGGATATGAATCAACAGAAGCGATAACGCCAGGATTGGCACAACCGCATCGAGTTGGTATTTGGATGGATGGCAACACCTTCAATATTTACATTAATGGTGATCAAGTTGGCACAGCAACTGACTCACAGCTTGATGAAGCAGGGATGACGGGTTTCATGATTGTATTTGCAAACACACCTGGTTTCACCGTCCAGGTGGATCAGCTCAAATACTGGAATATCCCGTAATTTACCAGGATTAGACTAATCATCGAGATAACATCACAGACATCCTCAAAAAAATGGCCAGATTATCTTCTGACCATTTTTTATTTACCCTTGTTCAAAATCAAATTCTCGTCTATGATTTGTGGTCAGTAAATCCAATGATATAAAGGCGAACCAATGAAGATCATCGAAATATCACTCCAAGATCGCAGCAACCAAAAAGCATTTATCAACTTTCCTTTTGACCTCTATAAAGATAACCCTCTCTGGGTACCGCCTATTAAGTCTGATTTACGAAAAATTTTTAAGCCTAACTATCCTTTTTATCAATACGGTGAAGCTGTATTTTTGTTAGCGGTATCAGACCAGAGAAAAGTCTTGGGACGTTTAGCTGTCGCTAATAATCACCGCTACAATCAATTTCACAAGTCTAAAACTGCCTTCTTCTACTATTTCGAGGTTGTCGATGATCTCCATGTTGCTGAAGCATTATTCTTTCATGGTTTTGAATGGGCAAAGCGCCAGGGGTTAAATAAAATATTAGGACCTAAAGGTCTCACCGTGCTGGATGGTTTTGGGATGTTGATTAAAGGTTTCGAGTATCGCCCTGCCTTCGGACAACCTTATAACCCGCCATATTACCCTGAGATGATCGACACCCTCGGGTTTTCCAAGGTAACAGACGCCTTCTCCGGTTTTATTGACCAGAACACTGAGGTTCCTGAGAAAATATCTAAAGCTGCCAAAATTGTCAAGAAAAAAATGAGGTTTGAAATTCCTTTATTGAAAACGAAAGCAGACTTGAGAAAAGTCGTCAAAGATTTTCAAAGGCTCTACAATGAATCCTTAGCTGCTTCAGCGGGAAATCCACCTGTAACCGATGAAGATATGGATAATATGGTCAGCCAGTTAATGTGGATTGCCGATCCGCGGTTGATCAAACTGATCTATAAGGACGGTAAAGCTGTTGGTTGGCTGCTGGTTTATCCTGATGTTGGTGCCGCTTTGCAGCGGATCAATGGTCGCTTATTCCCCTTCGGATGGCTGCAAATCCTTTTGGAAAGCAAACGTACCCATTGGGTGAATATGAATGGGGTTGGTATTATTGAGGAATACCAACGTTTGGGCGGCACAGCGCTTCTTTATGATGAGTTTCATAAAAGTGTTTTGGAGTCGGAACAATATAATTATGCTGAGATGCTGCAAATCCGTGAAGAAAATATCAATTCGCTGCTAGAAGTCGCCAATGTGGGATCAAATTTCCACAAGACCCATCGCCTGTATGAAAGGCAACTAGCTGATTAGGTTGTAAGAAATTAGGTAGAGGGAAACTAAGGAATTCGGAAACAGGTAACATTCGATCAGGACGCAACATTTACACTTCAGTGTGTAATTTTTATTTTTTATTTGTTTTGAGTCATATTCACGACGGGTCAACTTCTGCCTAACCCCTACTACATAATTCCTACTACCTTGTTCCTACTATCAAATCCCAAAAACCAATTGTAAATCATCTCAATCTATGATATCATACTGGTATGACCACTTACCAGTTATCACAAAAAAACCACCAGAATTGGCAAACAGTTAAAAAACCGGCCGAAATTGCTGAGTCACGCTTGATCAAGGCCATCTTAGAAGGTGCATTTCCCATCAACAGCCACCTCCCTGGCGAACGGGAGCTGGCAGAATCCCTTGGGGTTACACGCCCTACCCTCCGAGAAACCTTGCAGCGGCTGGAACGGGATGGCTGGGTCGAGATCCATCAAGGGAAGCCCACCCGGGTTAAGAATTACTGGCAAGAAGGCAGCCTGGGTGTGCTTAATGCCCTTGCCTCTTATCCCAATCACCTCCCAGACAATTTCATTCCAGATTTGCTGAGGGTTCGATTGGCAATGGCTCCCACTTATACGGCCATGGCAGTCGAAAACTCCCCGGACAAAATCATCCAGCTACTGGAAGGGCGGCACACATTAATGGACGATCCACAAGCCTATGCTAACTTTGATTGGCAAGTCCACCACGTTCTCACACGTTTAAGCGAAAACACTGTCTTTGTCATGATTTTAAATGGGTTTAAAGATTTATTTCTCCATTTAGCCCCCTTCTATTTCTCAAATGATTCTGCCCGGCAGCATTCAATGCGTTTTTACCAGGATCTCTGCCTTGCATCAGAAAAACCTGATCCTAACCAGGCCAGAATTCTCACTGATATGGTTATGCGAGAAAGCATGATCTTCTGGCAGCAAGTAAAACTCACCTGATATAAATAAATGGAGAAAACCATGAAAAGAATCCAGGGTTGGGGAAATATCAAAACCGACTACCCGGTACCTGAACCAGCCAGGGCTTACCTTGAAAAGGTCGTCGGTAAACCACACCAACTGCAAAATGTATCAATAAACGAGCTGCTCAACAGGGTTTCATCTTCAAGGATGCCCCCTCATTCACTGATTAGCACAGAACCTGAAGAACGTTTACGGCATGCCCGAGGGCAATCTCTCAATGACTGGGTTGACATGTATGACGGCCTAGTCAACACCTTTCCGGATGGGGTCGCCTACCCGGAAACCGAAGATGAAGTCAGGGATCTGATTCAATTTGCCCGTAAAGAAAAACTCAACCTAATCCCATATGGCGGCGGATCCAGCGTTGTGGGACACCTGACGCCCCCTGATGATGGACCACCTACCATCAGTATCGACTTGAAAAAGATGAACAAGTTACTCTCACTTAACGAGGAGAACCACGAAGCGACCCTGGGTGCAGGGATCAGAGGCCCTGAGCTTGAAGCGGAACTAAAAAAACATGGGTATGTCTTGGGACACTTTCCACAATCCTGGGAGTATTCGTCACTGGGTGGATGGATTGTTACCCGCTCTGTTGGTCAACAATCCTACCATTATGGCCGCATTGAACCCCTGTTTGTGAATGGCCACCTGGAAACACCCGAGGGACCAATGGAACTCCCACACTTCCCAAAAAGTGCAGCTGGACCTGATCTCCGGCACCTTGTGCTCGGTTCTGAGGCCCGGATGGGTATCCTCACCCAGGCTACGATGCGCATCCGCCGGTTACCTGAACAAGAGCTTTTTTATGCCGCTTTCTTCCCGAATTTCGAAACTGGTGTCACTGCTGTTCGCAAAATAGCCCAAAGTGAGCTGGCGGTTTCAATGGTCCGGTTGAGTGATGCCATGGAAACAGAAACCACCTTCCAGCTGTCTGGCGAAGAGAAACTGGTCAAACTTGCCAAAAAAGGTCTCAATTTATTTGGACAAGGTGATGATCGCTGTATGCTTCTCTATGGTCTAACCGGAACCAAGGCAGAAAACCGCCTTGCTGATCGACAGCTTGCACATTTTGTCCGCTCCCATCAGGGCATGATGGTCAAATTCTATCTGGGTGAGGCTTGGATGAAAAAACGTTTCCTGACACCCTACTTACGAAATACCCTCTGGGACCTTGGCTATGCCCTCGATACCCTGGAGACATCCTTACCGTGGGAGAAAATCCTGGAGGGACGTAAAGCCGTCGTCAATGCCATCAGCAGTGCAATCGAAGACGAAAACGAGGTCGTGCTGGTCTTCAGTCATATATCCCATGTCTATACCAACGGTGGTTCAATGTATGTGACATACCTCTTTCGTAGAGCCCAAGACCCCCAACAAACCCTGGCCCGCTGGCAGAAGATGAAATCAGCTGCAAGCAATGTAATCACCGCTATGGGCGGCACAATTAGCCACCAGCACGGTGTAGGATTGGATCATAAACCTTACCTGCATTTTGAAAAAGACCCGTTAGGTATGCAAATCATTAAAAACTCAATCAAAACGGTTGATCCTGATCAGATCATGAACAGTGGAAAGCTGATTGATCTCGATTAGATGAAAGGGAAGAGAAATGCTTAACCATAATTGGCGTGAAGCAACCTGGCTAGACTTGGATCAGCCATGGGACATCATCGTGATTGGCGGCGGCATTACGGGTGCAGGAATTTTCAATATGGCAGCTCAAGAGGGTCTCAAGGTTGTTTTGCTCGAAGCTAATGACTTCGCCTTTGGCACCTCCAGCCGATCCTCTAAGCTTGTACATGGAGGAATCCGGTATCTAAAAAACCGTCAATTTGACGTGGTGAGGGAGTCCGTTAAAGAACGTGAACGCTTGCTGCGCGAATCTGATGGACTGGTTGATTCTTTACCTTTTATCTTTCCCTCTTATGAGGATAACCAGCGGGAAACAAAGATGATGAAACTTGGTGTAATTGTTTATGACTTAATGGCACCAAAGTGGCAGCATCGTAACTTAAACAAAACACAAACACAAAAAGCCCTCCCAGCTCTCACGATGGAGACTCTAACCGGCGGGGTCAAGTATTATGATGCACTTGTCGATGATTCACAGCTTGTCTTAAGAGTCATCATGGACGGCATTCGATTTGGTGGTTCAGCAATAAATTATTGCCAGGTCATTGAGCTGTGTAAATCTAAAGCCGATGATGTCGAAGGCGTCATCGTGGAAGATAAAACTGGCAAGATGAAACCTTCTCATCTTGAACTGCGAGGAAAGGTTGTGATAAATGCCACCGGTCCCTGGTCAGATACCCTCAGAGAAAAAATCAACGGGGCACCAAAACTACGCCGGTTGCGCGGCAGCCATCTTGTCTTCTCTAAAGACGCTATTCCCCTCAATGCTGCCGTAACCATGCTGCACCCCAGGGACAACCGGGCACTATTCGCAATCCCTTGGGAAAACAGAATCCTGATTGGCACAACCGATCTAGATCACGATATCAAACAATCTGCTCGTAAGCACTACATTGATGAGACCTATATCACGTCAGATGAGGTCGATTATCTGATCGAAGCAACACGGCACACCTTCCCAGACCATCCCGTCAGCGAGGAGGACATCATCTCAACATTCTCCGGACTGCGCCCAATCATCCAAACCAATGCGCCGACACCCTCCCAAGAATCAAGGGCTCACGAAATCTGGTGTGAAAACGGATTGGTCACCATTGCAGGTGGAAAATTAACCATCTTTCGTGTCATGGCAGCTGATGTGCTCAATTATTGTGCGAATAAACTGCCTGGAAATCCAAATTTCGATCATCGATCAATATGCTTTATTCATCCTGAACCCGAAAACCGGCACGACCTCAAAAACCCCAATTGGAATTTAATGGCAGGACGTTTAGGAAATGATGTCAACAAATTCTTCAAAACTGCCAATCGACAAGATTTACAGCCAATTACACCCATCACTGAATTATGGGCCGAGTTGGCTTGGGCTGCAGAAAATGAAGCTGTGGTGCATCTGGACGATCTCCTATTAAGGCGTGTCAGGTTGGGTGTCCTGTTCCCAGATGCCGGTATGGACTTGATCGACGAAGTCCGCAAGCGTATCCAAGTGCCATTGGGATGGTCCAATCAAACTTGGGATTATGAAGTCGAACGCTATCTGCAGATTTGGCGAGAAAACTATTATCTGCCAGGATAGCATAAGTTTAAGCCCCACGCTGGAGACAGTTTTAGATTATGATATAAGCTAGATTCATTAATAACTCAACAGCCAGCACCCGGAGGTATAAATGGCAGGTGAGCAGATCCTGGCAATAGATAATGGGACGCAGAGCGTCCGAGCTCTCCTCTTTGACCTGAATGGGAACCTGATTGCAAAGAAACGCATTCCCATTCAACCCTATTATTCAAAAAAACCAGGTTGGGCAGAACAGGATCCTGAGGTATTCTGGGAGGGTGTCTGCCAGGCCTGCCAGGGTCTTTGGCAGTTGGATGGTGTCAACAAAAACGCCATCGCTGGTGTTGGTTTAACCACCCAACGCTCAACAGTAATCAATTTAGATGTGAACCAAATTCCATTACGTCCAGCGATCGTCTGGTTAGACCAGCGCCGGACAGAGGGGCTGCCACCCGTGAGTGGTATCTGGGGTCTTTTATTCAAGCTGGCTGGCATGCAAGACACCGTTCGATATTTCCAAGCAGAAGCAGAAGCCAACTGGATCAAAACCCATCAACCCGAAATCTGGAAGAAAACAGATAAATATGTACTCCTGTCTGGTTACCTAACGCACAAACTAACTGGCAAGGTGATCGATTCTATTGGCTGCCAGGTGGCTTATATCCCCTTTGATTACAAAAACCAGGATTGGGCTAAGCCCACCGATTGGAAATGGCAAGCTGTCCAGGTTGAACCAGAAATGCTGCCAGAATTAGTGCAGCCAACCGAACTACTTGGACACATTACCAAAGAAGCCTCATTGGCAACTGGTATCCCAGAAGGGCTGCCTTTGATTGCAACTGCAGCCGATAAAGCCACTGAGGTGATTGGAGCAGGCTGCCTGGAGCCCCATATCGGTTGCCTGAGCTTTGGGACAACCGCAACCATAAACACCACGCACCAAAAATATATCGAAGTCATTCCCCTGATACCCCCCTATCCATCAGCTGTGCCAGGGGCTTATTCTTTGGAAGTACAAATTTATCGCGGCTTTTGGATGGTTAGCTGGTTCAAAGAAGAGTTCGGCTTGCCAGAAAAACGTGAAGCTGAGCGCCGAGGTATTGAACCAGAAGTATTATTTGATGAGCTCCTACACACCGTGCCGCCTGGTGCAGAGGGTTTGATCCTACAACCCTACTGGTCACCTGGTTTAAAGATCCCTGGTCCAGAAGCAAAAGGTGCAGTCATTGGTTTTGGAGATGTCCATACCCGCGGCCATTTTTACCGGGCAATCATCGAAGGCTTAGGCTATGCCTTACGGGAGGCTATGGAGCGGACGGAAAAACGCTCACGCACCCCCATCACCGCCCTCAGAGTTGCAGGCGGGGGCAGCCAGAGCCCGGGCGTGATGCAGATCACCGCAGATATATTTGGCCTGCCTGTCACAAGACCGCATATTTTTGAGGCCTCAGGTCTCGGGGCAGCAATTGATGTGGCGGTTGGCTTAGGTCTCCATCCAGATTTTCCAACTGCCATCGCAGATATGACCCATCTAGGGGACACCTTTGAGCCAGATTCCAATCGCTATGAAATGTATACCGAACTATTTAATAATGTCTACAAACGAATGTACAAACGCCTGCAGCCCCTTTACAACAAAATCCGAGACATCATTTCAGAATGATGACTGCAACATAAGAATGTTATAGACGAACAGATTAACATTAATAGAAAGGATCCATTCCCATGACTCGACCGCAAATCAGCCAGCAAATCACTTTCTTACATGCACAAGATTTAGAAAAAACGCGAGAATTTTACACCGATGTTTTAGGATTGACCCTTGCACGTGACCAGGGAACCTGCCTGATATTCGAGATAACCCAAAGTGCCTATCTTGGGTTTTGTGAGCACATTGAAACCATTCCGAACGGTCGTAAAGTGATACTGACCCTGGTCAGCAATGATGTGGATGGTTGGTACAATGCTCTCACCGAGAGCGGTCATAAACCGATCGAGCCACCAAAAGCAAATCCTAAGTACGAAATATATCACTTTTTCATAATAGATCCTAACGGCTACTGGATAGAGATCCAGAAATTTGATCATCCTTTATGAAAAATCCACAGAGGATTTGGTGGCTGTTGGGAGCTTTTTTTTTGATCTATTTAGCTGCCTGCACGACACCCACACCCGTTCAGCCAACAGCAACCCACCAGACGACATCTCCAACCCCTGAAGTGGACGAATACCCGATGTTAACACCTGCAGAAGAACCCACTATCCCTATAAGTACACCAACCCCACCAGAAGGAACCCTATCTACCAAAACACAGTACTTTCTTGATGTGGACTTAAATTACGACCAGAAACAAGTGAAGGTTTTCCAAACAATTTCTTTTACAAACGCTTTACAATACACCATTGAAGAACTACCCGTTCTCGTCCCACCAGCTCAAAAAAGAGGCGTTTTTACATTAGATTCTGCAAAAATTGACCAGATACCTGTTAAATCCAATTTAAGAATCAGAAATGCGCAACTTCAGCTAAAGCTCGATCAGCCGCTGGAATCCGGGCAGCAAATCGAAATATTCCTTGAATACCAGCTGCGTTTACCAAAAGCTGCACAGCCTTTGGGGTACACCAGCCGTCAGCTGCTCCTTGCAGATTGGCACCCCATGATCCCGCCATATCAAGAGGAAGTTGGTTGGATGATTAACCCACCCGGCAGAGTCGGTGAACACCTTGTCTATCCCTTGAGTGATTTCCATCTTAATCTTTGTTTGACGCCATCCTCAAGTGACCTGGTTGTTGCTGCCAGCGCACCACTAGCAGGTGAACAGGACAACTGCCTTGTTTACAAAAAGCAAAATGCTCGCAATATATCCCTGGCGATTAGCCCATATTACCAGCTCTTCACTGTTGAAAACGACCTTGTAACGATCATTTCGTACACCTTCCCTGAACATGCTGGATTAGGCCTGCGGTCTGCTGAGTTAGCAAACCAGGCTTGGAGCACATTCAATGACCTATTTGGCAATAATCAGCGAGAGTTTCTCAGCATCGTGGAAGCTGATCTTTTCGACGGTTTAGAAACTGACGGACTGATCTATTTAAGCGACTGGTATTACCAGACCGCTGATTCTTCGCCCCAGAATTATTTTGAGTTGTTGACCGTTCATGAAACCGCCCATCAATGGTTTTATGCTTACGTCCACAACGATCAGGCCAATGAACCCTGGCTTGATGAAGCTTTGGCTACCTATTGTGAACTCTTGTACTATGAAATTCATCATCCTGATCTTGTGGACTGGTGGTGGTTTTATCGAGTCGATACATACGCACCTGAGGGTGATGTAAACGCCAACATCTATGCCTTCAGGCAGTTCCGGCCCTATATTAATGCTGTCTATTTGCGAGGTGCTATTTTTTTACAGGTATTGCGTGATGAAGTTGGCGATAATGACTTCTTCGACGGATTGAGGAATTACGTCCAATCCACTGACCCAGCGACAATTACCTCCTCGGCCGATTTCTTCGATGCATTCTCCGAGGTTTCTGATGTTGATCTTTCACCAATCGTAGCAGAATTTTTTCAATAATCACCCACTGAGGGTTATAATTAGTTTGGGTACAAGTTTTACATCGCAGACACATCATCTCAAAAAACAATAAATTATGTTTTATTTATCACACGATCAGAAAGGCAGCTAAAAAATGCGCTTTGGTCTCATGGAAATGCAATTAAATCGCCTTGTCCCACCAAAGGTTGACCCTAAGGAGGCAATCAATCGTATCTTAAATTTCGACCGCGGGCAGCATGTCAGGGGGCTCGCCCAGGAGGGTTTCTCTTTGATCGAGCTGGGTGGTGATTTATCCCTGTTCTTCCCTTCAGCCTATCAGGACGAGAACATTGACAGGTTGATGGTGCTCAAAGAAGATCTGAACTTAACTTATACCATTCACCTACCGCTCTGGTCTGTTGAACCCTCAACACCCCTCGAACCCGTTCGCATGGGATCTGTTGATGCAATTGTCGATATCATTGATGCCGTTCAACCCCTAGAACCAGAGGTCTATGTTCTACATGCAACCGGCGCGTTGGCTGCAGAATTCTATCGTATGAACCTCCCAGACATGGCAAAATCCCTGGCTTTGAAGCAGTTCCAAGGCGGCGCCATCAGTTCAATCCAGATCATCTTAGAAGAAACAGGGCTGGACTCTCGTAAGCTTGCTGTCGAAACGATTGAATTTCCCCTCGAATTAACCCTTGAAATGGCAGACTTGTTAGACCTTTCAATTTGTCTTGACACCGGACATATTCTGGCAGGGTTTTCAGGAGAAGTCCACATGTCGGAAGCAATCAAAGCTTGCCTTCCTCGGCTAAGCGAAGTACACCTGCATGATTCCACCAATTTTATGGAAACAGGTCAATTAGGGTATGGAAAGGACCATCAAACATTGGGTTCAGGGGCGCTGGATGTCAACAGCCTGATCAACCAGCTTAACAAGGCAAATTTTGGCGGACCGGTTGTCTTTGAACTTCCTGTTGAAGACGCCCTGGTATCCTTGGATCATCTCAAATCCCTCGGGGTAAACGTATGAAATCATACACCCTTCCTTATGGCACCAGTCATTTAACCGTTGAAGTCCCTAGTACCCAACAGGTCGATCAGCTCCTACCCCATCCTGGCGATGTGCTTGATGATCCAGACCAGGTGATCGCTGATGCAATCCGTTCCCCCATCGGCAATGTCAAATGGAAGACGTTTAAAACGGCAAAAACTGTGGGTATTGCGATTAATGATAAAACACGACCGTTTCCCAAGCCGAATCCTGTCCAGCACTTGTTAGAACACCTTGAAAAACTTGGCTTTGAACCGGAACAAATCACCCTTTTCATTGCGAGCGGCACACATGCCCCGATGTCAACGGATGAACTGTCTCAAACCCTGGACCAGTCGATTATTGAGCGCTATCCGATCGTTTTTCATGACTGCGATCAATCACCCATGGTTGACCTGGGAAAGACCAACTACCGTAATCCCATCCAGATCAATGCAGATTTCTATCATTGTGACCTGAAAATCTCGGTTGGTAATGTTGAACCCCATCATTTCATGGGCTTTTCTGGTGGTGTAAAAACAGCCGCCATCGGTCTGGCTAGCAGAAGCACAATCGCAGCAAACCATGCCAATCTGACACATCCCCAAGCCCGCACGGGAGTCTATCACATCAATCCCCTACGACAGGAGGTCGAAGAAATTGGGCGTAAGGCAGGCATACACTTTTCTTTGGGCACAATCCTGGACGAGGAAAAATATATCCTGGAAGTTTATTTTGGAGAACCTGCTGCGGTGATGAACACGGCCATACCCGTCGTGCGCCGCCTGTTTGGTATCAATGTCTCAAAAATGTATGACCTGGTAATCGCCTCACCCGGCGGAGCCCCCAAGGATATCAACCTTTATCAAAGTCAAAAAGCCCTCACCCATGCTGCTCGCATAACCCGGGATGGCGGATGGGTTGTTTTACTGGCAGCCTGCCCAGAAGGTTCTGGCAGCCAGGCATATGAAGACTATGTAAAACAAGCCGAATCTCACCAATCGATCATTGACCATTTTTCAAGTGGTTATTTTAAAGTCGGCCCACACAAAGCCCTGCAGATCGCCAGGGAAGCAGTGCGAGTCAACATCGTCCTGGTATCAGACCTGTCACCTCAGACCGTTAAACACTGGAAACTAACACCCAGCCAGCCCGAGTTGGTCAATGCTCTGATCAAGTGGATAGGGGCAAAGATCCCAAAGAATGCAAGTGTTGCCATCCTGCCCGCAGCTACCCGAACCATGACCGAGATATCAAATTGACAGACAACCAATATATTCTCAATCCGCATTTACCCGGAGAAGATTTTTTCTTTTCCCACACAGAATACTCACAAGGAAGAGCGTCAACAGGGATATTGCTCATCCACGGCTTCACGGCCACCACAGCCGAAGTCCGTCCAATGGCTCATAAGCTCCATCAAGCCGGCTTCACCACTGCAGGCCCCCTTTTGCCCGGACATGGCACCCATCCAGAAGATCTGAACCGCACCAAATGGTCCATGTGGGTAGAAAAGACCAAGAAAAGTTACGAAGCCCTCAGCCGCCATTGTCACCAAGTGTATGTCGTTGGCGAATCAATGGGATGTGTTTTAGCCCTCGAGCTTTCTCGCCAGCATCCGGAAATCGCTGGCTTGTTTCTCTTTGCACCAGCAATAAAAGTTAATGGCTTATGGTGGAGTCATATTTTTTGGCCTTTTATAAAATATTTAAAAAAGGCTCCCAAAAAGGACGACTTACCTTGGAAAGGCTACACTGTTTATCCTGTTAGAGCGGCAGGAGAATTACATAAACTCCAAAAACACGTCCAGCGCCATCTCCCCTCCATCACCTCACCCGTCGTGGTTTTTACAGGCGAGTACGATCAAAGAATCGCCCCCGATTCGGTTGACATTATCATGAAAAACATCGGGGCTTCACTTAAACACCATCTGCATATGACAGAATCCGGTCATTGCATTATCCTCGATGACGAGCTTGACCAGGCAGTCGAGCACTTATTAAAGTTCATTGAAAAAGGTTTTGCCTCGTAGCAAAGGCCACCGCGCAAGTGGGCTTCAACTTTTTTTCCAAACAGTTAACATCCAGAAATCAGAAAATTTACAGGTGGTTTTTCAATAACTTCTGATTTTAAACAACCTTTAATCCAAATTAAAGCATAACAGTATTACTCATCCTCCAGAGCTTTGATTATTTCCCGACAAAAATCAGGGATATCAGGGACAACACGACCCCACACAATGTTCCCGCTGCGGAAGGCAGGTTTATCTAGCCAATTTGCCCCAGCATTGATCAAATCATCCTTGATTCCTACAGATCCGGTCGCATCATGCCCCTTTACAATCCCCGCACTGATCCCAACCAGTCCGGCATGACATATCATAGCCACGATTTTTCCGTTGTCATACATGTCTTTCACAATTTTTTTGACCAATGGGTTTCGACGGATCTTATCTGGTGCCCAACCACCTGGCACAATTACTGCGTCATAATCCTCTGACTCAACCTGATCAAAAGCGATATCTGCCTTGCCTTCCATACAGTTTCCATGCTTTCCAAAATAGGATTTACCCGCCTCTTCACCTGCTACAACGACCTCAGCTAAGGCTTCCTGCATACGCATAACCGGCACAAAAAACTCCAACTCTTCAAAACCTGGACCTATTAAAACGAGAATTTTCTTTCCTTTGAGTATCATTAGACAATTTCTCCTTAATTTTTTATTTAATTCTATCTGGCAAAACTTGGTACGTCAAAAAAATGTTAGGTTTTCTTGAGGATTTAATTGACAAGCCATCCACATAGAGGTAAACTTGAAGTCTCGGGAACAAAAACATACGCAAACCTCACACCTACGTGAAAAACGGATCTGTA
>SL_3KL_010_SEDDRAFT_10001021_pt1 | contig 24854 bp, 25 predicted proteins | sample SodLakKL_010_SED_2_FD_10381 | JGI IMG/M metagenome (IMG submission 10381) | reverse complement strand
GCCTGCACAAGCTCAGTGACGATGAACTGGCCGCGCTCAATCGCTGGATCCAGCAGCGCTCGCTAACGCTGGAGGAATACCGGGGTGAGGAAACCGCTGATCGCGCCGAACCGACGCGGGAGGAATCCAGCGCCGATGCCGCCGAAGACCGACGCGGTTTTGCTGACTCGGACGAGCGCTCGACGATCACAAGCCGCATCGCGGGCAACTTCAGCGGCTGGCGCGGCGACACCGAGTTCGAACTGGAAAACGGCATGGTCTGGCGTCAGGCCGAAAGCGGCGAATTCGCGGTCAGCGAAATGCAGAACCCGGAAGTTGAAATCCGACCCCGCCTGCTTGGGACCTGGCGCCTTTCAGTGGAAGGCTACAACAGCACTGTTCGAGTCGAACGCATTCGCTGACCGCCGTCTGCCAGCTCGCTCGCCGTCTATTCCGGCCGATTGCGACGCATGCGCAACCAGAACAGCCATGCGCGCCCGGCAGCGTAACCGACGCCACCGAATACGATCAGGACAATGGTCGCCGCTGGCGGCGGCAGCTGCCAGGCAACGGGCGAACTCATCCACCACCACAACACGCCAATGATGATGGCTGCCATCGCGATGTAGGTGGCATTGGTCGCACGGTAGACACGCTTGCGCCAACGGCGAACTTCAAGCTGGCAAACTTCCTCGTCAGTCATCTCCCCGAGCGGCAACTCGCAGTGCGGGCAAACGTTGACCATGCTGGAAATACGGCGACTACAACCTGGGCAGTGAATGATGGCCATAGCCTGGGAGGGTAACTGAAATCAGCCCGCGATTGAAAGCTGGGCCTCAGGCGCGATCACGGTCGGGGAAGAAGCGCACACAAACCTGCAGCCCACCCGACTTGCGATTGGCAAACTCGGCTCGCCAGCCGTAGAGATCGCACAGGCGCTTGACGATGGACAATCCCAGGCCCGAACCCTTGGTACCGCCGGCCTGACGACCGCGAAAGTGGCGATCGAACACATGCGGCAGCTCTTCCTCGGCGATACCGGGGCCGGAGTCGAGGATGCAGACCTCGCCTCGCCGCACTTCGACACGTACCTCGCCGCTCGTGGTGTAGCGCACCGCGTTACCGATGAGGTTGCCCAGCGTAACGGCGATCACTGCCTCCGGCGCGATCACGCTGACCGGCTCGACCTCGCTGAACACCAGGTCAAGATCACGGTCGCCGACCAGCGGGTGGTAGTTGTCGACCACCTGTGCCGCGATACGACCGACATCGTTGGCCTGACGCTCGTTATCCGACTCGCGTTCGGCACGCACCAGGTGCAACAGTGCAGTCGTGATGTCAGTGGACTGGCGGGCGGCACGAGCGATGCGCAACAGGCGCTCGCGGTTGCGCTCGGACTGATCGGGCTGGGCAAGCAGCAACTCGGTCGCTCCTGAAATGACCGCCAGCGGCGTACGCAACTCGTGGGAAACGTCGGCATTGAATGCCTTGTCTCGCTCGACCAGTTCCTTGAGGCGATGCGCGTAGTCGTCGAGCGCGGCGGCCAATTGACCGACCTCGTCATCGGGAAAATGGCGCGCCAGGGTGCCGGGTTCGGCGGTTTCATCCATGGTTTCCAGGCGATGGGCCAATTCGGTCACCGGTGCCATCACCCGCCGTGACGACCACACGCCCAGCGCGAACGACAGCAGGGCAAACACGATGACGGCCGCGATCAATGCGTAAACCAGCCGGCGTGCGACTTCGACATTTTCCGAAACGTCGTAGGTCAGGAACACCCAGAAATCGTCATGCTTGCGCACCGCAGCCTTGTAGTGGGCATCATCGGTTCGCACGTCGTGCATGCCGGTGGGCAGTTCGCGGAAGGGCTGGGGCACGATCTCCGCCTGACCGGGGCGGGTCACGTAACCCTCAAGCCGGCTGTAGAAAGGCTCGACCAGCGAGGGGTCCTCACGCAGGTCGGCAATGTACTGATCGATCTCCTCAGCCAGGGTATGCGAGATCAGGGCGTCAACCAGCCAGCTCTGCAACAGCAACACGGCCGCGGCGAACAGCACGCTGAGCAGCGTACCGAACAGCAGGAAGGACAGGATCAGTCGGCTTCTAAGTCTCCGCCGATACTTCATCCGGAGCAACCAGGCAGTATCCAATGCCGTGACGGGTCTGGATCATGTGACTGTCAAATGGCTTGTCGATGGCCGCACGCAAGCTGTGGATGTGGACCCTGAGGCTGTCGCTGTCAGGCAGTTCTTCACCCCACACGTGGTGCTCGAGATCACGCCGCGTGACCACCGCCGGCGAAGCCGCCATCAGCTTCTCCAGCAGCTTGAGCCCGATGGGGTTGAGATCGATGGCCTGACTCCCGCGCTTGACCGTCAGTGTCTCGAGGTTGAAAACCAGGTCACCCACTTTCAACTCACGCGGCTTGATACGCTGGCCGCGACGGGCCAGCACGGTCAGGCGGGCTTCGACCTCCCTGAGCTCAAAAGGCTTGACCAGGTAGTCGTCGGCGCCGGACTCGAAACCGCTGAGCTTGTCGTCGAGCTGGTCGCGTGCGGTCAGCATCAGCACAGGAGTGTCCTTGCGGCCGTCCTCGCGCAGCTTGCGGCAGACGTCCAGCCCGTCCATTCCCGGCAGGGCCAGGTCAAGGACAATGGCGTCGAATTCATTGACCACGGCCAAGTGCAGGCCGGTCACACCGTCGTAGGCGTAATCAACCTCATGGCCATGATCGGACAGGAAATCGCCAAGATTGGCAGCGATATCGCGGTTGTCTTCGATGATCAGGATGCGCATGCCCATCACGTCACCATTCGTGTCAAAAAAATGCCCGGACGGAGGTGAATCCGTCCGGGCCCACATTGCCCCGTAACCGTCGGTGCAGTTTCGGCTCGCGCTGTGACACCAACAATTTGAATCCTACGCCGCATCACGTTAATGAAACGTTAACCGCTTCACAAGTTCGGGTTATTTTCCCGGGCCAGTTCAACGCGAGTCGTCGATCAGGTTCATATCCTGCAGATTGCCCGAGAGCGACTCGGCATCACCACCCTCGCTGAGCTTGACGGCAAGGCGGACTTCGTTGGCCGAGTCGGCATGCCTGAGCGCGTCTTCGTAAGAGATCAGCCCTTCCTGGTAAAGCTTGAGCAGGCTCTGGTCGAAGGTCACCATGCCGTGGTGCTCGGAGTCCTTCATGATCGACTTCAGCTCCTCGATCGCACCCTTGCGGATCTTTTCCTGCACCAGCGGTGTATTGAGCAATGTCTCCAGTACGACATGGCGGCGGTTGCCATCAATCGAAGGGATCAGCTGCTGGGCGATCACGCCCTTGAGGTTGAACGACAGGTCAAGCAGCACCTGCGGATGACGATCCTCGGGAAAGAAGTGCAGGATGCGGTCCATGGCCTGGTTGGCGTTGTTGGCATGCAGTGTCGTCAGGCACAAGTGACCGGTTTCGGCAAAGGTGATGGCATGTTCCATGGCCTCGCGGGTACGGATTTCGCCAATCAGGATGACGTCGGGGGCCTGCCTGAGTGTGTTCTTGAGCGCCACCTCGAACGACTCGGTATCGATACCCACTTCTCGCTGGGTCACCAGGCTTTTGCGGTGCTTGTGCACGAACTCGATCGGGTCCTCGATGGTGATGATGTGTCCGGACGCATGCTGGTTGCGATGACCGAGCATGGCCGCCAGCGTGGTCGACTTGCCGGTGCCGGTCGCGCCGACGAGGATGACGATGCCGCGCTTGACCATGGACAGCTCCGAAAGCGACTCGGGCAGGTCGAGCTCCTCGAAGGAGGGAATCTTGGTCTCGATTCGGCGGCACACCATGCCGACGCTGTTGCGCTGATAGAAGGCGCTGACGCGAAAACGTGCCACGCCCTCCAACGAGACGGCAAACTGGCACTCGTGGGTGTTGTGGAATTCCTCGCGCTGGTCGACGGTCATGATGCTGTCGATAATGTCGGAGACCTCGTCATGGGTGAGCGCCTCGCGCGTGAGCGGTCGGATCTTGCCGTGCACCTTGACGCACGGCGGCGCGCCGACAGTCACGAAAAGATCCGAGCCCTTGGTCTCGTGCAGCTTGTGCAGCCAGTCCTGGATGGTGTTCATTCGTTACGACTCCTTCGGCGGGCCCGAATCAGGCCAGCGCCTGTTTGTTCTGGGCCTTGCGCACGGCTTCCTGCTTGGCGACCAGGCCGCGGCGCACCAGTTCGATCAATGACTGATCGAGGGTAGTCATGCCGACATTGTGCCCGGTCTGAATGGCCGAGTACATCTGCGCCACCTTGTCTTCACGAATCAGGTTCTTGATCGCCGAGGTCCCGATCATGATTTCGTGGGCGGCCACGCGCCCGCCGTCGATGCGCTTGAGCAAGGTCTGCGAGATGACCGCGCGCAGCGACTCCGACAGCATTGATCGCACCACCGGTTTCTCGTCGCCGGGGAACACGTCAATGATACGGTCGATGGTCTTCGGCGCCGAGGAAGTATGCAAAGTGGCGAAGACCACGTGGCCGGTCTCGGCCGCAGTCAGCGCCAGGCGCACCGTTTCCATGTCCCTGAGCTCGCCGACCAGGATGATGTCGGGGTCTTCACGCAGGGCCGAACGCAGCGCCTGGTTGAAACCGTGGGTATCGCGATGCACCTCGCGCTGATTGATCAGGCAACGCTGCGGGGTGTGAATGAATTCGATCGGGTCTTCAATGGTGAGGATGTGACCCGGCACGGTCTTGTTGAGGTAGTCCATCATCGCCGCCAGGGTGGTCGACTTGCCCGAGCCGGTCGGCCCGGTGACCAGGATCAAGCCACGCGGCACCTCGACAATGTCCTTGAAAACCGCCGGGGCATTGAGATCTTCCAGGGTGAAGATCTCGTTGGGAATGACGCGGAACACCGCGCCCATCCCCCGGTGGTGATGGAAGGCATTGACACGGAAACGGGCCAGGCCGGGCACCGAGTAGGAAAAGTCGACTTCGAGATTGGCCTCGTAGTCGCGGCGCTGGTGGTCGTTCATGACCGAATAGATCAGTTCGGCCATGTCCTTGTTCTCGATCGCCGGTGTGTTGATGCGATGAATGTCACCATCGACGCGAATCATCGGCGGCAAACCGGCAGAAATATGCAGGTCGGAAGCCTTGTTCTTGACGGTGAATGCCAGCAGTTCAGTAATGTCCATGACGCGGTTTCCTCCAGCAGCGGGCCCTGCCGATCACAGTCCATGAATCGACCCCCGGGGTCGAGCTCATTCACGCCAGCGCCGACAGTAAACTTGCGAGTTCCTGATATTAGCCTAACCCGACCATGAACCGAAAGCATAGCAATCAAATTGAACAGGTGCATACCCGCATCGCCAACGCCTGCGCCCAGGCCGGCCGCGACCCGGCGTCGGTGCGGTTGCTGGCCGTCAGCAAGACCCACCCGGCCAGCGCGGTGTCGCACCTGCACCGACTGGGGCAGCGCGCCTTCGGTGAGAGCTACGTCGACGAGGCAGTCGCCAAGATCACCGGGCTGACCGACCTCGATATCGAATGGCACTACATCGGCCCGATCCAGTCGAACAAGACCCGCACCATTGCCGAACATTTCGACTGGGTGCAGGGCGTGGACCGGGTCAAAGTCGTCCGCCGGCTGGCCGACCAGCGACCGGACGACCTGCCGCCCCTGCAGGCGCTGATCCAGGTCAATATCGACGACGAACCGCAAAAAGCCGGCTGCACACCCGGCGAGATCGGCGAGCTGGCCGCGCAGATCACCGCTTGTGATCGCCTGTCCCTGCGCGGGCTGATGGCCATTCCCGCCCCGCGCGATGACTTCGCCGAGCAAAAGGCGGTTTTCGATCGCCTCTACGATTTGTTTGCAGAACTGCGCAACCACCACCCCGGCATCGACACGCTGTCGGCCGGCATGAGCGCCGACCTGGAAGCCGCCATCGCCGCCGGCAGCACGATGGTGCGGGTGGGGACGGCGTTGTTCGGCAAACGGAAATAGGCGGGGAAAGCAACAGGCAAACGACGAAACGGAGGAGTTGCCGTGCGGCTCGGCAATCGCGTGGAGTTATCATGGCGAACAGGGCGTGATCTGCCTGTTCGGCTTTGTCGCCATGCGTGCCCGCAAGGGCCATATCACCGATCTCGACAGGAATCAGGACAATTGATGGTCCGCAATCAACATATCGGCAAGGTGCTGGTTGCCTGCCTTGGCCTGTCGGTCTCCGCGATGGTGCCCGCCGAACAGGAGCAGGACTTCTCCTGGCAATGGGGTAGCGACGGCCGGGGCGGCTTTTTTGCCTCAGAGCGCAAGGCCGCCGACGGCAGCCGCTCGGACCAGTCCGACCCGCGCTTGCGCCTGCGGCTGTGGGCTGGTCGGGCGCTGAGTGAACGCTGGTATTTTCGCACTCGTGCCGCCGGCACATTCAGCTCGCAGCAGGATGATGTTCGGGCGCAGTTGAAACCTTATCGCGACAGCGGCACCGGCGTCGTCGCCGGCACGGTCACACTCGACGAGGTGTACCTCAGACGCAACCTGACCGGTGGCGACCTTCGGTTGGGCAGACTGCAAACCGGTTTCAAGTTGCCGTCGGTGCCGTCCAAGAGTCTCGATCGCAACGACTCATCCAATACCGCGCTGGGCTGGACCGACGGCGTGCATTGGCGACAGGGCCTCGGCGAAGGCTGGACCGGTCATCTGATCGGCCAGTACTATCACCGAAACGGCACCGGCAATACCGTCCGATCACCACTGGATTTCTCGGAAAGCACCCACCGTGCCGGGATCTACGGCGCGCTGGAGTCGCACCACTCATGGGGCCCGGTGGACTGGGCCATGCTGAGCATCAACCACATCCCCGATGCGCTGCCCCAAGCAACGGGCGACTCACCCGGCCGGCGCGACTACACCACGGCGACGATCAAGGCAGCCGCCCGGTGGCCGCTGGCCGACAGGGCCAGCCAGTTGGTGGCCGCGGCCGAGTTCGGCCACGCTTTCCAGGTCCCGCAAGCCGCGCAGATCGGCCTGCCGGGAGAAGGTCGGGTATCGGGCAACGCCTGGCAGGCGACCGTCAGTCTTTTCGATCTTCAGCCAGGTCACCACCTCGGCGTGGTCTACGGACAGGCCGGCGGCGGCTGGCTGATTTCCAACGACTATCGCCACAACGACAACCTCTTCGAAATCCGGTACCAGTATCGGGTATCGGCTCGCCTGAGCATGGAGTTGCGATTCCGTGATCGGCACGAGCGCAAAATGCGCGTGAACCGGCAACGCAGACAGCGTGACCAGGACGTTTACCTGCGCCTGAGCTGGCGCTACCCCTGAGCTGATTGAGCTGGAACCGGAACGATCACCCCACTTACAATAAGGGCCATGACAGATCCCATCATCACCTTCATCGGTGCCGGCAATATGGCGCAGGCGCTGATCGGCGGCCTGGTCCAGGCCGGACATCCGAGCGAACGCATTCGCGTGGCCGATCCCAGCGAGGATCAGCGCCGGACGGTATCCGAACAGTTCGGCATCGAAGCATTCGACGACAATGCCCGCGCGGCCGACGGCGCGGACGTGTTGATGCTGGCGGTCAAACCGCAGGTCATGGATACCGTACTGGCCTCGCTGGCCGATTCGGTCCGTTCCGACACGCTGGTCATCAGTGTGGCTGCCGGCGTGACCCTGGCGCAACTGGCACGTGGACTGAACGACCACCGCCGCTCGGTGCGCGCCATGCCGAACACGCCTGCGTTATATGGTGCCGGCATCACCGGCATGGTGGCCGACGACGGTGTCGAAGCTGCCGATCGTGAGCGCGCCGAACGGATTCTCGACACGGCCGGCAAGACGGTGTGGGTCAACGACGAGACCCTGATGGATGTGGTCACGGCCATCTCNGGCTCGGGACCGGCCTACTTTTTTCGCTTCGTCGAGTTGCTGACCCGGGCCGGNNCCCGGGCCGGATTGAATGAATCCGATGCCGCCGCGCTCGCCAGACAGACCGCTTTCGGCGCCGGCACCATGCTGGCCGAGTCCAACCTCGATGCCGCCGAATTGCGGCGGCGGGTAACTTCGCCGGGCGGCACCACCGCAGCAGCACTGGAGTCTTTCGCTGCCAGCGAATTCGAACGCGTGGTCGACGAGGCCGTGCAGGCGGCGATCCGGCGCGGACGCGAGCTGGGGCAGTCATGACCGGAGGCTCGGCCACAAACGCCTTTTCTTTCCTGGTCGAAACGGTCTTCCATCTCTACCTGGTCGCGCTGATGCTACGGGTGCTGCTCGAAACCATTGGCGCTGATTACTACAACCCCGTCTGCCAGGCCCTGATCAAGATCACTGACCCGGTGGTCCGCCCCTTGAGCCGCATTCTGCCGCGCATCGGCAAGTTCAGCCTGGCCGGCGTGGCCGCCCTCTACATCATCCAGGTCATTTCGCTGATCGCCGTCGGCCTGATCGTGGGTTGGTCTCTGGACCCGCTGGTCATCGCCCTGCTCGCCGTACTCAGGCTGGTGCGCACGCTGCTGGTGCTCTACCTGATCCTGATCATCATCGGTGTGATCCTGTCGTGGGTCGGTCACGGTTTCCGTCACCCCATCGTGCCGCTGATCTTTCAGCTCACCGAGCCGGTGCTCGCACCAATCCGGCGTGTACTGCCGAGCCTGGGTGGATTCGACCTCTCGCCGCTGGTCGCCATCATCCTGATCCAGTTCCTGATCATTCTACTGGGCGTGTAACAGCTGCGTATTTGCCGCAATTGTTGGAAAAGGGCGCCGGGAGTACGATGTAGACTGGAAATGCTCATCCAGTCACCCCACGGAGGTCGACCATGCGCCATTCAGGAATCCTGTTCGCAGCCGTGATGGTCGCGGCCCTGGCCCTGGCCACCCAGGCATCGGCGCAGCAAGCCGAAGAGTTCGGTGATTACACCGTTCACTACAACACCATGAACACCAGCCTGCTGCCACCGGAAGTGGCCCGCACCCACGACATCCAGCGCTCGTCTTCCCGAGCCCTGCTCAACGTGGCTGTGCTCAGGAAAAACGACGAAGAAGGCGACATGCCGACCCCGGTGACTGCCGAGGTAACGGCCAGCGCGGTCAACATGACCGGCCAGCGACGCAACATCCGCATGCGCGAGATCACTGAGCAGGAAGCGATCTACTACATCGGCACCTTCCGGATACAAGACGAGGAAACGCTGGATTTCACCGTCCGGGTGACACCGACTCACAGCGACCAGACGCCCAACGAAATACGCTTTCGCCAGCAGTTCTTCGTCGACTGACGCCAAAGGTCGCCAGGCTCGGCTAAACTGGCGCCATGACGCCGGAACGCAAAGCACGAATCGAGCAGGTTGCTGCCCGCCGCCAGACCGATCTCACCGTGTTCATGGAGCGGGTGCACAAGGCCCACAACGTGGCCGCCATCCTGCGCACCTGCGATGCCGTGGGCGTCATGGAAGCGCATGCCGTGCCCCCCGAAGGCGGCATCCGGCCGCTCAATCACACCGCCCAGGGTGCCCAGCGCTGGGTCAAGCTGCAGCGTCACCACGATGCACGCGACGGGCTGCGGCAGTTGAAGGCATCGGGCCACCAGATCTATGCCGCACACTTCTCCGACGCGGCGGTGGATTTTCGTGAGCCGGACTACACCCGGCCGACCGTGATCGTGATGGGTACCGAAAAATTCGGGGTGAGCGAGGAGGCGTTGGCCGAATGCCACGGCGAGATCATTATCCCGATGATCGGCATGGCCCAGTCGCTCAACGTCTCGGTGGCCACCGCCCTGATCCTCTACGAAGCCCAGCGTCAGCGCCAGCTTGCCGGACTGTACGAACCGAAGTCGCTGGAGGAGCAGCCCTTCAAGAGCCTGGTGCAACAGTGGATCGAGAGGGAGTTGGTGAGGCGAAGCAAGGGGAGAGGCATGCGGTCGCAAGCGGCTGATTCGAACGACGAGTAATCCACTGAAATTCCAATTTTCAAGCACCAATTCTCAAACAATTTTCAATGACTCAATGACCGAATGCTCGAAACTTCTTCGACCGAAGAGGGGCGCTAATTTGGTTTGGTCATTGAAAAATTGATCATTGGGCCTTGTTTGAAAATTGATGCTTGAGAATTGGTCATTCCGGTATCCCGGCGTCGCGCTACAATTCGCCTCAGGGAGAAATTGCGCACGATTCGGGAGGTCAAGTGAGCAAGCTGTTCGATCATGAGCCGGAAATCAAGCCGGTCTGGCAAGTCATACCCCAATTTTTTCGCTACCCGCTCAATTCCAGCGTACTGCCGGTACTGGCGCTGATCAGCGCCGCTTCGATACTGACCCTCATCCCCGTACTGGGCTTCTTCATCTGGCTGCTGCTATGGGCCATGCTGTTCAAGTTGAGCTACGAGATCCTCAGCTCGACGGCCAGAGGCAAGATGGATGGACCGCCATCGGTCACCGAAATGTCCGACAGCATCATGTTCAAGCACATCGGTTTGCTGCTGATGATGGGAATCGCCTACGGGCTTCTGGTCGGCGTGGTCGGCTCCGTGCTGTTCGCGCTTGTTCTGGGCCTGTTTCTGATGCTTGCACTACCGGCGGCAATGATGACCCTGGCCATGACCCAAAGCCTGCTGCAGGCGCTCAACCCGGCGATGTGGATCCAGATCATGCGCACGACCGGTTGGGCATACCTGCTGACCACCGTCTTCCTGCTGCTGATGCTGATGAGCCAGGCCCAGGCCGAGGCGTGGCTGTTGCCGCTGGTGGGCGGCTCGATGGCACTGTTCGCGGTGGTTTCGATGTTTATCAGCGGCTATTTCATGGCCGCTTCGTTTCACCTGATGGGTTACCTGCTCCACCAGTTTCATGAGGAACTCGGCATCGACATCGACCCTTCCGTGGAACGCGAAAAGCACGGTGACAAACAACATCCACTGATAGACGAGGCGAATGCACTGGTGCGGGAAGGACAGGTCGAGGAGGCGACAACAATGCTCGCCGAGGAAATCCGCCGTCACGGTGCCGAACGTCCGGTTCACGATCATTACCGGAAACTGCTGTTCAACCGGGGCGACCGGGCGGCCTTGGTGGAGCATGCACGCGAGTATCTTCCGATGCTGATCCATTCCCTCGACGACCGCGCCGGCGCACTGAATGTGTTCGAAGAAAGCCTGAAGGCCGACCCGACGTTTCGCCCCGCAAGAGCCGATGACGTCCTGCCGCTGGCGCAGGTGGCCTTCGAACAACGCCGCCACAACCTGGTCCTGAAACTGACCAGCGGATTCGGCAAGCGCCATCGCGGCCACGCAGACCTGGTCGAGAATTACTTCCTGGCCGCCCAGAGCATGATCGAGCACGGCGAACAGACCGAGCGCGCGGTGCAGCTGGTGCGCCAGCTCAGGGGCCGCTTTCCCGACCACCCCCTGGCCGATGACATGGCTCGCTTCGAAGCCAGTTTCGGAGATACGGCACCCGGCTGAGACTGCCTGGTCACTGCGCCTGTGCAAGCTTCAGCCGCAACCGCCGATAATGATCGGCGCGCGCGTCCTTGCCGGACTCCAGCCGCTGCACCAGAATGCCGACTGCTTCGGGCAACCCGGGAACGGCACGCCGGCTGCGGCTCATGATATCGACCAGGAAACAGGCCCCGTCGACGTCTCCCCATTGGGCCAGCCGGGTGGCCAAAGCCACCGCCAGGCTAACGGGAATTTTTGGAGGCGTCCCGCGTGCCTGCCGATACTGGCCGAAGGTATCGATAATCAGATCGCGCTGTTGTGGCGTCGTGCCCGGCAGTCGCAGGACTCGGCCGACCGCGCTGTCCAGGTCGGTATCGTCGGCGCGCAGGCGGCAGGCGGCCAGGTACAGCGACCACAGGCGCGGTTCATCGGCGTGCCGGCTCAACAATGGCCTGAGCAATCGCTTGGCCTTTGCCGGCTCCAGATCGTCAAGCGCCTTTTCCGCCTCGGCAACCGCCCGACGATCGTCGCCGGTATCACGGTGCTGTTCACGATCGAGCTGTTCGGTCCGCACCTGGCCGGTCCGTACCGCCAGAAGTCCGAGCAGGGCGCCGGAAACGATACCGCCAGCATGCGCCTCGTAGGCGATGTTGCTGCCCTCGTGCAGCGACCAGGCCAGCAACTCCCAGCCCAGCCACAGCGGCAACAACACCAGGGCCGGCGCGCGCACGTAGTCGAAATAGACGAACGCCCAGTAGAAGAATCGCACCTGGCGTAGTCCGTAGACCACGGCGAAAGCCCCCATCAGGCCGGCAATCGCGCCCGAAGCGCCAAGCATTCCGGTTGCCGCACCCCAGTTGACCGCGAGCGATGCCCCGGCCGCTCCCAGGCCACTGAACAGGTAAACGGCGAAAAAACGCCAGGCGCCAAGAACGGGCTCCAGAAGAAGCCCCAGCAAGACCAGGAACAGCATGTTGCCGACCAGGTGACCGACACCGCCATGCATGAACATGTGAACCCATAGTCCGCCCGCCGAAGTCTCGTCATAGCGCAGCAAAAATCGGTGGGTGAAACTTTCCGCTCGGTCGGCTTCAAGTTCGGACCGGGCCTGGCGCCACTGCGTCAGCGTGTCGCTGTCACGGTCGACGATCAGGCCGGCTTCCAGGGCACGATGAAATTCGGGCTCGCTGTCGATCACCATCAGCCGCATGCGGTCGGCCCAGCGTTCTTCGCCCGGCACGGGCAGCCACTGATCAACCTCCTCGGCGGGCCGTTCCACCCCGTAGGCGAACTCGGCCCATTCGCCATACCACGCCCACTCGCGTTCAAGCATGCCCGAATCGATGTAGCGATCGGCGGCGGCTTCCTCGATGGCCCGATCGCCACCCTGCAACGCGAAAAAGACCACAATATTGACCAGCACCAGCGTCGCGGTAACGTAGGGAAAGTTCTCGCGGGTCGGTTTTCTGTCCAGCGGCAGGATCAGCAATTCAAAGGTCCCTCAAAACACGTTCAGGCGGCCCGGCCCTCGCTCCCGGCCTCCTTGACTTAAGGATACAACAGCCACTCCTTCCAGCCACCGTCGGCACGCTCGAAGCAGTGACGCTCGTGCAACCGCGATTCGCGGCCATACCAGAATTCCACCCGGCACGGACTAACCCGGAAGCCGGACCAGTGCGGCGGACGAGGAACCTCTCGCCCGGCAAACTTCTTCTCGTAGTGTTCGACACGATCAAGCAGTTCCTGCCGGTCAGGCAGCGCTTCGGACTGTATCGAGGCCCAGGCGCCGATCTGGCTGCCGCGCGGGCGGCTGGCGAAGTAGGCGTCGGCTTCGGCCGGGGTAACGGGCTCGGCCTGACCCTCGACCAGCACCTGCTCGGCGATCTCGCGCCACCAGAACACCAGCGATACGTCGGCACGGGTTACCAGTTGGCGTCCCTTTCGCGACTCGAGATTGGTATAGAAAACGAAACCGTTCTCGTCCATGTCCTTGAGCAGCACCGTGCGCGCCGTTGGCCGACAGGCCTCGTCGACGGTCGCCAGGGTCATGGCGGTCGGTTCGGGCACACCGGCTTCGACGGCGCGATCGAAGCCGGCGCGAAAGCGCTCGACCATGGCGGCGCTCATTTGGCTCTGGTTGGTCACGACAGCATTGCTCCGTATCCATGTTGGTAGTCGGGAAACCGGAACGCGAACCCGCTGGCCAGCAGGCGGCGATTATCGATGCGTTTGCCCTGCCCCGCATCCTCTTGTGGACCAAGGCGCTCGGGGCTGCCTGCACCCAGGCGCTCGGCCAGCCAGTCCAGCACCTCGCATCGTGCCGCGGGGCGGCAATCGCTGGCGCAGTAAATCGATTCAGGGGTGTCGAGTTCCAGCAAGTGTTCAAGCACCGCCGCACAGTCGTCGGCATGGATGCGATTGGTCCATTGCGGCGGCTTCGGCCGGCACCGTGCCCGACCGGAGCGGACCGATTCGATCAGATACTCCCGCCCGGGTCCGTAAATCCCGGAAAAGCGAACGACGAGTGATTCGGCAGCGGCGGCCAGCGCGACGCGCTCGCCCTCGAGCACGATGCGACCATTGAACCGGGACGGCTCCGTCTTTGACTGCTCATCGACCCACTCGCCACCATCCTGTCCGTACACGGCGGTGCTGGAGACGAAGATCAATCGTTGCGGCCGCACCTGGTCGAGCAGGTTGGACAGGCCCTCGACATAGGTGCGACGGTATGCGGATTCGTCGCGCTGGCCCGGCGTGGCCTGGTAGATCACCGCATCCCAGTCACGGTCGAGCCGGGCGAGGGTTTCCGGCCGGGAGAGGTCTGCGCTCAGCGGCGTGATGGACGGCGGCAGGCGCGAAGCATCACGGCGCAGGCCGGTGACCTGCCAGGTGCCGTCGACCGGCAAGCGGGCGGCCAGTCTGATGCCGAGATCTCCGCAGCCGGCGATGAGCAGGCGTCGGGTCATGAACTCAGTTGGTTGCCGGGACCGGTTCGCCGGAAGAGCCGGGGTCACCCTTCGGCGGCAACATGCGCAGCCAGATCAACCACACGACCAGTGCATCGAGAATGATCAGCGCCTGCCAGAGGTAGAGGTGGAACCAGTTGAACCAGGTCATGTTCCACTGGCCCAGGTAGAACAGGCTGATGATGCGTACCAGATTGAGCCCCTGGATGGCGACGAAGCCGATGGCAAACCCGATCAGTTTGTGCTTGAGCGGCGCGGGAAATGCAAAGATGGCAGCAAACAGGATGATCAGTGCCTCGACGCCGTTGCAGCCGGGTTCGATGCTGACGGCAAACCCGGAATCGAGATCCCGGATCACCTTGCCTACGGATTCTACCCCGCTGTCGAACAACTCGATGATGAACACGCTGATACTGGCGATCACGCTTGTGAACGGCAGAATCACGGCTTCCTGCACCGGTTGCAGCACCTCGACGGTGAATAGCACCAGCAGCAGGACGATGAACAGGATGGAAAAACGCAGCATCGACTCTATTTCGCCAGGTTGTAAGGAGGTTCGCTTCCCGGGCCGCCCATATTACCGGAACTGTCGTGATCGCGCAGGTCGCCGTCGTGTGCTTCGGGTCAGGCGACACCTTCGCGTGGTAGCATTGGCAGTCAGTTCAAGTGCCGTTGATCGTGCCTGATGATCACCAGAACTCGCCGACTTCATCGTTTGTCACTCGCCCCGAAGCCAGGAATCGGGTGCGACCCGCATCGAATGGACTGAACGGCGACAATCACGATGAAACGGATTTTTCTCGTCGGCCCCATGGGTTCTGGCAAAACCACGGTCGGGCGGCACCTGGCCCGGCGCCTGGGCATGGAGTTTGTCGATCTTGATCACGAGATTCAGGCACGTTGCGGTGTCGAGGTAGCCGTCATTTTTGACATCGAGGGCGAGGAGGGATTCCGCAAACGTGAAAGCGATCTGCTTGACGAACTGACGCAACGCGACAACATTATCCTGGCCACCGGCGGTGGCAGCATTCTGGAATCGGGCAATCGCCGTCGTCTGTCCGAGCGCGGATTGGTTGTCTACCTTCAAACCAGTGTCGACCAGCAGTTGCGACGACTTGAACGGGACAAGCAACGGCCGCTGCTGCAGGCACCGAATCGCCGGCAGAAGCTCAACGAACTGGCCAAGGCGCGCAATCCCGTATACGAGGAAGCGGCAGAACTGATAGTCCCCTCGGCCAACATTCCACCACCAGCCATGGCTGCCAGAGTGGAGCAGGCCATCCGCAATCACCTTGAGAGGGAAGGGATCGAATGAAGGTCATACAAGTTGAACACGCCGCCGGCAGCTATCCGGTTTATGTCGGCCAGGGAGTGCTGGGCATGTCCGGGATCTGGGAACGACACCTGGACGGTCGCGTGCTGGTCGTCAGCGACGAGACCGTGGCGGCCCACCACATTGGACGCCTGGGCCCGGTACTGGACGCCCATGGCCGCTATCGGGAGTTGATTCTGCCTCCTGGCGAGGAAAACAAGACCGTCGCCCATTGGCAACAGGTCATCGATGAGCTGGTACGCCTGGGCGCGCAGCGCGATGCCACCGTGGTCGCGCTTGGCGGCGGTGTGATCGGAGACCTGGCGGGGTTTGCAGCAGCCAGTTACATGCGTGGTATCCAGGTGATACAGATGCCAACCACCCTGCTGGCACAGGTCGACGCCTCGGTCGGTGGCAAGACCGGCGTCAATCACGCCGACGGGAAGAATCTTATCGGCGCCTTCCATCAGCCAACTGCAGTGGTGGCCGACCTCGACACGCTGGCCACGCTCGGCAATCGCGACTTCCGGGCAGGGCTGGCCGAGGTCGTCAAGTACGGTGCCATCCGCGACCCCCACCTGTTTGCCTGGCTGGAGGGAAATGCCGATGCACTCTCCTCGCGCCTGCCCGACCTGCTGGCCGAGTGCGTCTACCAGTCGGTGCGCAACAAGGCCGAACTGGTCGCGGCCGACGAACGCGAGGCCGGCCAGCGCGCCCTGCTCAATTTCGGCCACACCTTTGGCCATGCGCTGGAAACCGTGACCGCCTATGCCCAGTATCGCCATGGCGAGGCGGTCGCGATTGGCATGATGCTGGCCACCCGCTTGAGCGAGTTGCTGGGCATGGCCGAGACAGGCACCGCTGACCGCTTGCAGGCACTGCTTGACCGCCTCGGGCTGCCCACCCGTCTGCCCGACGACATCCAGCGCTCGGCGTTGCTCAAGCGCATGCGTCTGGACAAGAAGAACCGCGCCGATCAGATCCGCCTGATCCTGCTCGAATCCCTGGGTCAGGCGGTGGTCCGCTCTTGCCCGGCCGACGACATTCTCGAGGTACTCAACCAGTCATGAATCCCCGCCACGACAGCCTGTTCATGCGCGCGCTCAGGCGCGAGGAAGTTGAACGCACCCCCATCTGGCTGATGCGCCAGGCCGGGCGCTACCTGCCCGAGTACCTGGCCACACGCAAGCGTGCCGGCAGCTTTCTGGAACTGGCCGGCACGCCGGAACTGGCCTGCGAGGTTACCCTGCAGCCGATCGAACGCTTCGGCTTCGATGCGGCCATCCTTTTTTCCGACATTCTCATCATTCCGCACGCGATGGGCCGCGGGCTGGGCTTTGCACCCGGTGAAGGCCCGTTTTTTGAAAAACCGGTACGCACGCCCGGGGATATCGACAGCCTGCCCGGCATCGATCCCAACGACGATACCGGCTACGTGATGGAAGCGGTGCGCCTGATCCGTGCCGCCCTGCCCGAGACCACCCCGCTGATCGGTTTTGCCGGCAGCCCGTGGACGGTGGCCACCTACCTGATCGAGGGCAAGAGCAGCAAGGATTTCGCCCTGGCCAAGAAACTGCTGCTGGCCGAACCGGCCGCGGCCGGCCGTCTACTCGATCACCTGGCCGATGCCACCGCTGACTACCTCATCGCCCAGGTCAAGGCCGGTGCCGATGCGCTCATGATCTTCGATTCCTGGGGCGGTGTTCTGTCACCACGCCTGTACCACCAGTTCTCCCTGGCATCCCAGCAGCGCATCGTGGAGAAACTGAAAAAGCATTGCCCGCACACCCCGCTGATCCTGTTCGGCAAGGGATGCGGCCAGCACCTGGAGGCGCTGGCCGAAACCGGTTGCGCCGCCCTGGGCGTGGACTGGACGCTGGACATGAGCGTGGCACGCGCACGCGTCGGCGACCGGGTGGCGTTGCAGGGCAACCTCGATCCGGCGGTCATGCTGACCACGCCCAAGGTCATCCGCGCCGAGGCCCGGCGTGTACTCGACAGCTTCGGCGAAGGTCCGGGCCATATCTTCAATCTCGGCCACGGGATCACGCCGCAGGTGGAGCCGGAACACGTCGCCTGCCTGGTCGAGGTCGTACGCGAACACTCCGCACGCTGAGCGCGCGTGGCTGACCAGCGCGGACACTTCGAAGTCAACCAGCAAATACCGCTCGGGGATTTCGCCTTCATTCGACTCGGATATCCTGCAGACTGATCTGGCAGGAGGATCCGGGCCATGCTCGACGTTCAGTTACATCGTTCAGCGACTGTCAGTCTGCTCTGGCTGGGGGTATTTCTGGCACTGAGTTTTGCGGCAGCGTCGACCGGGTATTTCTTCCCGCCGGGCGAGTGGTACGCCGGGCTGAACCGGCCGGCCTTCGCGCCGCCGAACTGGGTGTTCGGTCCGGTCTGGACCGTGCTTTACATTCTGATTGGCGTGGCCGGCTGGCTGGTCTGGCGCAACACCGGCTGGCGCTCCCGGGCTGTAATCCTGTGGCTGTTGCAAATGGCGCTCAACGCACTGTGGACGCCGTTGTTCTTCGGCCTCAACTGGATGGGCGTGGCGGCGATCGAGATGATGATGCTGTGGGTGGCCATTCTCGCGTGCGTGCACACTTTCCGGACAGTCTCGCCGCCAGCGGCCTGGCTGATGCTGCCCTACCTGGCCTGGGTCAGTTTCGCGCTGGTGCTCAACCTCGGATTCTGGTGGCTCAACTAATCTCGGGACAGGCGCGGGCAGAACCCTGCGTCAACCCTGGCGCAGTTGCTTTTCCAGCTTGGCCCAGGTATCGCGCAGGGTCACGGCGCGATTGAACACCGGCGCCTCGGTCGTGCCGTCGGGATCCGGGACAAAGTAACCCAGCCGCTCGAACTGGAAGAAGTCGCCGACCTCGGCCTGCTCGACCCCCGGTTCGATGCGGGCCTCGTGCAACACCTCGAGTGATGCCTCGTTGAGATGCTCGACGAAGTCGGTTTCCTTGTCGCCGCCAGGATGCGGCACCTTGAACAGGCGGTCATAGAGCCGCACCTCGGCCTTAACGGCGTGTTCGGCCGACACCCAGTGGATGGTCCCCTTGACCTTGCGGTCGGAACCGGGCTGACCAGAGCGGGTTTCGGGATCGAGGGAACAGTGCAATTCGACCAGGTTGCCAGCCTCGTCCTTGACCACCTCGTCGCAGCGAATGATGAAGGCGTTGCGCAGGCGAACTTCGCCGCCAGGTTTGAGGCGAAAGAATTTCTTCGGCGCCTCCTCGAGGAAATCATCCTGCTCGATGAACAACTCGCGCGTCATCGGGACCTTGCGGGTGCCCAGGTCCGGATTCTGCGGATGGTTGGCCGCTTCCAGCCACTCGGTCTCGCCGGCGGGAAAGTTGGTCAGTACCAGCTTGAGCGGCTTGAGCACAGCCATGCGCCGTGGCGCACGCACGTTGAGATCATCGCGCAGGTTGCGCTCGAGCACACCGAAGGGAATGATGCTCTCGGACTTGGTCACGCCGATCTCGGTACAGAAGTTGCGGATGGATTCTGGCGTGAAGCCGCGCCGGCGCAGGCCGGCAATGGTCGGCAGGCGCGGGTCGTCCCAGCCGCCGACATGACCCTCGTCGACCAGGCGGGTCAGGCGGCGCTTGGACAGGACAGTGAAGTCGATATTGAGTCGGGCGAACTCGATCTGATAGGGGCGCGAGGGAACCGGCAGGTTCTCGATCAACCAGTCGTAGAGCGGGCGATGGTCCTCGAACTCCAGCGTACACAGCGAGTGGGTGATGTGTTCGATGGCATCACTCTGACCGTGGGCAAAGTCGTAGCTGGGGTAGATGCACCAGTCGTTGCCGGTACGCGGGTGCGACTGGTGGCGAATGCGGTAGATGACCGGATCGCGCAGGTTGATGTTGGGTGCGGCCATGTCGATCTTCGCACGCAACACGCAGGCACCGTCGGGGAGGTCTCCATTGCGCATGCGCTCGAACAACAGGCGATTCTCGGCGACACTGCGACCCCGGTGCGGGCTGTCGGTGCCCGGTTCGGTGAGCGTGCCGCGCTGTTCACGGATGGCGTCGGCATCCTGCTCGTCGACGTAGGCCAGCCCCGCGTCGATCAGGTGCAGGGCATAGTCATGGAGCTTTTCGAAGTAATCGGACGCGTAGCATTCGTTCTTCCACTCGTAGCCGAGCCAGCGCACATCCTCCTTGATGGCGTCGATGTAGCGCTGCTCTTCCCTCTCCGGGTTGGTGTCGTCAAAGCGCAGGTTGGTGTAGCCGCCGAATTCCCGGGGCAGGGCAAAATTGAGCACGATGGACTTGGCATGCCCGATGTGCAGGTAGCCGTTGGGCTCGGGCGGAAAGCGGGTGACGATCTGCTCGTACTGTCCGGCCTCCAGTTCCTTGCGGATCCGGTTACGAATGAAATTGGTCGGCGCACTCGGCTGCTCGTTGCTGCTCATCGGAATCGGCCCGGGTCAAAGTCAAGCCGGACATTATACCGCCGCACTCCCGTCACCCGTCACCCGTCACACGCCTCCAGGCTAGACCCACCCCGCGGCATGCGCTACCCTTCCCGGGCCGGACAACAGTCGACATCACGGATCCAGCCCGATGAGCGAATACCGATTCAACCACCACAAGCTGTCCAACCGCATCCTCATGGGCCTTGGCCTGGGCCTGGTGGTGGGCCTGTTGATGAATTTCACGATCGCCGACACCGACTGGGCGCGAACCTGGTTGATTGACGGTTTGTTCGAGGTCGTTGGGGAGGCTTTCGTCCGCTTCCTGAGCATGCTGATCGTGCCGATCGTGTTCGTTTCGCTGATCACGGGGGTGTCCTCGCTGGCCGATCCAAAAAGCCTGGGCCGTGTAGGCGGCAAGGCAATTGGTTTGTACCTGATCACCACCGGCATTGCCATTATCCTGGCACTGTCGGCCGGACAGGTGTTCCAGACCGGGGTCGGGGCCAGCCCCCCCGACATGGAGCCGCCCCAGATTTCCGAGGCGCCGCCGTTTACCGAGGTGCTGATCGATCTGATCCCAAGCAACCCGGTCGAGGCAATGGCCGAGGGCAACATGCTGCCGATCATCGTGTTCGCCATCCTGCTGGGGCTGGCCATGTCGTTCGCAGGTGCGCCCGGCAAGCGCTGTTCGGATTTCTTCGCCGACTTCATGGAAGTAGTGATGAAGCTGGTGGGCATTGTCATGCTGATCGCGCCCTACGGAGTATTTGCACTCATCGCGGGGATGGCGGCTACCACCGGCTGGGGCACCTTTGCCGGGGTACTGAAGTACGTCATCCTGGTGCTCGCCATCCTCATTTTGCATGCGGCGGTCGTCTACCCGACGCTGCTGAAACTGTTCACCGGCCTGAGTCCGGTTGTGTTTTACCGACAGATCCGTGATGTACTGGCTTTTGCGTTTTCCACCGCGTCATCGGGCGCGACCATCCCGGTCACGCTGAGAGCCGTTCAGGAACGACTGGGAGCGAGCAACCGGGTGAGTTCGTTCACCGTCCCGCTGGGGGCGACCATCAACATGGATGGCACGGCCATCATGCAGGGCATCGCGGTGGGTTTCATTGCCCAGTACTACGGCGTGGACCTGAGCTTCACCCAATACCTGATGGTGGTGTTCATGGTCATCATGGCCTCGATCGGGGCCGCCGGTGTCCCGGGTGTCGGTCTGATTCTCCTGGCCGGTGTGCTGGCCCAGGTCGGGCTACCGCCCGAAGGCATCGCCCTGATTCTCGGGGTCGACCGCCTGCTCGACATGACCCGGACGGCCGTCAACGTCACCGGCGACGCGACCATCACCTGTATCGTGGCCGATGGCGAGGGCGAACTCGACCGTGAGCGGTTCTACGATACGAACCTGCCGGAACCGGACCGGGAGCCACAAGCCCGGGCGGGCTAATTGACAGGCAAGCCGGCTTCCAGAGCGAAGGCGGTTCGGGCCTCGACGCTCAGGCCTTCGGGATTGTCGAGCTGGTCCACGAGGGCCAGCCTGTGCGCCAGCCCGGCTCGATTGGCGATCTGGATAGCCAGACCCGGGCGGGCATTAAGTTCGAGCACCAGCGGTCCGTAGCGCTCATCAAGCACCATGTCCACACCAAGGTAGCCAAGGGGCACGGCATCAAAGCATCGCGCTGACAGTCCAATGAGATGGGGCCACCGGGGCACCGTGAAACCGGTAACCGAAGCCCCGGTATCGGGGTGCTGATCAACGATGTCGTGCTGCATGACGGCAGATAGTGTCATGCCAGTGGCCATATCGACTCCGGCGCCAATGGCGCCCTGGTGCAGATTGGCCTTGCCACCGGAACGACGCGTGGGCAAACGCATCATGGCCATAACCGGCACACCGCGAAAGACGATCACCCGGATATCGGGCACACCTTCTGGCGCGATGGGGTGCAGGGCCGGATCGGTGTGCACCAGTTCCTCGATCAGGGCGGCATCCAGTTGGCCACCCAGGGAGTACATTCCGGCAAGAATGCCGGAGACGTGGTACTGGATATCAGCCATCGACAGCAGGCCTCCACCGGGCGTGATCCAGTCCTTGCCACGCCGGCCCAGGGTCACCAGAACGCCATCACCGCCGGTCCCGGTGGCCGGTTTGATGGCAAATTCATCGAGAGTGCGCAAACGTCGGGCGAGGGCGCCTGCCTGGTACTGACCTCGAACAATGCCGAGCTGGTCGGGAACGGCAATGCCGTGGGCCTTGAGCCGCGCCTTGCAGAGGATCTTGTCGTCGACCAGCGGGTAAAGCCGGCGGGGGTTGTGTTCCAGCACGTACCGCGCATTGCGCGCATTGATGCCGAGCACGCCGGCCGCCTTGAGCTTGCGAATAAAGGAAATCACAATTCCCGAGCCAGGCGGCGGAATCGGATCAACTCGGAAAGCCGGTAACCGGAGTACCTGCCCATCAGGAGGGTGAGCCCGAGCACGGTCAGCAGCAGTTCGGGAAAGACGAACACCAGGTGACCGACGAGTTCCCGAGTCATGATGAAGTAGGCCAGGCTGGCAATCAACGCCGTTCCCGCTGCCTCGATCAATGCCTCGTGCGGGCCGCGCTCCTCCCACACAATGGACATGCGCTCGATGACCATGGCCATGATGACCATGGGAAACAGTCCGACTGACAGACCCACGTCCCAACCGAGCTGATGACTCAACAAACTCAGGGCGACCATCAACCCGACGACGATAATGAGCACGGCTGTCAGCCGAGGCACGAGCAGAAGGCGCAGGCGTTCCAGGTAGAACCTCAGCGACAGCCCCGTCCCCACCACGACGCCAAACAGCAGAAGGCCGCCGATCAGCCCGGTTTCCCGAAAAGCCAGCGCAATCAGCACCGGCATGAATGTGCCGAAAGAACGCAACCCGATGAGGTTGCGCATCAACACCATGATGAACCCGCCCACCGGAACGAGCAAGAGGACGGCGTAGACCGTCTGCGCCTGAACCGGCAGATCGAGAAGGCTGAACACGGCGGGCCAAGCTCCATGTCTCGTGGCCCGCTCATCGGCAAGGTCGATTGCACCCAACTCGTTGCGCCGTATTGACCAGCTCAGGTCGACCAGCTCAGCCCCCTCGACGGACACCGCCGGCCGCTCACCCCGCCACCAGATCAGAAAGTTATCCGGAAGCCCCTGCCGCCCCGTCGCTGGATCGAAAAAGAGCCACTGGCGGCCGTTGTGAACCGCGAGCAGGCGCTCCGGTCTGGCCCTGCGTTCGGTCTGGGTCAGCGTGAACCCGTTAACCTGCTCGGTCGGAATACGCGCGCCAGCCAACAGCGTTCGGGCGATTCGAACCGGGTTGTTTCGGTACTCCGGACTATTGAGGAACAGCGCCATCTCCTCACCCGGAGAGGCGCTGTTGATGCGCGCCACCATTTCGGCGGCAAACGTGGCAATATCGGCTGATTGACGGCGGACATCGTCAACGATGGCCTGCATTGCGGTATCGAAGGGTTCCGGCAGGCGCGGGATTTCCGGATAGGCGGGAGTCGGGGCAAACGGCTCACGTCCGCGATCGGTATAGAAAACTCCGCTGTAGTAGAGCAACTGGCGTTGGCTGGCACGCCGCACGGCCCATTGTGCACTGCGATCCCATCGATTCTCCTCGGTGGTCAAACCATATCCGCGCGAGATGAAATTTTCTCGCAGCAACCCCAGCCTCGGGGTCACAGCCGGCAGCAAGAGTTCAACCTTGACCGGACCGGTCTCGGGGAGAATGACCAGCCTGGCTTCCGCAGTCCAGGATTCCTCGATCTGTCCGGGTTTGAGCGGGTAACCCAGGGACAGATGCTTGTAGGCGACCAACGCGAGACCGGCCGCGATCAGAAGCAGGCTGACGCTCAGCCAGTGAATGGCGCGGGTCATCCGTCCTCATCCGCCGGCGGGCATTGCGGAGGAAACAGAAAGGTTTGACCGCTATCGATCAACGCATAGCCTTCCAGTGCGCTGCGACCGAGGAGGAGCGGATAAATGAAGCTGCTGCGGTCAATGAGATTGACCTCGACTTCCCGGCGCTTGTCGCCGATACAGACTGGAATTTTCACCACCGGCCGGCGCTGGTGTTCACCGCCGTGGCGCACGATCCGGACATTGCGCACCAGGGGTTTCTCCAGTGTTACCTGTTCCTCGGTCTCCGGATCGGTCACGGTGAATCGAACCCAGCGCTCCCCATCCCGGCGGAAACGCGCGATCTCGGTCGCATCAAGAGATGAGTTGGCCGCACCGGAATCAAGTTTGGCCTTCATGGAGAACTTGCCGTCGAGCAGCTCAACCCGCTCGACCCATCCGAAAACCTCAAGCCGGAATTGCTCGGATTCACCGGCCTCAGCCAGTCCGGCAAGGGCGATCAACGACAACAACAACGGCACCCCTTTCATGCAAAACAGTCGATGCAGATTCATGGATTTGCACTGGTGCTCAATGACGGAAGGGTGAATTATAGCAATCTCTCAGATTTCGTTAACCAACTGAACAAACGGCTTTTTTCTGAAACCCCCAGGACGCCTCCTGAAGAAAAGAAACCCCGTAACTCGAAGAAGCTACGGGGTTTCGGGGATAGATGCCTGGCAGGCGGTGGTTGTCAAGATAGATGTCGCTTTATCCATGTTCACGCAGCCTGACTTTCCGGCTGCTTTTCCTTCTCCGGATTCAACCATACGTGTCCTGCCGGCG
>SL_3KL_010_SEDDRAFT_10001020_pt1 | contig 24857 bp, 20 predicted proteins | sample SodLakKL_010_SED_2_FD_10381 | JGI IMG/M metagenome (IMG submission 10381) | reverse complement strand
CTGACACCTGACACCTGACACCTGGTATCTAAGAACTATGCAGCGGAACAAAACTCAGAGGATTTTTTAGGCCAATTTTGTGACAATTTTCATCACCCCAGATGGTAACTTAGCAGGCCCAGAAAGAAAGTGCCTAAGGCTATATGGGGGCTTTCTTCATCCACAATGGCGGCAACAAGACTTAAACCCAGGCTGGCAAGCATACCTCGTTTAACCACACCCATGGTTGTTGTTTTGGAACGGGATTTTTTTGATGATTTGCCGGTAGTAGACAACGTTTCTTTTAGCATGGAGTTAAATGCCTCCCGGTCAAAATTCTGCTCTTCAAAATTTACCAGCAGACTCCCGGTTCTTCTGTTGGCATCAATTTCCAACACTCCTGCCTATGCAAGGTATAACAAATTTATCTATAAAGAAACCTTCATCGACTTTAGGGACGTGGCAAGAAATAATTGCTTTTCGATTTTGAGGGAATTTTAGGATCATACGTTATTTCCCTGAGGAACTGAACAAACAACTGTGCAGATTTATATATCTTCACTCATGCCATACCAGTGTAAAACAAAAAGCAACGATAAGGGGAGGAAAATATCAGCCGGCAGAAGAGGGCATATCCAGGTTGATCTTTTTCAGACGCAGGGAGTTTAACACCACGTTAAGAGAACTGAGCCCCATGGCTGCTGCTCCGATAATCGGGTGCAAAAGACCCATAAAGGCCATGGGTATAGCCACGGAGTTGTAGAACCATGCCCAGAAATAGTTCTGGCGGATTTTGCGGAAAGTGGCGTGAGAAAGCTTGATGGCTGAAACAACAGCACCCAAATCCCCCCGAACCAGAGTTATATCCGCCGCTTCAATGGCCACATCGGTGCCAGTTCCAATGGCGATTCCCACGTTGGCCTGTTTTAGCGCTGGAGCATCATTGATGCCGTCGCCTACCATGGCCACCATATTGTATTCATCCTGCAGTTTACGTATTTCTTCAACTTTACCATCCGGCAGAACTTCCGCTAAAACCCTGCTGATTCCCACTTTTCGGGCGATAGCTTCCGCTGTTTTCCTGTTATCACCGGTGATCATGGCTGTTTGAATGCCCATTTTTTCGATTTCTGCGATAGCCGAGGTGGAATTTTCCTTTATGGTATCTGCAACAGCCACAATACCGGCAATCTGGCTGTCCACGGCTACCAGTATTGCGGTTTTGCCTTCTGCTTCAAGGTTTTCCAGCATCTGATTAATTTCACCATGGTTATACGTGATATCATTGACATCCATCAGTTTGCGGCTTCCAACCCGTACATGTTTCCCTTTTAATTGACCCCGGACACCTTTTCCCGCAATGGCTTCAAATTTTTCAACCTGGGCGGTTGTCAGATTTTTTTCACGCGCTTTTTCCACCATTGCCGAAGCCAGCGGATGTTCCGAGGCAGCTTCAATGCTGGATGCATAGAACAGCAGGTCGTTTTCCTGGAAATCCCCTAAAGCAACCAGGTCGGTTACCACGGGTTTTCCACGGGTAATGGTTCCTGTTTTATCAAGGGCAATAATTTTGATGTCTTTCATGGTTTGGATAGCTTCTCCGCTGCGGATCAGAATACCTTTTTCCGCCCCCAGCCCGCTGCCCACCATCAAAGCGGTAGGGGTGGCCAGTCCCAAAGCACAAGGACAGGAGATGACCAGCACGGCAGTAGTAGCCAAAATGGCCAAAGTTATTATTGGAGCGGCCGGGTTGGTCCAGGGAAAATTAAAAAACTGAACGATCCCCAGATGGAATTCCGGAAAAAGCATCCACGAAACAAAAGCCCCCAAAGCCACCAAAAGAACAAACGGTACAAAATATCCTGTGACCCGGTCGGCAAATTCCTGGATAGGTACCTTGGATCCCTGACATTCTTCCACCATCTTAATGACCTGGGCCAGAAAGGTTTCCTGTCCCACCCGTTTGACTTCTACTCTTAAGACTCCCTGGCCGTTTATAGTGGCTCCGATAACTTCATCGCCATCCTGTTTTTTGACAGGAATGGATTCCCCGGTTGCCATGGATTCATCAACACTGCTTTCGCCGCCAACCACAACACCATCTGTAGGGATTTTCTCCCCCGGACGCACCACCATGATTTGTCCTGGTTGAAGGTCTTCCACCGGGATTTCCTTCTCCTGGCCGTCTACGACAATACGGGCTTTTTTTGCCCCCATGGCAAGGAGTTTTTTAATGGCCTGGGAAGCCCTTCCTTTGGCTCTGACTTCCAGAAACCGTCCCACCAGGTGAAGTGCCATAATGGAAGCGGCCATTTCAACAAAGGTTGTTATGGGAAACCAGAAACGCAGAAAGCTTAACAAATAGGGGATCAGCGAACCTAGAGTTACCAGGGTATCCATATTGGCACTGCCGTGGCGCAAAGCTTTCCATGTGCCCTGGTGGGTTTTCCAACCGGCAATGAAAATGGACGGGAAAGCCAAAACAGCCGTTATTTCAAAGTAGCCAGGAATAGGTACCATAAACATATGGATCATCATCAGCACCATGATGGTCCCGGCAAAAACGGCTGCCAGTTTCATTCTCCTGGCAGCCTGCTGTATTTTTTGCTGATCGGCGTCTTCCTGAGTTTGCTCATCAGCTTTTTCAGTTGGTTCTTTTTTTTCAGAAACCGCCTCATAACCTGCTTTTTCAACAGCAGCAATCAAGTCTTCAAGTGAAATCTCACTGGTTTGGAAAGTTACCGATGCTTTTTCAGAAGGAAGATTCACGTTTGCTTTTTCCACACCTTCTAAAACCTTAAGTGCTTTTTCCACACGGTTGGAACAGGAAGCGCAGGTCATTCCTTTGATCTTGAGGCTCAGGGTTTGTAAACCTTTTTTTTCATCCAGTATCTGCCCGCTGTAACCGGCCTTTTCGATTTCTTTCAAAATATGCTCTGGTGAGACCTGGTCCGAGCTGTATTGGACATATGCCTTTTCTAGAGGGAAATTTACCGAGGCACTATGCATTCCACCTATATTCTGCAATGCTTTTTCAACCCGTTGTGCGCAACTGGAGCAGGTCATGCCTTCTATTTTAATGGTTGCTTTTTCCATGATGAAAATATTCCTTATCTTCTTTAAAACTCATGCAGGTAAGATAAAATAAGGCGCAACCGGATGTCACTCAAGGGCAAATTGCAAATAATTGCCAAAAAGAGAACTCTTCATATCCGACTACGCCGTTATTTTCATCACGATTAAAGAATGCATACGAAAGCAGCAATAATTGAAGCTGCCTCGACAGGTCCCACGCAGACCTTAGCTCCTGCAGTAGTAACTGGTATAGCAGAGACATGTTTGCGTATCACACAGAGCATGGGTACGAGAAAAAAATGCAAAAGCACAGCTTTTGCACTCCTTCAAGCAATTACTCCTAATCCGGTTATAAACAGGGTTGTTTTATAATGGTTTATTCAAATATCTGGGAACCTGAAATTTCAATCTGGTGCCCTTCCCCGCCGTCAAAGAGTACCGAATACTCTACCTCGGGTTTATCGAATTCAATGTCGCTGTTTCGGGATAATTCACTTTTAAAAATTACTTCACCTGAAGCATCCTTCACGATAATCGGCACTCCTGCAGCAGTTGAGCCGTCGGAAAAACCCCCTTCGCAGAAAATTGTACCGTCGGCGTTGTCAAAACAGGCAAACAGCGGCGTATGTGCCATGCTCAAGCCTGGAAAGGTCATAAACCCAAAAATCATCAATAAAACAAATATTTTTTTTCTACTCATAACGCCTCCATTTATTTTTATACATTAAGATTTATTCATATGGTGCTTATCACTCGTTGCTCTTGTCTCTTTTCTCTGTATTTTCTTCCTGTGAACACATCTGGCTCAAACTTTGAGATTCACAATTCATGTTTTTGGCTGATGGGCAGGAACCGCAGGCACACCCTTTTTTCTGAAACAGGGTGCGCCACAGGTAATATACTGCCCAAGCCACGACTAAACCCAGAATTAAATATTCCCATATCATGGAGTAAACTCCTGTTTAGTTGTATAACGCGGTCCCCCCTGATCCCAGCCAGGATCTCTGATAAAGGACAAACCAATGGCCGTAATCAGCGCCAGAACATAAAAGGCGCCCATTGCCTGAATACCACTGAGACCCAGCATAGTACCAAAGGTAAATACTCCGCTGGCGACAGCCAGACCAAAGATAGTGGGAAAGGCTATGGAAAAAAACATCCATTTGTATGATCCGGTTTGCACCTTGACCATTATGGTAGCAGCCAGACAAGGCGGATAGAGCGCAAAAAAGAGCATCAGAGCCAGAGCATGCAGTGGGGTATTTCCCCCGGCCTCACCTTCCCGTTCCATACGTTCCTCAAGAGGAATATTTTCATCAGCACCTTCCTGAAACAACACGCCCAGGGTAGCCACACTCGATTCCCGGGCTGCAAAGGAACTAATCAGTGCCACATTAATTTTCCAATCAAATCCGGCAAATTGAGTCACCGGTTCCAAAGCCTTTCCAAGGCTGCCAAAATAACTGTGAACAATCGTTTCTTCGCGTATTTGGGTGCGTAATGTGGTCCGCTCATTGGCCAGATTTCGCAAAGAACGGCTGATTGCGCGGCTTTCTGCATCCCTGGCCCTCAGCAACGGAAACAGTTCGGGATATCTGGCTTCATATCGCTCATCCACAGCCCGGGAAGCCTCCTGAGTAGATGCTGCCAGCTTTGCTTCACGGTATCTGGCTGAAATGTTCAACAGATCCAAAAGCCCTTGTTCATCATCAAGAAGATCCGCATACTGTGTTCCTTGAATATCTGCCTGAAAGTCTTTAATGGCGGCATCCATCCGCTTTTGATAGTGTTCCATACGATCATCGGGAATACCGGGGAACTGAAGCAGGACATACACGCAGACAGCCACAGCAATAACAATGGTCCCAACCTTTTTAATGTACACCCAGGTCCGGTCGAAAGCTCTGCGAAGAACACTGGTAACCATCGGCATATGATAATTGGGCATTTCCATTATAAAGGGCGAAGTTTCCCGGCCTCGAAGAACAGTTGAGGTAAGAATCTTGGCAATGATCATGGCCATGATAATTGTGATCGTGGAGATAAACAGCATCACGTAGGATCGACTGGCCGTGAAATAGATATTCACCAGCAGCGTATACAGCGGGATTTTAGCCAGACAGTTCATATATGGAACAGTCAAAATCGTTGCCAGCCTTGATCGTTCATCCGGAATACCTTTGGTGGCCATAATACCGGGGACTGCACAACCTCCGGTAAACACCCCCCCAAGAATGAAGGGGAGTGTGGATTGCCCATGCAAGCCGAAACTATGAAACACCCTGTCCAAGATAAAAGCAATCCGGGCCATGTATCCGGAATCTTCGAGAATAGCGATAAGTGCAAAAAGTATCAAAAATATCGGAACGTAGTTCAACAGGGTATTCACACTGTCCACCATCCACAAAGGCAGCGAGCGAAGTATCGTGTCCTGCAGCATTCCGGGGTCGGGCAACAATCCGGCTACGGTGGCCCGGATCCAGGCCAGGGCAGGCCATGTGAGAAAGGTCAGCTTATATCCCTGAACAATAGAAAGTTCATAAATCAAATAAACCGTGAGCACCAAAAACAGCGGTGCAAGACCACGGTGCAAAAGAACCCTGTCGATTTTCTCAGAAACATGAACGGTGTTCGTATTGATCACCTCGACACATTGGTCTACAATTCTTGAGGCCTCCCGATCCCGGCAGGAAACGATGTAATCACCAGGGGAAATATCTGTTTTTTCTTCAAAAGCTTCTACGGAGGAACGCACCAGCTCGATCACATTTTCGGGTTGCTTATGATAATGATTCAATAACTTAAAAGCCTCAGAATCACCCTCAAGTAATTTTACCGCCATCCAGCGCAAGGGCACAGCCATTGCGAGAGCCTTGGATTCGCTTAAGACATCATAGACAGAGTCAATGTGCTCCTCAAGCCGGTCATATTCTATTCGCAGGCTGCCTTTTGCTTTAGGTTCTCTGGCAGTCTGACGGATCGTCTGTCGCAGTTTCTCCTTGCCGCGTCCCTTTCGCCCCACGGTGGGAACAACCCCAATACCCAGCAATTGCGCAAGCTTTTCAGAGTCTACCCGGCGACCGTTGGCCTCGGCCACATCCACCATATTCAGAGCCATAACCACCGGAAAGGACATTTCCAGTAACTGAAAGGTAAAATACAAACCGCGTCGCAGACTGGATGCATCAACGACGTTAACAATGGCATCCGGTTTTTCTCTGAGCAGAAAATCCCGGGCCACACGCTCTTCCAGGGAAAAAGAGGTCAGGCTGTAGGTACCAGGAAGATCAACAACCTCCACCCGGCCGTGTTCATCACGGTAGTTTCCCACCTTTTTATCGACAGTCACACCGGGATAGTTGGCTATATGCTGACTGGCTCCGGTCAGCATGTTGAATATGGTTGATTTGCCCGCATTCTGCTGGCCGGCCAGACCAATGGAAATATTGTTTTTGGGAGATGACATTTGCGCCTTTATCTCAAATAAATCAGGCCATCTGGACTTCAATCAGGTCGGCCTCGCGTTTGCGCAGTGTTACGTAGTAATCTCCCATGCGCATTTCCAAAGGGTCACCCAAAGTGGCACAGCGTATCATTTCCACCTCGGCATTGGGTACAAAACCAAGATCCAGAAGACGCTGACGAATTGCTCCATGGGCATTATGCCTCCGGATACGGCAACGGCATCCTTTTTTGACCTGGGTCAATACCTGGCAGGGAGGTTTGTGATGCTCAGTGCCCAAAGTGCACTCGGTGCATTCAGTTGAAAGCTTATGTATTTTTCTAAATCTTTTCATGGTTCTTTATCTCCAAATATTTTCAAGGCATCATGTTTTCGAACAGCAACACCATTTAAACTGGCTACAAATGTTAGGTGCTCCGAACCTTATACGCGATCGCAAAAAGACTGTCAAGTTTTTTTGGATGATTTTTTTTAAATGATATGATTTTAATTGTAGGTGCGAATTCATTCGCACAAAGGCGTTTGTATAAACGGATGCAATAGAAAATAAACCCCGTGGGTATGCGTAACTCAGCTGTGCGAATGAATTCGCACCTACAGGTTGTTTGCCTCGAATGAGGTTTCCTGGCAATTTATTGAAGTGTTTCCAAGTCCAGCAATGCTGTGGGCAAATGCTCCTTTTCCACAGAAGATGGAGGTTTTATTTCGGTTCGATCCTCGTCAATACCACCCGGTCCGGTTAGTTCATTGACAATGGCATTGGCCCGGTCTTCGGCGAGCTTCAATAGATCCGTCTCCTCAATGGTTTCGACTTCTTCCAACCGGCCAAAGAGCTCCCTTGCAAGCTCAGTGCGATCTATAATTTCATCCTCTGGAATGGTATCCAACTCCTCTTCCGTGTTTTCTTCCACCCGCTTCAGTTCTTCTTTAACGGCATTGAGTTCATCGACATCAAAACGCTCCTCAAACATCTTTTCTATAACTTCCTGTACTTCCGGGTTTCTGAAGTTCACCGGGCCTGGGTCCTCATCAGGTTCAACTTTTTGATCCATCCTGGAAGCCAGGGCACGGCGCAGGCTTGCTGTACGCAATACTTCAGCATCAGTTTCCGGATTGTAGCGGCCTTCCACAGTAACTTTCAACCGTGGTCGTTCTTGAAGGGCTTCTGCCAGAAGAACCAGTTTTTCTCTCTCTGGTGGTGGAACATTTGAACGGCCGGTCTCGAAAGCAATAATGTTGAGGGTTTTATCTTCGGCGCCGGGAATAAGTGCTGCAAGGGCCCGGAACGGACTGGTCACAACCCTGCCGAGTAAGGAAGTGAAAGCTCTCCAGATCAATGGTCCTAAACTGAACTCGGGGTCATCAAGGTTACCTCTGATAGGAAGGCCGATATCAATTACTCCTCTTGAATCTTCCAATAGTGCAATGGCAAGATCCAGAGGAAGTTTCAAGGCATCAGGGCTTTCGACTCTTTCTCCCAGCACCAGCTGCTCCACCACGATCTGGTTTTCACCGATAAGCCGGCTGTCCTCAATCAGGTAATTCAGATCAACCGAGAGTCTTCCGGAATCAATCTCTCGACCGGCAAACCTGCCGGAATAGGGAGTCAGGTTGGTCATTTCGATATTGCGGAAAACCAGACCCATATTGGTAAAAGCAGTAGGATTGGAGGCATTCAATTCACCATGGATCCTTGCGGTTCCGTATTCATCCACGAGCCCTTCGAGACTGACCTCGGCAAGGGCATCAGGATCGGTGGAAACTCCAAAAACCGACCCCTTGAGTTCATGAATCCTCGTTCCAAATTGCGGTTTCAGGCTCAAGTCTGCGAATTCCACATTACCGTCACTCAGGGTTATATTACGAACCAGTACCGAAAATAAATCAGCGGCCTTTTCATCGGTATCGGGCACCTCCGGGGCAATGGGCTCAACATCCGGATCGGTTTTGATCACCTCAAGAACATTAAGGGTCTGATCTTCATAAATAATAAATGATCCGCTAAGTTGCACAATATCCAGCTGTCCGATTTCAAGCCGGTTGGGATCGATTTGAAGTTTCAAACTTTCAGTCCCGAAATTTTTCCAGCCAACGAATGTTTCGTTGCTCTCAGGTTCAACCACGTTCAGGTTGTCTATGCTGAAGCCACCGTCATAAGAGATCTGTGAATCCTTTTGCTTATTGCCATATTGCATTGTGCCATGGGTGGAAAAATATCCCGAGTCAACCACAAGAAAAGCCAATGTTTCAACATAGGGTTGAAACGTTTTCAGTTCCAGATTCTCCACATTGATATCGGATTTTACAGAGGGCACAGAAGGATCTATCATGCCTTCGGCCATAATTTGACCGCCCTGGCGCACGTTCACCTTTGCATCAAAAGCCGAAGGAGATATGCCGTCAAGATCATTTAGAACCAGAGTAATATTTTCGAGATTTAAAATCGGAATCTCCGGTTCCACGGACAAATCCGTAAAAGCGACTTCCAGACCGGATGCCGCAACGGTGTTTATCATAAACCGGAAAACAGATTCATCATCCGGGATTTCTTCAACTTTGTCATCAACGGCTTCGCTCATGGGAGGCTCAACCAGAGCCAACAGGTCTATACTACCGTCAGCCTGTCTCCGAAAATCCACCGTCCCACCGTTTATTGAAGCTTTCTCTGCTGTGAAATGGTTGGCCGTCAAATCATAGACCCCCTTTTCAAGCACAAACTCGTCAATCCGGACTTCCGGTTCCGGGGTAGCGGACAGTCCTGCCGTTATGTCGTAAAGGCCTACCGCAAGATCATTTATAAAAAGCCTGGTCTGGGGAATGCCGGCTTCTGCTACGGCCTTCAGGGCAACCTTAATATCACCAATTCCGGCTTCCATTCTCTCTTTACGACTCATGTCCTGGTAATCCACGCCGAATCCGTCCACCTCAAAAGCGGACAGGTTAATAATCCAGGGTTCAGCAGAAACATTTGCGTATACCGCCGGCGTCTGACTGCCCGAATTCGGTCCATCTGAAGCCCTGATTATCCGCTCCAGGTTAAGCATACCGCTTTCATCCACCGCAAGATTTGCGAAACCGTCTGCAATCAAGACATTTTCCACATCAACATACTGCTTGATTAAGTCGATTTGTGAAATCCTGACAATTGCTTCAGCTACCTCCAGAAACGGCTCCTGGTCCTGTTCCAATTTGAGTATCAAACCGGTAAGGGTTCCATCGAGATTAGAAAGCATCATTCGGGGCTCAATATGGCCTAAATGGAAATCATAATCAGCGGACAGGTTCATGCTCCCCTCCGGCATCTCCAGATTTAGTTCATCCCTGATAAATTTCCAGAGTGTGCCTTTCTGGATATCTTCAATGGCAAACGATCCCTTTGTGGCCAAAGGGTTCAAACTGAAATCACCAACCCAATGAAAAGTGGCGCCATCCCCGCTGATTATCGTAATGGCTCCCGAACCCTCTTCCTCCGGCAAGGTGGTCAGGTTTTTCATATTCAGGCTTAGGGGTTCGAAATTCACAGCAGCAGGAATACTTGGTCGTTCATCCACTAAATCGACCCGCCCTTCCTGGATAATAAAATGCCCGACAGACAACCTTGGTAAAGAGTATGGCTCCTCTTCTTCCGGCAACTCATCCATATCCTCAACCGGCGGAACTTCTGGAGGTGGTGAAAGGTCTGCAAGATTCAGCGTGCCATCGGGGGCGATCACTGCGTTCATCCAGGGGACTTCAACAGCAACCTCCTTAAACGTCCATGCCCATTTGAAAATACTTCTGAGCTGAAAATTAAAGAACAACCTTTTGAATCCTAAAATAGGACGGTCGTCCGGTTCGTCTATGGCAAAATCGTTGGCTTCAAAGGTGAAAACAAAGGGATTGAATCGCACTTCTCCTATCGAGGCTTTCTTATCGATCCTATCGTGGACAATTTTAGGGACATAATGTCCTACAAGATAGGGAACCAGAAAAAAGCCTGAAAGGGTGTAAACAATTAACAGGGAAGCACCAATAATAAAGGACTTGGTTTTAATAATACGCAGCAGACGATTCATTTTCATTTACCCCGGAAGAAAAGTTTTGAGATCTTATTTTTTCTGCCCATAACCCGAAAATTTTTTAATAACTTTCTTCATTTCCTGGTCAGTGAGAATTACCGGAACACCGATATTTTTTGCCTGATAATAAATGCGTGCCACAAACTCGATTTCTTCCGCAACACAAAACGCCCGCAACAAATCAGGCCCTACGGTAATCAAACCATGATTTGCCATAAGTACCGCATTGTATCTACCGATAGCACCACAAACGTTTTTTGCCAGCGCCTCGGTTCCAAAAGTGGCATATGGGGCCAGAGGAACTTTGCTGCCCGAAAAGCCCACCAGGTAATGCACTGCCGGAATTTCAGCGTTCAGACAGGCCATAGTGGTCGCATAAGGCGAATGGGTATGAATCACAGCGGAAATATCATGACGCTTACGATAAAGCCCCAGATGAATTCCAGTCTCACTGGATGGTTTTAATTTACCATCCACAATTTCGGCACTCATATCAACAACCACCACATCTTCGGCAAGCATATCATCATAGTCTATCCCACTGGGGCTTACGGCCACAAGGTTTGCATCCCGGTCCATAAAGCTCAAATTGCCGCCGGTACCTGTGGTGAGACCTGATTTGACCAGTTTTTTTCCGAATTCTACTATTTCAGTTCTTTGATTTTTAAGAAGCATTTATGTTTTGACCTTGAATTATATAACTATATCTATATTAAACAACACTTTGGTTGTCAAATAAGATTGCCGAGCATCTTTATATTTGATATCAGATTCAGGATGAAAGAGAAAAGAAAACCTAAAAATGTCATCATTCAGGAAGAACTGGAAAGGCGCATGCTCCATGGCCTTATGTATCATTGGGAGGACTCTGTAGGATGGCTGAAACCTGAATGGCAAAAATCTTTGCAAAAGCCGCTGATCAGCATCAGAGATTTGAAAAATCGCCTTGGATACTGGTCTCCGTTGCGAAAAGAAATCTCGCTGAGCCGTAATCTGGTGTTAAATCACTCCTGGGATGCGGTTTTGGAAGTATTTTATCATGAAATGGCCCATCAGTTCGCTCATCAGGTTCTGGATGCTTTTGAAGAAACGTCGCACGGACCTTCTTTTCAGGAAGCCTGCTATCATCTTCGGGCAAACCCGGAGGCTTCAGGCAGCTACCCTCCTCTGGATGCGCGTCTGAGTGAAAGCAGCTTGAGTGAACAAGACAAGATTCTTATGCGAGTCAAAAAGCTTCTGGCCCTGGCCCAAAGCCAAAACCGACATGAAGCCGAATCCGCCATGGCCAAAGCGCATGAATTAATCGCCAAACACAATTTGGAGATCATCGAAAAAAACAAGCACCGGCATTTTCTGAGCATTTTCCTCAATCAGCCGGCACTTCGCCATACCCGGGAAATTTATACCCTGGCTAATCTTCTGGAGTCTTTCTATTTTGTCAAATGCATATGGGTTCCGTCCTATGTCATCGAGAAAAAAAAGATGGGTCGTGTGCTTGAAATCACCGGAACTTTACAAAACCTCAAAATCGCTTCATATGTTTATAAGGTTATCAAAAACTACATCGAAGCCGAATGGAAAAAGTATAACAAAAACAGAGGCCTGAATTTTTACCGCAAAACCGATTATGCAGTGGGGGTTATCCGGGGTTTTCAACGCAAGCTTGAACTTCAGCAATCTTCATTTACTTCATTGAAAAATATTGCGGATGACTTTTTTGCTCTGACAAAACTGGAGGATCCCCAGCTTGAAAAATACTACCATTACCGATATCCCAAAATTGCAACAACAGGTACAAGCCAATCCAATGCGGATTTTGATGTGATTGCCGATGGGATAAAAAGCGGCAAGAACCTGATTATATCAAAAGGCATTGAAGAAAGGGGGATAAGCGGAAAATATCTGCCGGAAAAGTGAGGAACATGGGGCGATTCCCAAATCGCACGTGGATTTACGTGTAGGTGCGAATTCATTCGCACAGAGGCGTTTGTAAAACCAGATATACTACAAATGAACCTCAGTTGTGTGCGAAGCTCAGCTGTGCGAATGAATTCGCACCTACAGGTTTTTTCCATCGGATGTGGATTTACCTGTAGGTGCGAATTCATTCGCACAGAGGCACTTATGGTTAAACTGCTTTTTGTTTTTTCCAATACGGATTAATCAGGTCTTCGAAAATGACAATGGCCGCTTCGGATCCCTGCCCTGCCGCAGTGACAATCTGCTTATAACCACCTTCCACATCACCTGCAGAATAGATTCCGGGAATATTGGTCCGGTGCCTTCCATCCTGCCTGATATATCCTTCATCATTAAGCTCGATACCGATTTTTTTGGCCAGCTCGACAGAGGGCTCATATCCGATGGCAATAAACACGCCGTTGGTTTCCATCACGGTAATTTCACCGGTCTTGTTGTTGATCAATTTCACGGCTTCCACCCGCTCTTTTCCAAGAATTTCCTTTACTTCGGTGTTCCAAAGTACCGGTATTGAATTTTCCTCAAGTTGCCGGCTTAAAAATTCCTGTGCGCGTAAAGTATCTCTGCGGTGAACCAGTGTGACTTCCACCCCGATATTGTGAAGATGAAGGGCTTCAGTGACTGCACTGTTACCGCCCCCGACCATGATCACCTTTTTTCTCCTGAACAACGGCCCGTCACATGTGCTGCAATAACTTACACCTCTTCCGGCCAAGCGGTTTTCGCCGACAGCCCCCAGAGGTTTATGCTTTGCTCCTGTGGCCAAAAGAAGGGTGTTGGTTTCAAAGCGCCGCCGTGTTGTGGTGACCTTAATTGGAAATCCCGGCTCAATCTCCACCACTTCTTCCCCCTGAAAAATCTGCACATATTCCAGGGCATGGCTGACCATAATGTCCACCAGCGTCTTACCTCCTACAGAGGTAAATCCCGGGTAATTTTCCACGATGGGAGTCGTTGCAACCTGTCCGCCCAGTGAAGCCCTTTCCACAATGGCAGTGTTGAGTCCGCTCCTGGCAGCATATATTCCGGCGGTCAATCCAGCGGGCCCTCCCCCGATAATCAAAACATCAAGATTTACCAGTTCGGCATCACTATCAGGGATAAAAACAGTCTGCTGCTCCAGCTTGTCCAACGAAGATGCAAAAAGCTCCTCGGGCTGGGCTCCCATGGCAATAAGCATGTCATTTGCAAATGTCTGGGGCACGCTATGGGCTGCATATTGATCCGCCAATTCCGGGCTGCACTGAATATCGATTATTTCCAAAGAAATCATTCCGGGATTTTCTACAACCGCTTTTACTGCGTTGACAGCCTGTTGCGGACAATAAGGACAGGAGGGGCTTACAAACACCTTTATATCCCGGGGGGTATCAATGTTTTGAATGATTTTTGCAGCCTGCGGGCTCAGGTCACTCTTTCCCATCCCCACCAGAAACAATGTTTCCAAAAACGTCCTGCCCTCCTCTCCCACAGGGGAACCTATCCATCGGATATTGTAATGGTCGGGAGCAATCAGGAGTGTTGATGGAAAATCAATCTGATATTTCCTGGCCTCTTTGTGATCAATATCGTATTCGCGAAAAACAATCTTGTCCGTAAGCTCCCTGAATGCACGGATAACCCTGCGGTTGGCGTCACTGAAAATATCCTCCTGGCCAGATGAAGAAAACAAAATAAGCGAAATGTCTCTGGGCAGCCTGGCAAAAGCATTTTTCAAATATTCAAGAAAAGCCTCCTGATCCTGAGGCTCAATTTGAGACCCACCACTGCCTGAGTAATCATTTTCGTTCGTCATTGATCCCCCCTTCGAAATTTTTGATTTATTTTATCACCCCATAAGCTCAATTCATGTAACCAGAGAATAATTTTTATACCCTAGTTCCCACGCAAAGCATGGCAACGAGAAAAAAATGCAAAAGCACAGCTTTTGCACTCCTTCAACAAGTCACTCCCAAATCCTTTATAACCAGGTTTTTTCATATAAGGTTACATTGATTCTCAATTTATTCTCTTATTGGGCTAAGGTCAAGGCACTATTTAAAAGACGCATAAGTATAAGTATTGTGATTTTGGCTTAAAGGAATTATATTTCATCTAAGCCACGGGCGTGAGGGGATCGATACATTCAAAAACCCAGACTAAGGTGACTGGCAATAAAAAGTTAATTTTAAAAAATACGGAAAATTATGATGAGACCATTGCGTTACCAAAAAGGGAAAGAAGATTTTTTTAACAGCACTTTTAGCCGCCGTGAATTTCTCAGGGTTTCAGTTGTTTCCGGTATAAGCCTTATGGCTGGGTGTGCAATAAACCCTGTAACCGGACACCGTGAGCTTATGCTTCTGTCAGAATCCCAGGAAATCAGTCTTGACAGACAGAATTCACCCCATCAAATTTCAGCTGATTATGGCACCACCTTGGATAAGGGCCTTGACAATTACGTATCACAAATTGGCCAGGTGATTGCTGCAAACAGTCACCGTCCGCAAATGCCTTATTCTTTTCATGTTCTCAATGCTCCTTATGTGAATGCATACGCTTTTCCGGGAGGAACCATTGGTATTACCCGGGGTATTCTCCTTGACCTGGAAAATGAAGCTGAACTGGCATCCCTGATTGGTCACGAAGCAGGCCATGTGGCATCCCGTCATACCGGTCAAAGAATGACAAGGGGGCTTTTGGCAGCTGTGGTTTTAACCGGAGTTTCAGCTACAGCCGGCTCCCAGATGGGAGATCTGGTTGCCGGATTGGGGGGTATCGGAGCTGGAGCCCTGTTGGCCGGCTACAGCCGGAATCAGGAAAGAGAAGCCGATTCTCTCGGTCTCGAATATATGGTCAGATCGGATTACAATCCAGAGGGATTTGTGGGGCTCATGAATATGCTCAATGAAATGTCGGGAAAAAATGAAAGCTCCATGGCGGTTCTTTTTTCGACTCATCCAATGAGCAGCGAACGTCACCAGACCGCAATCAGGGAAGTTAAAACCAGATATATTTCAGAAAAGAAGGTCCGGCCCATTTACAGAGAAAGATATATGGATAATACCAATAGGCTTAGAAAAATTGGCCCTGCCATTAAGGCCATGCAGGATGGTGATGGGGAAATGATGAGACGAAATCCTCAAAAAGCCCGTGAGCAATATGAAAGGTCATTGAAAACTGCTCCGGAGGATTATGCCGGAAACCTTAAAATGGCAAAATGTCTTCTGTCCATGCGACAAAGCCGGGATGCGCGCAGATTTGCCCAAAAAGCAAGAGAGGTTTATCCGGAAGAATCTCAGGCCAAGCATGTTTTAGGCATGACCCATTTGCAGCTCAACAATTTTGAACAGGCCCTGGCCCAGTTCAATGATTATGAAAAAGTACTTCCCGGTAATCCAAACACCACCTTTTTCCAGGGTTTTTCTTTGGAAGGCATGGGCCGAAGAGAACAATCCGCTCAAAAGTATTTTGATTATCTCCAAAAGGTAAATCAGGGTGAATATGCTCAGCATGCATATTCCAGATTAAAAGATTGGGGATATATCTGAAAAAGGTGCAGCTTAAATGAACAGGCAATTTTGTCAACAATTCGCTGAATTTTTTCGCCTGCTGCCTCGCTGGGTTATCCTGCTTTTATTATTTCTTCTGTTGGGGCGCTTTATCATGCCTCTTCTTTTTCATTTGCTGTCATAGTGCCGTGAGCAATTAAATGAACGGTTGACAAAGTTGCGTGCCAAGTATCAAAAGAAAAGCACGGCGGATATAAAAGAAGTACTTAAAGAAAGCTGTTGGATCCATTATAAACCCCCATATTGACACAACCGTGTGTGATAGGATATTGAAGAGTGAGGGTTTGATTCTGACTTTGTCTTTTAAAAAAATTACATAAACCGGCCAGCATCAAAAACGCTGCAATAACAATCAGGAGAACAAAATGCTCACAGTGAAAGATATCATGTCCACTAACATTGTCAGTGTCAAACCGAATACTGAAATCACTGAGGCCACCCGGCTTCTTTTGGAAAAACGATTCAACGGTCTTCCTGTGGTAGATGAAAACAATAAAGTGGTCGGCATTATCTGCCAGAGCGATCTGATTGCTCAGCAGAAAAGTCTGCCTATCCCCACGCTGTTCAGTTTTCTGGATGGCTTTATACCACTGAAATCCACAAAAAAACTGGAAAAAGAAATCCAAAAAATTGCAGCGATTACAGTTGCGGATGCCATGGTGAAAAATCCGGTGACCGTCAGGCCCGATAGTCGAATTGAAACCGTTGCGGCGCTGATGGTGGACAATAATTTTCATACCCTTCCGGTACTCGACGATGATGACAAACTGGTGGGCATCGTCGGTAAGGAAGACGTTTTAAAAACACTTATTTCAGATCATTCTTCAGCCGCGGAATAACGCGGAATAAATGGTCTTTGTATATTTTTTTCATAGAAAGGATTAATACCCGGTGTCATCATTTTTAGAAATTATCAAATACGTGCCGGTTCTGATTGCAGCTTTCCTGCTCGGCACTTGGTTTATGTCGGAGACCAAAAAAGCAAAAATTCAAAGAAAACCCTGGTATGCCCCCTATATTTCCACTCCGGGCATATTGATTCTTTTGGCCCTGATTTTACCGATTCTCATAAAAATTATCTATGGGTAAAATTTGCCGCTGACCATCAACCCCACTTTTATCCATGCACCTTAAAAAAATCCGTGAAAGCCTTCTGAAGTGGTATCATCAAAACCGCCGGGATCTTCCGTGGCGTCAAACCGCGGACCCTTATGCCATATGGGTATCTGAAATCATGCTGCAGCAGACCCAGGTGACAACCGTCATTCCCTATTTTCACAAATTTTTACGAGAATTTCCCGATATCTTTTCTCTTGCCGGCGCTGATTTGCAGAGGGTTTTAAAAATCTGGGAAGGGATGGGTTACTACGCCCGGGCACGAAATCTTCATCGCGCATCCCTTGAAATTGTCGAACATCACCAGGGAAATATACCATCGTCTTTTGAACAATTGAAAAATCTACCGGGTACAGGAGAATACATAGCTGCCGCAGTGGCAAGTATCGCCTTTCACAAACCCCATCCGGTAGTTGACGGCAATGTAAAGCGTGTGCTTTCAAGGCTTTTTTTAATCGACACTCCGGTAAACCATGGAAGTGCCGGGAAAATTTTTCATCAGCATGCACTCAGGTTTGTGGATACCCAAAGCGAAGATCACCAGGGAATTTTCAACCAGGCGATTATGGAGTTGGGAGCACTTGTCTGCAAACCTCGAAACACCGACTGCCCGAGCTGCCCGGTTATTTCTTACTGCCAGGCCTTCCATCAAAGCGTGGTTGATCAGTTTCCCAAACGGGTTAAAAAGAAAAAAATTCCTGTGTATCATGTTTCGGCGGCAGTTCTGAGAAAAAACGGCAGGATTTTAATAACACAGCGCAAACCCGAGGGGCATCTGGGCGGACTTTGGGAATTTCCCGGAGGCAAAGTCCGTGAAAATGAAACTGCCGAGCAGGCCTGCATCAGAGAAATCAAGGAGGAAGTCAACCTGGATGTTGCTGTGGATTCATTTCTGACCCGCATTAAACATGCCTACACCCATTTTAAAATCGTGATGGATATTTTCAACTGCACTTTTGTTTCAGGCTATTTGAAACTAAACGGCCCGGTCGATTATCGATGGGTAACTGTAAAACAGCTTGATCTCTATCCTTTTCCCGGGGCGGACAGAAAGTTTATGCACCTTATAGCCTGAACGAAAAAAATTCGGGCTTTTCAAAAATGACATTGAAGGATGCTGATAAAAAATGCTTAACCGACTTTGGCTGAGCTTTTTTCTGGTGGCTTTTGCCGCTTCACTCTGGCAATGGCTGGGGTTGGGTGACCATGAAGTCTACAGTCGCCTGGTGGCAGCATTATTTGACATGTCAAAACTGAGTGTCGAGATTGTGTTGCTTCTGGTCGGCACCCTGACGCTATGGCTCGGATTTCTTGCGATTGCTGAAAAAGCCGGCCTGGTCAAACTTTTGGCGCAACTGCTCGACCCTCTGTTTCGTCGTCTGATGCCGGACGTGCCAAGTGGTCATCCTGCACTGGGGCATATTACCATGAACTTTGCGGCCAACGTGCTGGGGCTTGACAACGCCGCCACACCAATTGGTCTCAAAGCCATGCATGCCTTGCAGAGCCTGAATCCCAAACCGGACACCGCCAGTAATTCGCAAATCCTTTTTCTGGTGCTCAATACCTCTTCTTTAACATTGCTGCCGGTTACCATCTTCATGTACCGCGCTCAGCAAGGTGCTGCCGAACCCACAGCGGTATTCCTTCCAATTCTGCTGGCCACCACGGCCTCCAGCCTGGCAGGTTTACTGACAGTAGCGATAGTGCAACGGTTGAAACTCTGGGACCCCGTTTTACTGGGTTTTCTTTTTATAGCCGCCCTGGCCATTGGAGGCCTGCTGACCGCACTGGCCGGGATGTCAGCATCGGTTCTCGCAGCCACTTCCACTCTTGTTGGCAACCTGTTATTATTCGGCATTATTATCGGTTTTTTACTAATTGCAGCATTTCGCCGGATCAATGTTTACGAAAGTTTTGTGGAAGGTGCCAAGCAGGGTTTTCAGGTCTCCGTATCGCTGCTGCCCTATCTGGTAGCCATGCTGGTGGCCATAGGGGTACTTCGTGCCAGCGGTGCTCTGGATGCCGGACTGAGTGGGATTCGCTGGCTGGTTGAAGCAATGGGACTGGATATCCGCTTTATCGATGCACTGCCGACAGCTTTTATGAAACCTTTCTCAGGAAGCGGTGCTCGGGCCATGCTCATCGAAACCATGCACAACTTCGGGGTTGACAGCTTTCCGGCCCTACTGGCCGCCACCATGCAGGGCAGTACAGAAACCACCTTTTATGTGCTGGCAGTTTATTTCGGTTCAGTTGGCATTCGCCGGGTGCGACATGCGGTAGGCTGTGCACTGGCTGCAGATCTGACCGGTATCATAACCGCTATTGCCGTGTGTTACTGGTTCTTCGGCTGAGCAAGCCGCACCGGCAAAAATTCAGGGGGGCTAATTTTTGAGGCATCTGTGCGAATAAATTAAGTGAGGCTGGAGTGCGAAAATTGTACTTTCGCCTGACCGACTGCAAGCCGGTTCATCTGAAAAACAATTTTGGCAACCCGAAACGGTTAAGCTTGCCCAATTTTTTCCTGACAGTCGGTCAAGTTCAAAACCCGCTTTCTATGTTTCTAACGTGGCATCCATCGTAATTTTTGCATTCAACAATTTTGACACCGGACAACCGGATTTGGCTGTATTGGCTGCTGTTTCAAATGCTTGTTTATCGGCACCTGGAATTTTTACAGAAACATCCAGATGCACCGAGGTGATCGCAAAATCATCCTCCTTTTTCTCAAGTGTAACTGTAGCAGTGGTGCTGATTTTTTCTGGTGTAAGTCCGGAATTTCCCAAATGGCCGGAAAGAGCCATGGAAAAGCAGCCTGCATGAGCAGCAGCAATCAATTCCTCGGGGTTGGTACCGGTACCTTCCTCAAATCGACCACTAAAAGAGTATTGAGTATCTGAAAGGACATTGCTTTCGGTCGAGATAGTTCCTTTTCCTTCTTTTATGGTGCCTTTCCATACCGCTGAAGCTTTACGTTTCATAATTTTCTCCTATTTAAAGGTTATTCTTTTCGTTTTCCGATTTATAGCACTTTGGACGGGATAGAACTTGTCTAAAGGGAACTGATAACAACTAATTTTATAATAGAAGGTTTTTATTTCGCAGGCCATGGATTGTCAAAAAGGTACACCATTCCTGCTGAGTTTCGCCCCATGCACCGTTTCGGTTCTGAGTGTTTAACAGACGGCTGAATGCTTTACGGCATTGGGCATCGGATTCAGGAAGATCCAGATGAGCAAGCGCATTCAGGGCCTGATAAAAGGGAATGTCCCTGTCCCAATCACCTTCGCGTGTTTGCCGGCTCTCAAGCCATATAACCCCCAATCTTGTCGCTTCGTGCTTTGAAAAAGGGGGAACAGGGGGGATTTGAAGCTTTTTTAAATCCCCCTAAATCCCCCTTTGCCAAAGGGGGACTTGCTGCAACATCCCTTAGGTCAGCGCCTATGCACCCACTGGGAGAGAAAATAACGGACTTTTAGTTCAGGCACTATTTACTCATTTTTCTTTTACAGCGTTTAATCCAAATCCTTTAAAAGAGACTTTGCAAGATTTGCGTATAAAAAACAACCCTAAAAAACCCGAGTTTTCCAGAATGATAAATGACCAGTTTTTATAATTTTAAAATTAATCTTCCGTGTAATACTTTCCGATCATATTGACCTTATCTTTCGGAAATCTTAATATATTTAATAATGCTTTTTTAAATTAAAACCCGCTAATTAACGCAATGAAAGAAAACACAAATCTTGATAACCTTCTCAATCCCCGGTCCATAGCCGTTATTGGGGCTACCAATACTCCCGGTCGGGTGGGAAGGATCATTTTTGAGCAGTTGCTTGGCTTCAAAGGTCACGTTTATCCGGTTAACATTCGTGAAAAAGAAGTTTTGGGCAAAAAAGCTTACCATAATGTTTATGCCCTTCCCGAAACTGTAGACCTGGCAGTTATTGCCATCGGTGCTGAAAGTTCGGTCAGGGTTGCAAAGGATTGCGCCCGTAAAGGAATTCCAAAACTGATTGTAGTGGCAGGGGGTTTCAGCGAAGCCGGAAAGAAAGGATGTGATCTCGAAGATCAGTTAGTTTCCATTACCAGAAACTTTAAGACAAGGATTTTAGGACCTAATACCCTGGGGCTTTTTTTACCCCACAACAAACTGGATACCATTTTCGTTGATCATGGAGACAGGGCTTTAGGGGGTGGAGGAAAAGTCGCTTTTATTTCCCAAAGCGGTTCGGTGGGCACGGAAGCCCTTGGGCTTGCCAGCAATACCGGATTTGGAATGCGCGCCTTTGTAGGACTTGGAAACAAATGCGATCTGAATGAACTCGATTTTCTCTCATGGTTTGGAAAAGATGAGGAAACCAACTGCCTCGCTTTTTACATCGAAAGTTTAACTCAGGGGCGGCGGTTTCTTGAAGAGGCTTTGAAAGTGTCTCTTTTAAAGCCTGTGGTGGTTCTTAAAGCCGGACGCTCAGAGACAGGGGCGGATGCAGTAAGCTCTCACACTGGAAGGCTTGCCGGGTCGGATCGTGTGGTGGGCGGTGCATTTCACCAGTTCGGTATACAAAGGGTTTTTGATGACGAAGAGCTATGTGACGCCGCCAAAACGCTTTCTGGCTTGCCTCCAGCTGCAGGAAACCGGGTGGCGATTTTGACTCCGGCAGGCGGATACGGGGTCATGGGGGCTGATCACGTGGAGATGCCCCGAGGGGGAATCCGTCTTGAAATGGCTCGACTTTCAGAAAAAACCATAAATCGAATTCGAAGCAGATCTTTTTCATTTGCATCATGCCGAAATCCCGTTGACTTGACTGCAAGCGCCAATGACAGGATGATCGGTGACGCACTTTGCGCCATCATCGAAGATGACATGGTGGATATTGTTATTTGTACCGCTTTTTTTTCTCCCCCTTCCATTACCGGCCGACTGGTGGAAGTTATCTCCTCCAGAATCAAATCATCGGAAAAGCCGGTGATTGTGTTTACGCAATACGGCCCTTTTACCGATCGTTATCTCAGACAGTTTCACCAGGAAGGTGTTGTGGGCTTTCCTTCAATCGGACGAGCCGTTCGAGCCGCAAGATTTCTTGTGGAGCGAGCCGAAATACTTCATGCCATCAGGACATCATCATGAACCAACAAGACCGAATCCAGTTGAACAATATGCTGATCCACGGTTATCCGGATGAATTCGAAACAAAAGCGATTCTTTCTTCCTTCGGCATTCAGGTTCCCCGGAGCATCAGGCTTTTACCCGAAGAAAAACTCGATCTGGAAGCAGTCACTTTCCCTGCGGTTGTCAAAGTATGCTCTTCCCGTATTCTTCACAAAACAGATCAGGGCGGTGTGGTTTTGGGGGTCGAATCGGGTAAAATCGCAGAAACAATAGATGTATTCAGAAAAAAATTTCCCAATATTCCAATTCTTGTGGAAGAACAAATACATTTCAGGGGTCCCGAATTGATCGTGGGGGCAATGGTTGATCCCAATTTTGGGCTTGCAGTAATGGTTGGGATGGGAGGGATTCTAACTGAGCTATACAAGGATGTGTCATTTCGTCTGGCACCATTGACTTTTAGGGAAGCCGGCCGCATGATCCGGGAGTTAACAATTGCACCTGCATTTTTTGGCTATCGCGGATTAAACTGTGATCCCGATCATCTGGCCCAAATTATCACATCTGCTGCTGACCTGGCACACCGGATCGGTAAATCTTTCAGTCATCTTGATATTAACCCGCTGGTTTTCTCCAATAAGGGCTGGATAGCTCTCGACGCCAAACTTATACTCGGCAGAAATCCAAAAAACCAGGATCAAACCCCTGGCAAAAACAATTCTGTGAATTAAATTTTTTTCCATGATTATAAAAAAAATACTTCCAAAAACTTTAACCATTTTATTCCTGACTCTTCTTTGCGTGTTGCCGCAACATGCCGATGCAGAAACAATGAGAGGGATGGAAAGCTCCTATGTTACTATCTTCTATGAACCGGGTGCGGCTCCCGGCGCTGAAAAGGTGATTAACATTTACCCGGAAATCAGAACAAAAACTCAGGCACTTTTTGGCAAAATATATTCCCAAAAACCCCTCATTGTTTTGATTAATGATCGCGAACGTTTTATCCAAATGGCAGGCCATCCAATCACTGTGGCCTATGCGGTTCCGTCAAAAAACCTCATCGTTATGGATTATTCCATAGTTTCCACCAGACCGTTTTCTCTGGAAACCACCCTTATCCATGAATTTTGTCATTTGTTGTTACACGAGCATATCCCCAATATTCCTACATGGCTGGATGAAGGTCTATGCCAGTGGGCAAGCGGGGGCCTTGATGAAATCATTTACAATCGGAGACAATCAGCATTAAACCGGGCATCCGCTTCAGGACAATTTATCCCCTTTGAAAACATCACTTCAGGCTTTCCCAGATCTAAAACAGCGCGTATACTTGCATATGAGCAAAGTAAGAGTTTTGTTACCTATATGGTTCGGGAATTCGGGCAGGAAAAACTTCTGGATTATCTTGACCGTATGGCTCATGGAAACACTGCCCATGAAGCCTTTCACCAGGTTTACCCCATTGGTTTGGAACAGATGGAATCAAGATGGCAAGACTCGATACGCAAAGATTATAACTGGTTTACTTATTTCAGCAACCATGTGCATGAAATCCTTTTTGTCGCCGGGGCGTTACTGACAGTTATTGCATTTTTGAAGGTTATCATAAAAAAACGTCGTTACAAGGATGATGATTTTGAGGAATAAGCCGTAAGGAAAAAGTCAATGTGGAAAACCATTTGTACAATCCTTGCCATTATTTATGTAATCTGGCCCTTTGATCTGATACCCAATTATATAATTGGCCTTGGTTGGATTGATGATATTCTGGTGCTTGCTTTGCTCTGGTACTATTTTTTTTCAAACCGTGGAAAATCATCAGGTACCTACCGAAAGTTTCAAGGTCAAAGTTATGACCAGCAGCAGCAAGGAGGTTATGGAAGCCATTATCAGAAAAGCTCCGGCGCCGCCAACCAGCAACGTGTAAAAAAAGACCCTTATACGATCCTGGGAGTTCAAAGAAACGCTTCTTTCGAAGAGATTAAAAAGGCCTATCGCCGCCTGGCCAATATCTACCATCCCGACAAAGTCAGTCATATGGGGGAAGAATTTCAAAGCCTGGCCGAAAAAAAATTTAAGGAAATCCAGGAAGCTTATCAGAAGTTGAAATAGCTTTATACTGAGATTTTTTTCATCAGCCATGCCATGTTCATGCCCAGGTTTTTCATGGTTTCCATTCCCTCGTCATCGGACTTGACCTCTCCTTTTTCATGTCCGAATCCCATGTTCCAATAGCTGGAACCCGGAATAATCATCTGGCCGATAGTAAAAAAGTGGTTCATGGTATCAAAGGCATGAATTGAGCCCGCCCGCCGCACGGCTACCACCGCTGCACCGCATTTTCGTTTGAACATGTGATCGTTGGCAATGGCCACCATTCCGGCTCTATCAATCAGAGCTTTCATCTCAGTGCTCACATCGGCAAAATAAGTAGGAGAACCCAGGACGATCCCATCAGCTTCAACCATTTTCTCAATACAGGAATTCATGTCATCATCATTGACAGAACAGCG
>SL_3KL_010_SEDDRAFT_10001018_pt1 | contig 24883 bp, 19 predicted proteins | sample SodLakKL_010_SED_2_FD_10381 | JGI IMG/M metagenome (IMG submission 10381) | reverse complement strand
GCAACCGTCTGAAGCAACCGTCTGAAGCAACCGTCTGAAGCAACCGTCTGAAGCAACCGTCTGAAGCAACCGTCTGAAGCAACCGTCTGCAAGCCCCTAATCCCATTCCATGGTAGAGAATAAATGGCGGATATCCTCTTCGATAAAATCAATTACCGGGGCAAGTGAATCGTTGTTGGGCCTGACATTGAAATAAAGTGCACCCCTTAAAAAATGGGCCACACTGTCGGTGGCGTAAAACTGCAATGGGGATGCGGCTTCCTTGCCCCTGATCTGGTATAACATGCCATATACCTGGTTTCCGGGATGTATAATTACCTCTCCCCTGATCGCAGTGGCTTTTGGAATGTGCCGGTGCACAAAGTTCCGGGCGTCTTCGAGGTATTCCCTTAATTGTGTTGGATCATTGACTGTCTTATAGCTCAGGTGGATGCGTCCCTTAAAGTCGGGAAACACAATGTCGGCCCAGAATGGTTCGGCACTTTCACGCTGGTCGGGCACAAAATCTGCATACCTGGGATATTCAAACCGGTAGGGATAGACCGAATCAAACAGCTGGTATCCTTTTTCAGGAAGGGCAATGCGTAAATAGCCCCTGGGTTTTGGCGCGTCTCCCCGTTGGCACGCGGCAACAAAAACAATCACGATAAAAAGAAAAAAAAACCTTTGCATAACTCTAATCCTTCAGCTTTACCTTGATGCGTTTGATGCGGCGTTTGTCGACACTTTCAATTTCAAAGACAAATTGTTTGTAGGTTATCTTAGCTCCTTTGTATGGGATCTCTTGCTTTATTTCCAGGATCAGCCCGGCCAGCGTATCTGCTTCCCCTTTGATCTCATTGAACACCCCATCTTCCGTGCCGGTAATTTTACAAAAGTCTTTCAAAAGGGTTTTCCCTTCAAAAACAAAGGTGTTTGTATCCAGTTTCGAATAGATCGCTTCTTCCATGTCGAATTCGTCGTTGATCTCACCGACGATTTCCTCCAGGATGTCTTCAAGGGTAACCAGGCCTGAAGTTCCGCCGTATTCATCCACCACGATGGCCATATGTATTTTTTTCTCCTGGAACTCCTTGAGCAGGTCGTTGATGCGTTTGCTTTCAGGAACGAAAAAAGCGTTGCGCAGCAATTTTTGCCACTGGTAATTACTGCCCTTGTCAAGGTGGGGCAGCAGGTCTTTGATGTACAGAATGCCCTCCACATTGTCAAAGTTGTCGCGGTAAACCGGAATGCGGCTGTACCCGGCTTCCTGAATGGTAAGGATCAGTGTATCGAACGGGGTGCCATATTCAACGGCCACCACGTCCACACGTGATTTCATGATCTCACGCACATAAGTGTTCCCGAACCGCACAATGCCACGCAACAGGTTTTTGTCTTCTTCAGTGGTGGATTCATCGGTGGTGATCTCCAGGGCATGCGACAGCTCATTCATGCTCAGGTTGGGCCGCTTCTTCTCCATGCGTTTATCAATGATGCGGGTAGTTTTAACCAGCAGGGCACTCAGTGGTTGAAAGAATTTTCTGAGCACCAGCAAAGGCCCGGCCATGAATGCGGAAAAACGTTTTGGATGACGCGAAGCGTATACTTTGGGCAGCACTTCGGCAAACAACAGGATCAGGAAGGTGATCAGGGCTACCTGCAGGATAAACGCCAGTACCGGGTGCAGCTGCATCTCGAAAAACGCCCGGAATACAATCGTTGACAGGATGATGATGGCGATATTGATCACATTGTTGGCAATCAGTATGGTGGCCAGCAGCCGGTTGGGTCTTTCGAGCAGGGCCAGGATCTTGCGGTCGATGGTCTTCTGTCGTTTTCGAAACCCATCGATGTCGTGGTGGGTAAGTGAAAAAAAGGCAATTTCGGAGCCTGACACCATGGCGGAGACAAAAAGCAACAAGAAGATAGCCCCCAATCCCAGGAGGGCATCAAAAGAAAAATTCAGGATGAGCGTGTTCAGGGATGCTGCCAGGTTCGAATAAGATTCGGGTGATTCTTCCAATGTTGCCTTTTATTCTTTGATTTATACAAAATTAATACAAATTTTGCTGTTAAATATAAAGAAACAAAATATCTTACAGATTGTTAGTTTGATAAGATGAGGCAATCGCATATTTTTTTGTTTATTTTCTTGTCAGGTATGTGTGGGCACATGTTTGCCTCCGGCCAGGGCGTACCGGGTGCAAATGTTTCCGGCCATGGTGTTGTGCTCAATCTTGCCTCCGGCCAGGGCGTCCCGGGTGCAAATGTTTCCGGCGATCTTGCTTCAGGCCATGTCGTTTCCGGACGGGTTGTGGATGCCGGGTCAAACGAACCCCTGGCATTTGTACACCTGCTGATCAATGATACCCGAATGGGCGGGTTGACAGACATAGATGGTTTTTTTCACCTAACCCACCATGAACCCATCCGGATGCTCCAGCTGAGTTATGTCGGGTTTGAAACCAAGCAGTATTTCCCCGACCCGGAAAAAGGCCATCATGTCATTGCCCTGCGCCGGAAACCTGTCGAACTCCGTGAGGTGACCGTATTGCCCGAAGAGAACCCGGCGCACCGGATCATTGAGCTTGCCATTCAAAACCGGGACCTTCATCATCCCGAACGCATGGGTTCTTTTTCGTATCATTCCTACAATAAATTTATTTTCACCGGTGAGGTTGACCCCCCTTCAGACAGTCCTGACTTAAGTGGTACCGATACTGTGGCCAACAGGCTTTCGCAATATTTGGAGCAGCGGCATTTTTTCCTGATGGAAACCGTTACGGAACGTAAATTCCGCTACCCCGACCGGAGCAATGAAACCGTCCTTGCTTCCAGGATTTCGGGCATGCAGCATCCGTTGTTTGCCATTTTTATGTCGCAGATGCAATCTTTTTCATTTTATGATGATTATATTGAAATTTTCGGCGACCGATACCTGAGTCCGTTGATGCCCGGCAGCACTCGCCGGTATTTCTTTTTACTCGAAGACACCACCTATACGGCCACGGATACGGTGTTTGTGATCTCTTACCGCCCTTCGCGGGGGCGCAATTTCGAAGGCCTGAAGGGGGTCTTGTATATCCACTCCGGTCAATGGGCCTTGCAGTCGGTCATTGCTGAACCTGCTTCTGCCGGGGGCGATGCCCGGATCAGAATACAGCAAAACTACGAACGTTTTGAAGGGCGGTGGTTTCCCGTACAATTGAATACCGATTTTGAGCTGGTGAATGTCAGCGACCTGCAGGGGCTGAAAATTCTGGGAACGGGACGTAGTTACCTGCAGGATATCCAGATTGAACCTCCGCTGGTACGCCGCGATTTTTCATCTTTTCATGTGGAATTTTCGCCTGAAACCATCGTGGAAGATGATGCGTTCTGGGACGATTACCGCAGAGACAGCTTGTCGGTGCGTGAACTGAACACCTATCATTACCTCGACAGTGTGGGCCGGGAGTTAGACCTGGATAAACGCATTGAGCGGATAGAAACCCTTTTTGGCGGATATTGGCGGTGGGGCTTCGTGGATGTGGATCTGGGCAGTTTGTTGCGATACAATCGGCATGAGGGTTTCAGGCCGGGTATCGGGTTTCAGACCAACCAGTCATTTTCAAGACGTTTTCGCATCTGGGCGATGACTGGCTATGGTTTTGGCGATAACACCTGGAAATACGGATCGGGCGCCAGCGTATTGCTTGATCGCTTGAGTGATTTGCGCCTGGGATATGATTATCAATATGATGTGATAGAGCGGGGTGGTTCCGGATTTATTTCTTCTCCAAATTTGTTGTCTGCATCCAATATCCGGTATTTTTTCCTTGAAACCATGGACATGAGTGAAACGCATACCTTGTGGTTGCAATCAAGAGTCTTTCGCAATTATTTGACTGTGAGATTGTTTGCCAACATAGAAGAGGTTTCTTACCCGGACGATTACTACTATGATCCAGACCTTGACTTTCCTGATGGTGCTCCCGGACAGGAATGGCCGTGGGGGCAGGCCCGGTTTTTTGAGTTGGGTGCATGGTTTCGGTTTGCTTACGGGGAGCGTTTTATCCTGACCCCGCGCCAAATCATGCCCTTGCAGGGGAGTTTCCCGGTGCTTCACCTGAATATTGCCCGGGGTATGGATGCAATCATGGACGGGGAGTATGGATATTGGCGTCTTGAAATGAAAGCAAACCACCGGTTTGAAATTCCCATGCTGGGAAGACAGGATTGGACCATTCGGGCCGGTTATTTTTCCGGTGAGGCCCCCTGGAGCAAACGTTTTACCGCACCGGGGGTGTACCGGCGGTTTAGCGTAAGCACTCCCGGTGCTTTTTCAACCATGCGTGTTGATGAATTTGTGTCGGACCGTTATGTGGCCTTATTCTGGCATCATCATTTTGAAAACCTGCTATACCGGGGCCGGTCATTTAACCCGCAGCTTGTGCTGTTGACAAATATTGGTTTTGGTCAGATGCACGACAGGGAACGTCACCTGAACACCACCTTCAACACCATGGACCAGGGATTCTTTGAATCGGGGATTGCTATATTGAACTTGATCGGATCAGGCTTTACGAGCCTGGGGCTGGAGTTTTCTGTTCGCTACGGACCTTATGCCTATCCGCGTTTTAAGGACAATTTCAGCCTCTTGCTGGGATACAGCATGATGTTCTGAGCAATGGGCAATCAGGTGTACTGACCCCTAATTGTCGTCGGCGCACCATTCTGCATAAGATGTTGAGGTTTCATGCAGCCGCAATGTGTGAAGCGATACATGTTGCGGCAGCGCTGCCTTGATCCTGGCTGCAAAATCATGAACCATGTATTCACAGGTGGGTTGATAGGGGAGTGGTACTACTTTGCCAAACAGTTGATTGTCAAGAACCATTTCCATGTGAGGGCTGTTTTCATTCACAAGCAGGGCATGGTCAAAGCGGTCGATAACCTGTTCATGGACAATTTTTTTTAGAACAGAGAAATCGATAAGCATGCCATGTTTGGGATTGCCGGGCTGATTTACCGGACGCCCTTTTACGGTAACAAATAATTGGTAACTGTGGCCATGAATGTTTTTACAGGGTCCGTCGTAACCCCATAGAGCATGTGCTGACTCAAAGCGAAACTGTTTGGTGATTCTTATTACAGGAGCATCTCCCATGTTTGCCGGATTTTCAATTCAAACATTCAGTACCGAATGGTGTAGGTATATACCCTGGGTTTGTTCCCCTGACCGTCCTTTTTTTCTGTTGTATCTTCCTGCTTATTTTTTGCAGGTGTATATTGCATGCTTACTTTCACCCCACCTTTTTTGCGTATGCGAAAAGGAATCTTGATCTTATTATCGGTAATTACACGTACCCCCCTGTTTTTAACCGATTGGTAACGAAGCATACTTACCAGGCGGATGGCTTCTTCGTCGCATCCGTAACCAAGGCCTTTGACAATTTCCGGATCGATCACTTCTCCTTTGCCGGTTACCTTGTATTTTACAATAATATCGCCCTCAATTCCTTTTTCGAGTGCTTCTTTGGGGTAACGCAGGTTTTCTCTGATGAACTTCTTCAGCAAATCGCGCCCTCCGTTAAGGTGGGGCAGTTTTAAAAATTTCTTTTCACGTTTGTTCATAAAACACCCTGTGCCGTGTGTGTTTGTTTGATGAAACGGATGGCGTGCCTGTTGAATTGTCCAGGCTGGTCTACGTTGCATACATGGCCGGAATTCTCAATGGTGATCAGGCTTGCCATGTCGTTTTGATCTACCAGATGCCTGACCGGGTTCAGGAACAAATGGTCTTCGTCTCCCATCAGGTATAAGGTGGGTATGTGTGGGTTTTGCTCCTGGTGGTATTCCAGCAGGGGATCAACATCCCGGAGCAGCTTGAACCACCGGTTGATTTCGCGCCGGTAAATTTTTTGTGCCTCTTTAATGAACATGTACCTGCTCTCTTTGTGTCTGCTGCTGGGCATGATAATTCTTGCGAACAACCTGTAGAGCCACATAAAAGGGATGACCGGTTTAAACACTTTGGCCAGCCAGACCAGGAAACGCGAACGGAAATTCAATCGGGTTATGGCACCGGCCATGGTCATGGATTGCACTCGTCCGGGATCCATTTCTGCAATAACCCGGATCAGGATGGTTCCAAGGGAGACCCCGATAAAATGGCTTTTCTTAATGTCAAGGTGGTCAAGAATTTTCAAAACATCCAGGCTGATATCTTCAAAGGTATATTCTCTGCCGATGTAGGCCTCAAACAAGTCGCGGGAACGACCATGACCACGCAGGTCGACAACCAGCACATTAAAATGCCTGGAAAATTCCCTGATTTGCTTGTACCAGATAATGGAACTGCCGCCTACGCCGTGTACGAGGGTTACCCAGGGGGCTTCAGACGCCTTCAGGTAGGTTTTGTAATAAAGCTTTGCGTCTTCGGGCAAAGAATTCTCCTGCTTCGGCAATTCCTGCACCTGGCTTTTGGCAACCTGGTTTAAATGTTCTGTTTTTTTCACCTGGTGTTCCACGTTCTGTGGTGTTCAATTTGTTGCAAAGATACTTATTTTTATACTGTTAGCTACAATGGATTGGTCAGGTCAAAGTCAATCCGCATGCGTTTTTCACCATCTCTTTCCAGCCGGTAGGTGAAGGTGGTGAAGTTTTCGTCAAGCCGGATTGTCCACACATTGCCGCCCCCGCCGTCGATGATCTCTGCAGTGAATTCGTCGGCAGCGAAGTGTTGCACAAAAGCTGTGCCACTTTCGTCGGCAAAGCCGCCATACAAGCTGTCTTCTTCGGGGGTGCCGTCAGGGTAACGGTGATCGTGCCGTAGACGCAGTCGGCCATTGTCTGACAAAAACATCCATGTGCGGGACGTGTCATCTCCCACGCGAAAGGGAATATGGATGCGGTCTGCTTCACACAGTTCCACATGCATTACCATTTCGTATTCTGCCCAGCCCTCGGCGTGATGGCTTCTGTAAATTTCTTTTCCGGCAAAGGATTGACCGCAAAGGCGCGCGAGATTGTTGAAAAAAGCCTGGTGGTTTTCGGAGATCAGGGGGCCTGCGATGGGTTCGGCGACATCTCTTTCGGTTTGCTGGCGTGGTCCGCAGCCAGAAAAAAACAGGGACATGGCCAGAACGAGCAACATTGTGTTTTTCTTCATGTTGTTTCGAAATTTAATGGGTATATGAATCATGTTGATGTTTTAATCATGCGAACCGGGCACCTGAGTGCCCTGAAAAAGCGGTGCTGCAAACCCTTGATCATCCGGCTGTGCGACCACAAGATGGTCATGGCTCGCTTTATCTAATGCAAAGATAATAGATTTGTTGGTAGGTGCCGGGTATTCGCAGTAAGGAATATGTATATTTGTCAGAGCGAACTGGGGAATGCAATGAAAAATCATCCGGTACTTTCGGTAAGGAACCTGTCTGTGTCGTTTTCTACAGAAGCCGGCTCGGTGCAGGCAGTGGACAATGTGGCTTTGGATCTTTTCCCCGGCGATACCCTTGGGTTGGTGGGGGAGTCGGGTTCCGGGAAATCGGTTACGGCCCTGGCCGTAATGCGTTTGCTGAGCCGGAGTGCGGCACGCATTGCCTCCGGTGAGGTGTGGTTCCGGCATCCGCAAAAAGGCATGATGGATTTGCTGAAAACTGGTGATGAACAGATGCAACGCCTGCGTGGCCGTCATATTGCCATGATATTTCAGGAGCCGATGACCTCCCTGAACCCGGTGCAGCGTTGCGGCCCCCAGGTGGTTGAAAGCATCTTGTGGCATAAACAATCGGACAGAAAAAAAGCAAAAGAAAAAGCCCTGGATTTGTTTCGTGAAGTAAGGTTGCCTGCCCCCGCTGATGTATACCGGTCGTGGCCGCATGAGTTGAGTGGCGGCCAGAAACAACGCGTAATGATCGCCATGGCGATGGCCTGTGATCCCTTGATCCTTATCGCAGACGAACCCACTACGGCCCTGGATGTTACGGTGCAAAAAAGCATCCTGGATCTTATACGCTTATTACAGGAAAGGCACGGCATGGCCGTACTGTTTATTTCGCACGATTTGGGGGTGATCCATGAGGTGGCCCATAGAACTTCAGTGATGCGCCATGGCCGGGTGGTGGAACACGGCCCGGTTCAAAAAGTATTTAATCAACCGGTTGACCCGTATACCCGTGCACTGGTTGCCTGCCGCCCTTCATTGAAGGAACGTCCTGAAAGCCTTGCCATTGTGGATGATTTTCTTGTGGGCGCCACCTCCCCGGCGCCACCGGGCACCTCCCCGGTATCATCCGGCACCTCTCCGGCACCGTCCGATACCCCTTCGTGGTACGGAAAAGCCATCAAGGGAGAGCCTGTGCTCGAGGTCAAACAGTTAAACACCTATTTTGTCAGGAAAAAAAGTGCCCTCAAAAGGGTGGTGGAGTATCATAAAGCCGTCGAGGACATCAGCTTCAAGGTATATAAAGGGGAAACACTTGGTCTGGTAGGAGAGTCCGGTTGCGGAAAAACAACCCTTGGCCGCAGCATCATGCGTCTGATCAACCCCAGGTCCGGACAGGTCATTTACAAGGGTGTGGACATTGCCCGTTTTTCTTCGGGGGCGCTGAAAAAGCTGCGCCCCAAATTTCAGATCATTTTCCAGGACCCCTATGCTTCACTGACACCGGGCATCAGTGTGGGGAACGCCATCATGGAACCCATGCGGGTACACGGCATACTGGAGAACAACAAAGATCGTAAACAAAAAATATTCAGGCTTTTAGAACAAGTGGGGCTCGAAGAGCAACACTATTACCGTTATCCGCATGAGTTTTCGGGCGGGCAGCGTCAGCGTATATGCATTGCGCGTGCCCTGGCCCTTGATCCTGAATTTATTATTTGCGATGAATCGGTATCGGCGCTGGATGTTTCCGTGCAGGCCCAGGTGCTCAACCTGCTCAATACACTGAAAAAGCAATTCGGACTGACCTACATATTTATTTCACACGATTTGTCGGTGGTAAAATATATGTCGGACCGGATCATGGTTATGCAAAACGGACGCATGGTGGAGTTCAATGAAGCCGATCAGTTGTATGCCCATCCGGAAAGTGAATATACCAGGTCATTGATCGAGGCCATTCCGGTTTTTTGACCGTGCATTGATTGTTTCACGGCCGGCTGATTCAACCCATTCCGGCTTTCTGACCGGGTGGCGTGTTATGACCGCCCTTACATGTCGGCCATCATTTCATCGGTAAGCTCCATGTTGTGGAAGACATTCTGCACGTCGTCATCTTCTTCAAGCATGTCGATAAGCTTCAGAACTTTTTTTGCCTGTTCGTTTTCAAGCTGAACGGTGGTTTTGGGAATTCGCTGCAATTCTGCGTTTTCTGCATCAACGCCCATCTCTTCGAGTTTTTTAACCATATTGCCAAAGTCTTCCATGGCCGTGTATATTGTGAAAAAACCCTCTTCATTTTCAGCTTCTTCGGCCCCGGCGTCAATCACTTCCATCAAAAAATCGTCTTCTTCCATCTCTTTTTCCCGGATGGTTTTTCCCGGGATGGTAAACACACCCTTCCTGTCAAATAAAAAACCCAATGCTCCCTTGGTTTCGAGTTTACCTTCATGTTTATTCAAATAAGACCGGATGTTTGCCACGGTCCGCTGGAGGTTATCGGTCAGGCATTCTATATAGATGGCTATGCCGTAATTGGCATATCCCTCATAGGTTACTTCCTGGAAATCCGCGGCATTTTTTTCTCCGGCCTTTGAAATGGCACGCTGGATAGTGTCTTTGGGCATATTTACCCCTTTTGCATTGGCGATTGCCAAACGCAACCTGGGGTTGCCGTCGGGATCGTTTCCGCCTTCCTTCACGGCAACGCTGATTTCTTTAATGATGCGCGAAAATATTTTGGAACGTTTGGCATCCAGCGCCCCTTTCTTGCGCTTGATGGTTGACCATTTGCTGTGACCTGACATGGATTGTTTTTTGTGCAAAATTAATCTTTTTTCCCAAGCCGTATGGTCAAAAAGCCCCGGACCAGGGGTGTAGGAATACCCTGGAGCGGGGCCTGAAGCCGTATGCCGCGAAGCGGCTTGTCAGAAATTGATCAGCCTGATGCCCACACTGAATGGATGCAGTTCTGGTCCTTTGTCCTGGCGGAACATTTCGTTCAGGGCATAGGTGGCAAAAAGGTTGACACGTCCCCAACCAATGCGCGCTACTGCTTCGTAGCGGAATGGGGCCAGGTGGAAGCTTTTGAAATCTTTGTCTTTCTGGCGGCTGCCATTATCCTGATACACCTGCTTGGTATGGCTGCGCAAACGAAGCCCCACGTTGATCCCCGCTGACATATGAAACGGGGTCCTGTTGCCATACTGCTGCCTGGTTTGGAATTCAAGCATCAGGGGTACGTTCAGGTGGGAAACGGTCAGTTTGTTTTTTCTGAAATTGTAGTTGTCATCATAGAAATAGCCCAGGGAGTCTTGCTCGTGAACCAGCCGGATGTTTTCTGAAAACCGGTAATTGTTCCAGCTGAATCCGATGCCGGAAAAAATCCCCAATGCACTGTTGCTGCCGCTGGCAAGCACCAGGCTTTGCTGCCACAGGTTGAGGTTCACCTGGATGGAATTGTTGTATTCCAGGTCAAGGTACCGGTCGCCGGGATTCAGTTCGAGGCTTCTGTCCGGGGTCATATATCCGTTCACCCCGAGGTAAAATCCTGACCATTCATTGCGCCATTTTTTCCGGACTGTTTTGCGTGTGGTTACCCTTGGGGTCCTGCCATCGATAATGATTACCTCTCTTTGGCCAACGCTGACTATCAGGGTGTCATCGTTGTTATTCTTTATTTCGGCACCAGCCTCTTTTCCCGTAACAGGAGCAGGGGCGACCCGTACACCGCGTACACTGGCAGTGCCTGAAGTTGTAAAGTCAGCTACGGGCGGATTTCCGCGCACGATGATGCCTGATGTGCCGCTGGCTTGTGCTGTCAGTGCTTCTCTGACAGTGATGCGTACACTCGACGTGCCTGAACTCTTAACATCTGTGGTAGCGGTTTCCAGGTCATAAGCCCGTACGTTGGACACGCCGCTTGCACTAAGCTCATGAAGTTGTGCTTCACCGGCCAGCCTCATATTGCCTGCCCCGCTTACAGAGGAGATCAAATGGTCGGCAATAACCGACACCTCCATGGAACCGGCCCCTGATGCCTTCAATTGCATGGAAGATGCGGCCAGGGTGTTTGTGCTTTTGATTGAAGCAGCGCCACCGGCATGCAGGTAGGTAAATTCAGGGGCGGTAATGCGTACTTCAAGGTCTCTCAGGTTGCGAACGCTTCTGTTGTAGTCAATGAATAAGATGCCGTCTTTTACGGTTGTTTCAATAAACTCCAGGTGTTCTTCCGGGGCTTCAATTTCAAGAAAGTACCCCTCATCCTGGGTAACCGAAACCCTGAATACACTGATCGCTTCAACTCCTTTGAACGGACCGGTGTCTCTTGATTCAATGATGTTTTGCGCAGCAAGGGTTGCAGGCATGGCCACCATTAGTGCCAGCATCATCTTTGTGATCATCATATTTGCTTTCATGGTTAAAAAATTATTGGATTTGTGTTTTTATTGCTTGTTTTCGTTTGTATGTATTTGTTTTGCCAGTGGTATTTCATGTTATTCTGCACTACGTATGTTTCCCAGACCGCTTCTGTCGGCAATAACTTCCGCCGGATTGCCGTAATACCTGATGGAACCAACGCCGCTCAAAGAAGCGTGCAGACGGCGGATGGCATGTACGTGGGCAGAACCGGCACCGGAAAGGGAAATGCGGGTTTCCTGAGTAAGCAGGTTTTCTGCACGCAGATTGCTGGCACCCGATAAATTTGCCTGATGAAAGCCGGCATGACCCTCATAAAAGATATTGGCTGCTCCCGCTATTTTGGTTGTCAAATCTTCCACATTCAGTTCCATCTTAATGTCGGCTGCCCCGCCAATATCAATGAGCAGGTTCCCGCTTTGTACAACCATGACAGACTCCAGTTTACATGCACCTCCGATGATGATCTGCTCCAGTTCCGGGTAGGTGATGTGCATTTCCATTTTTGTTGGGCGGTACACCGCCTCTTCTTTGCTGCGTATATACAAGGTGTTGTCTTTTACCTTGATTTCAGTCAGGTTCTGGATGTTCTCGTCTGTTTCCAGCACCACAACAGCCTCCTCGCCGGCTGCAAGTTTAATATCATACATCCCGGTAATGTTAATGATCTTGAAATGTTCCAGGGAGTGGGTGGTGGTCAGTACATTGCCATCTCCTTTGATTACAGTGCGGCCGTCGACATGGCAGCTTTGCATGAGGAATCCTGCCATGACAAAGGCAAGTGCCGCAAATAGGTTTTGGATTGTTTTGTTTGTTTGCATATGCTTTGTTGTGTTAAAAAGTAAGGTGTTTTCATTTACATCCGATCGTATGACGCGATAGGTAAGAAAAAAGTTACAGACGATCAAAAAAAAATTGCTATGTTCGCGTAATCAATCATTCATTAACCAAAAAACAAAAAAACATGTACAGACTTTTTTTCATTGCATTAACAGCTGCTTTTTTGTTCACTGCCTGCGGGCAAGCACCCCGCGACACCGAAGAGGAGACTCAGTTATCGGCCGAAGAACGGGCTTTCCTTGATAATCTGGCCAGTTTATGCGGACAATCCTTCCGCGGTGAGGAAACATTTATGGCCGATGGACGCGACAGCTGGGCACACCTTGATTTCGTGATGCATGTTACCCTTTGTGAGGAAGACCGCGTATTGATTCCTTTTCACCTCTCCGATGATACCTCACGCACCTGGATGTTCCTGGTAGAGGACGGAAGGCTGCGTTTTCGCCATGACCATCGTTACCCGGACGGGACCCCTGAAACATATACTTTGTACGGGGGTTATTCGGATGGCAAGGGCACGGCTTATGCCCAGTATTTTCCGAAAGACGAATATTCAAGGGAATTGCTTGAAGGGCACTTTGGCCGTGAATGGCATGTTGTAATGGATGAAGAGATGACCACCTTTTCGTACCGCCTGCTGTATGACGGCGACATTGTGTTCCAGGCTGATTTTGATCTCACTGAGCCGATTTAATCACCCTGGTTCCGGAGTTTTTCTTGTAGCTTGTAGAGTTCATAGGAGGCCTGGTCGGATAGGGTTGTGATTTTCCTTGAAAAAGCGGTCATCCGTTTTATGGACTGCATCAGCTTGTTTTTGTTGCGGGCCGTTTGTTTCTGCCTGAAGCGGAAAAAATAAGATGTGGTAAACAGCCACCGGGTCAACTGCCCAAATTGTTCTTTGCTGTAATACCAGGTGCCTTCGTATTGGTTGGTGCCAAGGTATTCGCGCACCTTTGCGTCGTCGAGCATTTCTTTTAAAATGTCAAAACCCGTGGCCATGACCGGATCCCCTTGTTTGTCCGTGGCCGCTACATCCCTTTGCTTTTTGGCGGATCTGCCCCGGGTGCCTTTGTCCTCCTCAAGGCAAAATGCATGATCCCCGAATGTAAGCAAGATCTCAATCAGTCGTTTGTCCTGGTGTATATCCTGTGCACTGCGGCCGGTGTGTTTTAACACGTTTTCCAGAGGATATTCCAGCAGCAGTTGTTCGAAAGGTGCAGGATTTTTCCTGTCTGTACTGTGGTTTGCGAGGTCAGACCCGCTCCTGCCTTGATTTGCGGCGCCGGTTTCGTTTGTGCCGTTGTTTGCGGGGCCAGGCCTGTTTGTGCCTGTTTGTGCCGGTTCATGCCCGTTTGTTGCGTCTACTTGCTGTATGGTTTTCAATACGTAGTAAGCAAGCAGCAGCATGGTATTTTCGCGATATGTACTGGTACTGGCCAGCACCAACATTTCTTCGGGTGAAATCATGCTGCCCTCTGAGGGCGTGGGTTTTTCCCGGTGACCGGGGATCGACAGATAATCCATCCCAGGGGGAATGGCTTCCAGGTGTTGCCGGAACGCTTTGCTCAGTTGGACGGAATTGTCGGTTATGTCAAGCTTTTGACAGACAATTTCTGCAAAGCGTTGGAATTTACTGCAAAGCAAGTCAATGCTGTTTTGGTGGCTGGCGGGTTTCCCGGCGCGAACAGCGTTTTCAATAAAGGCGTGCAGTGATTCATGATCAAATATGTGTTCAAAAGCGGCATGGACATCTCCCAGTTTCTGCATCGTCAGGGCTTTCTTCAGCGATTCCGTCCCCCGGCCTCCCAGCCTGCCGTGCAATGCTGCCAGGCTCCCGTCCCGATCATGCAGTTCCCTGAAAGACAAAAACACGCGGTATTCAAACCCCCGGAGTGACCAATGAAACCCTTCCCGGTGGATATCCTCACCCCTGAATAAATACTCCAGCCCGGAAATATGCTCTCGCGCATGATAATACATATTACCGGAATGCTGTATGCCAAGGGCATCGGCCAACACAGTGGTGGTCATTTTCTTGTCGCTGCCTTCTGTGGACAGCCTGGGAGCCGACGTGCGGATATGCCCACCGGCCATTTCATATTTGTTGTTGAACAGGATGAGGGCTTTTTCATCGCCATGGCGATTGCTGAAAGCAAATACATTTTCGTTGAGGCGCCCGTCATCACCAATATAATCATACAGGTTGAAATGTTGCACTTCACTAAAAAGATAACGTTTCCCCACCAGGGGGAATATTTCCCTTTCGTGTCGGTCTGTCATTTCTTGATTGGGATGTTCATGATAGTATGCACGCTGGTATTCCATCCCGTACTTTTCTGTAAAGCCTTCGATCTGGCCGTGGGCAAACATCGGAAGTCCGGGCAGGGTGTTCATCAGCACGCAGATGCCAAAATATTTGTCTCCGGTGCCAAATTGCTGTATCGCTGTTTCCTCATCGGGATTGCTCATAAAGTTCACATAACGCTTGAGGATTTCCGGTTCGAACTCCAGGGTGTTGCTGATCAGATCCCTGTATTTTTCGTTTTCTTCGTTTTTCAGCATGTGCATGAACGCTGAGTTGTAGACCCGGTGCATGCCAAGTGTCCTGACAAAATAACCCTCCATGAACCAGAATGCTTCAGCCAGCAACAGTGTTTCAGGCATTTCGGCATTGATGCGGTCAACAACTTCGCGCCAGAACTCAACAGGGAACAACTTGTCAAAGGCTTGTTTTGACATGGCATGATCTGCACGTGAGGGGATATCGCCCCCGCTTCCCGGCCTTGGATACCACAACCTTGAAAAGTGTTTTTTTGCCAGCGTCATGGCGGCGTCAAAACGGATGATGGAGAATTTGCGGGCTACACCAAAGATCTTCTGCATCACTGCTTCGCGCACTTCGGACTTGATCATGTCGAGTTGGGCGGTGTCGTTCCAGGGCATCATGGTGCCATCATTCCCGTGATAGATATAACGTACTTCATTGTGCTGCTTGTCGATACGCTGAAAGACCACAGCGGCATCGGTTTTGTTGTAATACCCGTCTTCGATGCGGACTTCGATATGGGGATGGTCTGAAAGATTTTCACCCGTAAACGAATAACCCGGAAATGGCGAATGGCTGGACTGTATAAAATAATCTGGGTGTTCGATTACCCATCTGGAGTAGATGCCTGTATGATTGGGCACCATATCGCTTGCAAGCCGCAATCCGCGCATGCGCGCCCTTTCATTCAGGTTGTGGTAGGCCTGTTCACCTCCCAGGTCACCGGCAATTTCATAATCGTAGAGTGCATAGGCTGAGGATATGGCATCCTGGTTGCCCATCAGGTGTTTGATCTTGCGCGAGGCAGTGCTCCTTTCCCAGATGCCGATCAGCCAAAGCCCGGTAAAATGCCATCGGGCCAAACGGTCGAGTTCCTCATCAGGAATCTGATCGAGCCTGCGTATTTCGCGTTGGTATCTTTTCGAAAGCTGGTCAAGCCACACATAGGTATTCTTGGCGATCAATACCACCCGGGGCATCCAATGGGTGTCCATGGTGAAGGCTTCGGCTTCTTCATAGTCTTCAGACGCCGCCTGTATGGCATCAAACCCTGATTTGCCAAGCCGCATTTGGCCTTCCTGTCCTTTTTTCCCATAACCGGGTACCACACCTGGAGGTGCCCCGCCGCCCCCGTGTCCTCCCATATGGTAATCTTCCTTCATCAGGTCTTTGCTCCGGGCGAGTTTCAGCAGCAGTGACTCAGGCAGAAAATGTCTCCAGTGATGCAAAACGTAGTCGATCTGGCCTTCTATGTTGTTAGGTGAAATCCTGAACGGGGTTTTTAAAAACGAGGATATGTCAAGGCGTTCCGGCCCGAAAGGCGGTAAGGTCTGAAGAAAGCTTTCCAGCCGGTCAATCAGCCTGTCAAAACTCCTGGAGTCATCCAGATAAGTTTTGTCGAACAGAAACTTTATTCTTTTGTTGGCGGGATTCTCATTGGCCAGATGCAACAGCAGCGCTTCTTCAATGGCCAGATGCAGATTCGATCGTTGATTTGTTCTTTTGCTCAGGTATTGGGCCGCTGTTGTGCGTCGTTCAAAAACTTCCGATGGAGGGAAACACCTGGTAATGTCTTCTGCCAGGGAGAACAATGGATTGTTGCCCATCCGGTTGACCAGGTGTTGGTGGGCTTCAGAAAAAACATCTCTTTTAATCTCTTTTGCATAGATGCCGAAAATGTATTGCGAAATTTCCAACAACAACGAAGAAGCCCTCAGCTCGCCGGGATACAATGCTTCGCCTGTTTTTTTGTGGCTGTTGAGCAGAAAGACCAAACGTCGAAGGACCGGGAAATTGTTTGTAGACAATGTTCCGTCGGTTGCAAACAACTCTTGCGGAAGCCGGTGCTTTTTTCTAAGACCACTGTAAATGCGCATATCGGGGCATTCTTATCTAAAACAACAATAAAATGATCAGGGCAGTAAGCGGAACGGTAAAATTGTCAAAGCCTTTTGAACTGAACACTTCCACCAGGGCTGTCGCGCCTGCCACTGATAAGGCCATGACAATGGTCAGTGTATCGTAATTGCCCAGAAAATAGTGTAGTGTAAAGATGGAAATGACCAAAGATGTGAGGAAAAACACTGAACTGCCCAGGTAGGTTTTATTAAGTTGCCTGTAAAACATGGTGACTTTACGAAGCTTTTCGCCGAAGTAAACTCCCGTGATCCCCGCCAGCGAATCACTTACGCCCAGCAACAAAATGGGCAAAATGAATAATTTGGTGTCATCAAGCCAAACGGAGACAATAAATGAGCCGGCAATGGCTACGGGCAGCAATACGCCGCCATACGTTGTCCTGGACACATCATCGATGGAGCGCAAAAGATGACGCCATTTGGCAACGAGCAACAACAGGAAAAATACAATCCCCATGACCAGAACATATTCGTAGGAGTTATAGATCAGGGGAAAGGTCAAAGAAAGCAGTGAGGCAGTACTGTGGGCAAATTTCCTGGTATACTCCGTTTTGACTTTCAGGATGGAATGCAGGACTTCACCGGTGGCCAGTATGATACTGAACGCGATGATGTATAAAATGGTAAAGAATAGTTCCTGGCTCATGACATCAGGTTAATGAATAAATACATGGCGGCACCGCCGGCAATCAGGCTGTCAAACCTGTCGAGAAATCCGCCATGCCCAGGCAAAAGACTCCCAAAATCCTTGACATCGTATTTTCTCTTATAATAGGATGCCAGTAGGTCGCCCATCAATGCAAAGATAACGATGATGGAGCTTAAAAGCAAGGCAGAGATCCAACCGGCATTGATAAAGCCTCCCAAAAACACTGCTGTAGTTAACGCAACTAAGCCCCCGCCGGCCAAACCGGCTATTGTTTTGCGCGGACTCACCGACGGGATCAGTTTTTTTCCACCCAGCAACTGACCGCTTATCTGGCTGAATGCATCAAATATGGTAACTACAACAAAAAGAAAATACAAAAACCCCTGTGCTGAAAAGCTGAACAACAGGAAAGGCACTGCCAGTATGGTATAACAAACAACCGACAGGATAAAGAAACCATGTCCGGCAGGCAGTCCATGAACCTTGCGGTTTTCTTCATTGACTCCACGGGTTTTTTCCACAATACCGGCACGCATCCTCCCGGACCACCATACCTTAATGAGTTCCGTATAACCAACGGCCACAATCAAAAAGGCCAGGATCGAAAAAAAATACCACCCGTAATAAATGCTCCCAAACATTGCGTGGATAATGATCACATAGGTGCCGTATTTCAACCAGATCTCCTTCTTCTGATCCCGGCTTTTGCCCCGTCCTATGAAAGCAAAGGCAATCGCCCCCAGTACGAAGTACACAACTATGATCCGGTATAACAAACCCTCCATCGCAAAACGCAATTATATATATGTGCAATTATATATATGTGTTAACCTTACCGGCAATCCGATAACATGCATGTATTAAACACAACACCCCCCGGACAACCCCATAATCACCAAATATCTCCACCAAACCACCAAAAAAACCTACTAATTACTAATTACTAAATACTAATTACTAACTACTTCTTCTTCCCAAGTACCCAAAACAACCCCTTCACATTACTTCGCATCTCCGGAATAATGAGCTGGATGATGATGTGTTCCAGAAATGCCAAAATCCCCCAGTACACCATGATGTAATAAAACGGTGTGAAGAACCCAAAGGCAAAGAGCGTAAAAAAGAAGGTGCCCTGGATGTAGCCCCCGATTTTCCAGGAATACAGGTGTAGACTCGGAAACCGGCCAAATTTAACAAGTGATAGGCCCAGTGCAGTGATCAGCAAGCCGATGAATATAGAAAAACTCACCACATGCGGGGCAAAATCATCCCGTTTAAACAACCATACGCCCAAAAACACCAATATATAGGTGCTTATATCCGCAATGGAATCTATCCGGGCGCCAAATTCGGTTTGTTGTTTCAGCAGCCTGGCAATCAATCCATCGAGCACATCTGTGATCAGGTTGATGATGATCAGCACGGCAAAGACCTGCTTATAGCCCGCCAACGCCAGAATAAGGATTACCGGGAAAGACAGCAGCCGGTAAAAAGACAGTACATTGGGTATGTTAAGTTTGTTTCTTAGCTCCACCTGGCAACGAATAATTCAGTCCAAGCCCAAAACTTCCTGGGCCTGACAAACTGCAAATTAACAAAATGATCCACATATAAACAAATCAATGTATGTATGGGTTGCTGAAACATTTTGCCGCTTCAACTGTTTAAACAGTTAAAATATACAGGAATTTTTATAAGGCATTAAACCATTGAGTATATATTTGGTCAAATAATATTGTTTTATTTTACAGACTCTTTTCAATGAATAAAAGCTTTCGGTTTTTAGTAAATCTTGCCATTCTGACCCTGCTTGTGGGGATCATTGCCTATCCGAAGGTCAGGCCATTGTTCTCTGGAGGGACAGATGCAGAAACGGCATTTCAGCCCCAGCAACGTCGTGCGCTCAATGTGAGGGGATACGTTCTGACGCCAACCCCCATGCGTGATCTGGTAAGAAGCACCGGAACCCTGCTTCCGGATGAAGAGGTTGATCTGGCATTTGAAACCAGCGGAAAGGTGATAGGACTCTATTTCCGCGAAGGCTCACACGTGCAGGAGGGTGATTTGCTGGCCAAAATGAACGACAGGCATCTCCAGGCGCAGCTGCAAAAACTGCGGGCCCAGCGGCGCCTGCTTGTTGAAAGGGAATTTCGACAGCGGAGCCTTCTGGAACGGGATGCCATCAGCCAGGAAGCATACGACCAGGCTGTTACCGAACTGGAAACCCTTGATGCGGATATCGAACTGCTGGAGGCACGCATTGCGGAAACAGAGATCCGGGCCCCCTTTGATGGCATTGTCGGTTTGCGTTACCTGAGTGAGGGCGGCTTTGCCTCGCCGAATACACGTTTGGCCCGGCTGATCAAGGTCAGTCCGCTGAAACTGGAATTCACCGTCCCCGAACGTTATGCCGGTGAAATCATGCCTGGTTTTCCCATAGATTTCCGTGTGGATGGTGTGCTGGAGCCAATGCGGGCAGAGGTGTATGCGGTAAACCCCGTGGTAGACGACAGGACCCGCACAATCCGTGTTCGTGCGTTGTACGACAATGTGGACGAAGAAATGAAACCCGGACGTTTTGCGTCAATCACCATGCAGCTATCAGAAACCCCCGACGCCATAGCCATTCCTTCAGAGGCCCTGATCCCCGAAATGGAGGGTGACAGGGTGTTTGTATACAGGTCAGGACAAGCGGAGGCCAGGTATGTCAGGACCGGGATTCGTACCGAAGACAGGGTGCAGATCCTTGACGGCCTGGCGTTTGGCGATACGTTGCTGACCACCGGTGTGTTGCAACTCCGCCATGGGCTGCCGGTAGTTTTGGAAAATTTATAATCGAAAAACAATGAGTTTATCATCATTGAGCATTCAAAGGCCTGTGCTGGCCTCCGTATTCACCATTGTTATCCTCCTGTTTGGATTGATCGGAATGACCTACCTGGGTGTGCGGGAATTTCCCAGTGTGGATCCGCCCATTATTTCCGTGCGCACTTCTTATCCCGGTGCCAATTCAGATGTGATTGAAACACAAATCACTGAACCCCTTGAACAGGCCATCAACGCAGTGCCCGGGATCCGGACCATCACCAGCATGAGCCGCCAGGGCAGCAGCAATATCACCGTGGAATTTGAATTAAGCGTTGATATGGAAACCGCTGCAAATGATGTGCGTGACAAGGTGGCACAAGCGCAACGCAGGCTTCCCAGGGATGTTGATCCGCCCATCGTTTCCAAGGCCGATGCCGATGCAAGTCCCATCATGTTTGTAACCGTCGAGAGTGAAACCCGCAACTTATTGGAATTGTCTGAAATTGCTGAACTTACACTGCGGGAGCAGTTGCAAACGATTCCGGGGGTCAGCGGGATCCATATTTGGGGACAAAAACGTTATGCCATGCGTTTATGGCTCGATCCGGCCAAGATGGCTGGATACGGGCTTACGCCGCTTGATGTCAGGAATGCCCTGTTGAGGGAGAATGTAGAGTTCCCCTCGGGCAGCATCGAAGGGAACATGGTACAGTTGACCATCCGGACACTTGGATTGATGTCTACCCCGGATGAATTCAACAATATGATCATCAGCGAAGACAACGGCCGCGTGGTCCGGTTCAGGGACATCGGGCGTGCCGAACTTGGCCCCGAAGACCTGCGTGGCATTGTCCGCCGCGATGGGGTTCCCCTGGTGGGCAATGCCATAGTCCCGCAGCCGGGCTCCAATCATATTGACATTGCCGATGAAGTGTATCGACGCCTGGAATACATCAAAAGGGATATCCCGGATGATGTGGCCATCAATATCGGATTTGACAACACCGAATTTATCCGTTCATCTATCCGGGAGGTGCGCAACACCATATTCATTGCCTTTATTCTGGTAGTGATCATTATCTTTTTGTTTCTGCGCGACTGGCGTACAACCATTATCCCCGTCCTGGTGATTCCCGTTTCATTGATCGGGTCTTTTTTCATCATGTACGCGGCTGGTTTCAGTGTAAATGTGCTTACGCTTCTGGCCATTGTACTGGCCATTGGTCTGGTGGTGGATGATGCCATTGTGATGATGGAGAATATCTATGTCAAGATCGAAAGGGGAATGACCCCCATTGAGGCGGGCCTGGCAGGGTCCAAAGAGATATTCTTTGCCATCATTGCCACTACCATCACCCTTGTGGCGGTCTTCTTTCCCATTGTTTTCCTTGAAGGTATGACCGGCCGCTTGTTCAGGGAGTTCAGCATTGTAATCGCTGGCGCTGTGCTGATATCTTCCTTCGTTGCCTTGAGTTTTACCCCGATGATCTCCACCAAAATACTCAAGCAACGAACCAAAAAAGGACGCTTTTATACCCGCACGGAAGGATTCTTTCAAAAAGTGAATCAATTATATGCAAACTCTTTGAATCGCTTCCTGGCCCGCAGGTGGCTGGCCATTGTGATTCTTGTTGCTGCGGCCGGGCTTGTAGTGGTGCTCTACAGCAATATACCGGGGGAGATGGCCCCCCTCGAAGACCGTTCCATGCTGACCATCAACGCCCGGGCCCCGGAAGGTACTACCTATGAATTCATGCGGGATTATATTGATGACATTGCCGACCTGGCGACGGAACTGGTGCCTGAACGGGAATCCATCACCTCCATGGTGTTTGGCGGATGGTCAAATGTGCGCGTAATACTCAGAAAGCCCAACCAAAGGGAAGCAAGTCAGCAGGATATTGCCAACCGCCTTTCTTCGGTGCTCCGCGACAAGACCAGAGCCATTGCTTTTGTGAATCAGCAATCCACGTTCGGGGGTCGCCGTTCCGGACGCCCCGTGCAATATGTACTGCAGGCACAGAGCATTGAACGCCTGCGGGAAGTGTTGCCGGAATTTATGGAAAAGGTCAACGACAATTCTATATTGCAAATGGCCGATGTAAACCTGCGGTTTAACCTTCCGGAAATGCAGATCCATATCGACCGGGACAAAGCCAATGCCATGGGGGTATCGACACAAAACATCGGGCAAACCCTGCAGCTGGCATTGAGCGGGCAACGTTTCGGGTATTTCTTTATGCACGGCAAGCAATACCAGGTTCTAGGAGAACTGAGCCGCGAAGACAGGAACACACCGCTTGATTTGAAATCACTCTATGTTCGAAGCAACAGAGGCGACATGGTACAGTTAGACAACCTGGTGACCTTGCGGGAACATACTGCGCCACCCCAGCTTTATCGCTACAACCGTTTTGTAGCGGCTACGGTCTCGGCCAACCTGGCGCCCGGCAGGACCATCAGCGAGGGGATTGCAGAAATGGACAAGATCGCTGACGAAGTACTGGACGAAACCTTCAGAACGGCCCTGGCAGGCGATTCAAAAGATTACGAGGAAAGCTCATCAAGCCTGGTGTTTGCCTTTGTCCTGGCCATTGTACTCATTTTCCTGGTCCTGTCGGCCCAGTTCGAAAGCTTCAAAGACCCGCTGATTGTGATGATGACCGTACCCCTGGCCATGACCGGAGCCATGATCTTTATGTGGTATTTTGGCATCACCATGAATATCTTCAGTCAGATCGGCATCATCATGCTGATTGGGCTGGTGTCAAAAAATGGGATCCTGATGGTGGAATTTGCCAATCAGCGCAAACAGGCCGGCTTGGCGAAAATCGAAGCCATCAAGGATGCTGCTGCTGCGCGTTTCAGGCCGATCCTGATGACCAGTTTGTCGACCATTTTAGGCGTAATGCCCCTGACCCTCGGTTTCGGTGAAGGGGCCCAGGGACGTATGGCCATGGGTGTGGCGGTAATTGGCGGACTTGTTTTATCGACTTTTTTGACCCTTTTTGTGGTTCCTGCCGTGTATTCTTATATATCATCAGACTCAAAAAACATACAAGATGAATTTCAGGAAAGCCATTCTTAATGTATTGACCTTGTGTATGGTTACCGGGCTTCACGCCCAGCAGCATCTGAGCCTGCAGGATGTGATTTCCATTGGGCTGGAGAACAATTATTCGATCCGGATAGCCAGGAACAACCAGCAGGTTTCGGACAACAATTACAGCATTGGCCATGCCGGGTTCCTGCCTTCGGTTGATTTGCGCACCCAGTATTCCGGGACATATAACAATACCGACCGTACAGATGTTGACGGCAACCAGACTGCGCTGCGGAACATTCACAATACGGTGGCCAATGCCAATGTAGGTCTTGGCTGGACTATCTTTGACGGATTCCGCGTGCAGGTTACCTATGACAAACTGGCGGCGCTGAAAGAAATGGGGGAGTTGAATACCCGGATAGCCATTGAAAACCTGGTGGCAAACCTGACTTCTGAATATTTTAACCTGATCCAGCAACAACGCCTGCTCAACAACCTGAAGTTTGCCGTAGACTTATCGCGTGAGCGGGTACGCATAGATGAGGAGCGTTTTTTGCTCGGATCCGGATCCAAACTGCAACTTTTGCAGGCTGAGGTTTTTCTGAATGCCGACAGTTCGCGAATGACCCGGCAGGAAGAAGTGGTCAGGGCTTCCCGGATCCGGCTCAACGAACTGATGGCCATGGAGGATCTGCGTTTCAACCTGCAAACCACCGATACCATCATTCCACTGAATGACATCCTGATTTTTGAAACCATTGAACGTTCTGCCAGGGCGTACAATACAGCCCTGCAACTTGCCCAAAAAAACAAAACCATCGCAGAATTTGACCGGCGGATTGCTTCTACCCAGGCATACCCTTACGTGCATTTGAGTTCGGCTTATGCCTTTTCGCACAACACTTTTCAATCAGGTACATTCAGTGACCAGCAAACCTATGGGATGAACTATGGCATCACTTTAGGCATCAACCTGTTTGACGGGTTTAACCAGCGTCGCCGGGTCAGCAATGCCACCATTGCGGTAGAAAACAGCCGCCTGCGTTATGAAGACACAGAGAACAGCCTGATGTCGGATTTGATCACTACTTACAACATTTACCTGAACAACCTGCGCCTGGTGCAAATGGAGTCGCAGAACCTGGGTGTTGCCTATGAAACCCTGGATATTGCCATGGAGCGTTACCGCCTGGGCGACCTGTCAGGGATTGAATTGCGGGAGGTCCAGAAGAACCTTCTGGAGGCGGAAGAAAGGCTCGTATCCATTCAATACCAGGCCAAGCTGGCAGAAATTGCCCTGTTGCATATTTCAGGCCGCATCCTGGAATACTTATAATGTAGCCTTTATAGCATGTGGTTTATTTTCAGCCGGATGCCGTGGAAATGACTTTAAGTTCCAGGTACAGTACATGCTTTTCTATGCGGAGGGAATGGCTGTGTTCACACCAAAATATGCTATAATTATTCAAATTCCCAGCCTGCACCCTCCTTGCCGTCTTTTACAATGATATTCAGTTTTTGCAGG